>Ga0210405_10002865_pt1 | contig 17500 bp, 19 predicted proteins | sample IncBWH11MmetaG_FD_155492 | JGI IMG/M metagenome (GOLD analysis project Ga0210405, IMG submission 155492) | Forest soil microbial communities from Barre Woods Harvard Forest LTER site, Petersham, Massachusetts, United States - Inc-BW-H-11-M | ecosystem: Environmental > Terrestrial > Soil >... | reverse complement strand
ATTGAAGAGTCGGGGTTTTGCATCAGCCTTTAGCTAGGTGACTCGCGTCACCCGAGCGGCTGGTGCGCGAGTCTGGGTTGGCTAGTTTAGAATCACGAGACAATGTGCCATTTCCGATGCACCGACCTTTCCGGATGAATGAAATTTCCTGTGCCGCGCTGCTGTTCGACCTTGACGGAGTTCTGATCAATTCCACTCCGGCCGTTGCGCGTGTGTGGCGACAATGGGCCGTTGAGCACGGCTTCAATCCAGACGAAGTGGTGGCTCGCGCCCACGGCCGCCCCAGCTTGACCACAGTTCGCGAATATCTTCCGAACGCTGATCAGGAGGCGGAGAACCGTGAGGTCGAGCGTCGCGAGATCGAAGACCTCGATGGCGTGGTCCCGTTGCCTGGTGCGCTCGATTTGCTATCCAGTCTTCCTGAAAACCGGTGGACCATCGTGACCTCCAGCACGCGGCCTTTGGCCGAAGTTCGCATCAAAGCTGCCGGGCTTCCGTTGCCAAGAAAAATGATTACCTCGACCGACATCGAACATGGCAAGCCTCATCCTGAGCCTTATCTGAAGGGTGCCTCTGTTCTCGGAGTTCCGGCGGGGGAGTGCGTTGTGGTGGAGGATGTTCCCGCGGGCGTTCGAGCTGGGAAATCAGCAGGCGCGAGAGTCATTGCTTTCACGACGACGGTCCCGGCGCCGGCCGTGAAGGAGGCCGGCGCCGATTGGATCCTGCACAATTGCGCGGATATTCGGTTGCTGGATCGAGCGAAGGATCTCCGATTCGGACTCAAACTGCTCGATTAAATCGTGGAGCAAAAAGTTCTCTTCTACAGTTTCTGCGGAGACCTGTCGATGGCTCAGCCGGGCAAAGTCATCATTTCATTTATTGGTTCTCCAAACATTCGCCTCCGAGATAATGTTGCCGTCGCTTTAGGGTTAAAATCTTCAAAGCTTTTGGCCAACTAACAGTCTGGGACGAGCATCCACTAACAACTCGTACATAGCGAGGTCGAATATGAGAGTCAAATCGCTTGTTTCTCTCGGCACTCTACTTTCGCTTTTGTGTTTGAGCGCCGCCGCACAAGATACTCAACCTGGTCAGGCTTCTGCCAAGTCTCAAGACCGCATCATCAGGGAAGTCCGTCACGAGTTGCTGATGTTGCCATATTTCGGTGTGTTCGATTCCATTGCTTTCAAAGTGGATGGGGACACGGTCACGCTGATGGGCCAGGTCGTCAGGCCCAGTCTGAAGTCCGATGCCGAGAACGCCATAAAACATATTGAAGGCGTCGAACACGTCAACAACCAGATCGAGGTGCTTCCTCCATCTTCCATGGATGACCAACTCCGCCTCCGCCTCTACCGCGCGATCTACGGATCGCCAGGACTGGAGAAATATGCTCTGGGAGTCCAGAAGCCCATCCGAATTATTGTCAAGAACGGTCGCGTGGCGCTCGAAGGCGTAGTAGACAACCAGGCCGACAAGGATCTGGCAGGCATTCGTGCCAAAGGCGTGTCGGGCAGTTTCTCTGTGGACAACAATCTGCAGGTCGTGCCATCAAAATAACGCAGGTGCGAGAGGACGGGCTCTCGCCCTCTCGCATTCTTCTCACTTCTTCCGTCCGACCCCAGCCTGTGGCTTAGCAAAATCGTTATTTAAGCGGGGCAGAGCTTGCGCTTCCGCGTATAATTCTCTCCGGATTCGACTTCCGCCACAACGGAGCATCGGAGGACACGTCATCATGAATTTTCATGCCGTCAATCGTCGTACGCTTCTGAAAACCGCAGGCACCGCCGCCGCGGTGAGCTTGCTGCCCAGTCGATTCCTCTGGGCGGCCGGCGAGCACAAGATCGATAAGGTCGGAGTGCAACTCTACACCGTCCGCGATTTGATGAAGAACGACTTCGAAGGCACCATCGCCAAGGTTGCTCAGATTGGCTATAAGGAAGTGGAATTTGCAGGGTACTTCGGCCGCACCGCGGCCCAGGTGAAGGCTGTGCTGGTGAAGAACGGTCTGAAAGCTCCTTCCACCCATGTGCAGTACGACGAACTCGACGACAAGTTCCCATCGGTGATTGAGTTTTCGAAAGCCATTGATCTCGAATACATCGTTTGTCCGTGGATTCCTGAAGATCTGCGCAAGAATCCGGACATCTGGAAGCAGGCGGCGGACAAGTTCAACAAGGCCGGAGAGCAAACCAAGAAGGCGGGCATGCAATTCGGCTATCACAACCACTGGTTTGAGTTCCTCCCGACCGATGGCAAGCTGCCGTACGACGAACTGCTTCGGCTCTGCGATGCCAAGCTGGTGAAGATGGAGATGGATCTCTGCTGGGCCACTGTCGCGGGTGCCGATCCGGTGAAGTACTTCGAGAAATATCCCGGACGCTTCCCGCTGGTCCACGTCAAAGACGTGAAGACGATGCCGAAGGTGACTTCGGGCGGCGCGCAGAACTATGGCGACACCGTCGACCTGACCGAAGTGGGCAGCGGCGTGATCGACTGGAAGCGCATTTTCGCGCACGCCGACCAGGCGGGAATCAAGCATTACATTGTTGAGCACGACCATCCCAAGCAGCCGCTCGAAAGCATCAAGGGCAGCTACGAGTACCTGAGCAAGCTGCGCTGGTAGCGAACAGTTAGTGGACGAACGCCGCCGCTCCCGCAGCGGCGACTTTTCTGGGGGCGACTTCACTGAGGACCATGCAGGTCAAGCGCACGCCAAAAACCTATGATGTTTGCATAATCGGCTCCGGAGCTGCGGGCGGCACCGCGGCCAAAGTCCTTACTGAAGGCGGGCTGAGCGTGGTGTTGCTTGAGGCGGGACCTCCCATCGTTCCCGAACGCGACTACAAGGAACACGTGTGGCCGTATGATTTGCCGCATCGCGGCGTTGGCGTCGGCGGGCAAGCGCGCCATGACCTGGACAATGAATTTCTCGCACCGAACGGTGCCTGGGAGATCGACGGGGAGCCTTACCTCTCTGCTCCCGGCTCGACGTTCCGCTGGTTTCGTTCGCGCATCGTTGGGGGACGTACGAATCACTGGGGGCGCATCGCCCTGCGGATGGCGCCCGTGGATTTCAAAGTGCGCTCACATGACGGCATGGGCGACGATTGGCCCATCAGTTATGAAGACGTCGCGCCCTATTACGACAAAGTGGAGTCGTACATTGGCGTGTTCGGGAGTAAGGAAAACATTCCCAGCGCACCCGACGGCGTTTTTCTGCCGCCGCCGAAGCCTCGCTGCACCGAGACCATTATCAAGACGTCGTGCGACAAACTCAGTATCTTGTGCATTCCATCGCGGTTGGCGATCTTGACAAAGCCACACAACGGACGCCCCGCTTGCCACTACTGTGCGCAGTGTGGACGAGGCTGCATCACGGCTTCGAACTTCAGTTCGAGTCAGGTGATGATTCCTCCTGCCGAGAAGACGGGGCGCCTGACCATGATCACTGGCGCCATGGCCCGCGAGCTAATCGTGAGCAAAGACGGGAAAGTAGCGGCGGTTTCGTACATCGACAAGGCGACGAAGGAAGAAAGGCAGCTGCAGGCCCGCGCTTTCATCGTCGCTGCCAGTGCATGCGAATCGGCGCGGCTTTTGCTGAATTCGAAATCCACGCTCTTTCCCGATGGTCTGGCGAACTCCTCCGGTGTCGTCGGCCGCAACTTGATGGACACGGTCGGCAGCGACGCAGGCGGGTATTTCCCGCAGCTTGAGCGCATGCCTGCTCACAATCACGACGGCGTAGGCGGAATGCACATGTACCTGCCGTGGTGGAAGTTCGACCGCAAGAATGATTTTCTGCGTGGCTATCACACTGAGTTCGGGGGCGGCCGCGGCTTGCCGGGCGTCGGAGATTACGACGAACTCTGCGATGAGTTCGAAGGCTATGGACTCACGCTCAAGCGTGAGTGCAAGAAGAAATATGGCACCTACATCGGATTCGCCGGCCGTGGCGAGATGATTCCCAACGAGAACTGCTACTGCGAGATCGATCCGGCGGTCGTGGACCAGTGGGGTATCCCGGTGCTGCGCTTCCACTGGAAATGGAGCGACAACGAAATCAAGATGGCGAAAGATATGCAGGAAACATATCGCTCCATCGTCGAGGCAGCCGGTGGGATCTTCATTCCCTCGACGCAGGAGGACGCAGCTCATCCCCATGGTATTGCGGATGGCGGTGTCATCATCCACGAAGTTGGAACTGCGCGCATGGGAGAACGCTCCGCAACCTCCGCTTTGAATCAATATTGCCAGGCTCATGACGTGAAGAATCTGTTTGTCAGCGATGGCGCGTGTTTTGTTACCAATGCCGACAAGAATCCGACGCTCACGATCATGGCGCTTACGTGGCGCGCTTGCGATTACTTGCTCGACCAGGCGAAGAGGGGGAATCTAGGGGTGTAACCATGGCAATCTCACGGCGCGACATTCTCAAATCGCTCACAATGACGGCGATCGGCGGATCCGTTTTGCGCGTGATTCCGCTCGAGGCCGCCGAATATGCGCACCGCATGGTAAAGGCCGAGAAGGCTGCAGCGGAAACGCACGCATATTCGCCGAAATTTTTTTCCGCGCACGCGTACAAAACGCTGCAGAGTTTGTGCAACACAATTATTCCTCCGGATGATGAGGCGAAAGGCGCGGTCGAGGCCGGAGCTCCGGAATTCATCGATCTTCTTACCAGCGAGAACAAAGACTATCAACTTGCGCTTGGCGGTGGGCTGATGTGGCTCGACAGCACGTGTATCGACCGATATGAAAAGCCTTATCTCGATTGCACCGTCGAGCGACAAAAAGAGATTGTCGACCTGATCGCCTATCGGAAGAACGCGAAGCAGGATCCAAGCCTGGAGCAGGGAATTGAGTTCTTCAGCTTCCTGCGCAAGCTTACCGCCGACGGATTCTTTACCAGCGAAATCGGCATCGATTACCTAGGTTATGTCGGCAACACCTATCTTCAGGAGTTTCCCGGGTGCCCGCCCGTGCCTGAATAGCGCGTATCCAGTGCTTTTCAGGATCGCAGCACAGAGGACATGTACTTGAGTCATGGTGCGGTCGGGAACCTTTCTATGGCACCTTGAGGTGTGGGGAAATCCGACAAAGGTGATTACATCGACTGGGATTCGGGCCGCGAAGGCTACCTTAATTCCCAGAACCGTTTCGTTCCGGTGGTTGAGATTCCCAAGCCTGCCAAGAAGGCCAAAGGCCAGGGGGGCGGTCTCTCGGGTATTCGCGCAGAAGAACGCCTCGGTAGCCTGATTGCCGCCGGTGGCACCGTCTGGGCGGTATACGTCGCGACAGTCGACTACGCGAATCTATGGCGGATGCAAATCATGCCACCTGGGCCAGTCGAAGTCTGCGCTCTGGGAATTCTCATTTGGCTCCACGCCAAGTGGCGGCGGTCTACGAAAGTCGACTAAAACAGGAAATACTCTCAGCCCCATCCAGGCTCCAAAACCAAGAGCTTCAACCACTAAGGGCACGAAGGTACACGAAGGAAAAACCGAACCAGACTCCCTTCGTGTACCTTGGTGTCCTTTGTGGTGATAGCAGTTACCGTACGCCGAACGGATCTTCGAGCGAAGGAGTCTGCGGCGTGAACAACTCCGCGCCGTTTTCGTTGATATGCATGTCGTCTTCGAGACGAACGCCAAACTCACCGCGAATGTAGATGCCGGGCTCATTGCTGGTCGTGATATTCGCCTGCAATTTCGCGGGATTGCCGCGCACAAGATAAGGCCATTCGTGGCCATCCATGCCGAGACCATGTCCAAGGCGGTGGGTGAAATATTTGTAGTCCGGTCCGTAACCCGCATCGATCACAATCTTCCGTGCCGCCGCATCGACTGAGCCGCATTCTGCTCCGGGCTTGGCCGCTGCCAGCGCCACCGATTGGGCTCGATGGACGATGTCAAACACGGACTTCATTTTGTCGGAAGCTTTCCCTAATACAAATGTTCGCGTGATGTCGGATTGATATCCCTCGACGGCGCACCCGCCATCCATCAGGACGATTGTGCCTTCGTGCACCACTTGTGGTGTCACTGAGCCGTGCGGGAATGCGGAGAACTCGCCCACCTGTACATCCGCGCCGCCGTTGAAGCCCAGTTGTGCGTGCGCCTTTTGTAGAAGATCCTCCAACTCGGGCTGCGTCATTCCGTCTTTGACCGCCCGATATGCCGCCTCGTAAGCGGCGAGGGTAACCTGCGAAGCCAGCCGCATCAACGCAATCTCGTGCGAACTTTTGATCATGCGACAACCGGCTGTCGCAGGAGTAGCGCTCGCGATCGTCGCTTGTGATGCCGCCTTCGCGATGCCTTCCGCAAAGACAAACCGAACCGTCTCTTCCAGGCCGATCTTCCCGGTGGCGATGCCGCGATCCTGCAGTCCCTGAGCAAGCCGGTGGTAGGGGCTCTCGTCTTCCTGCCAGACACGTACGTCCGGGTGTTCGCCGTCGGGCGCACTCTTGATCTGTTCCCGCGCGCGTCCTTCTTCGAATGCCGGACACACGTAAAACGCATTTCCCTTCGCGGGCAGGACAAGCGTGAACATGCGTTCGCCGCCCCACCAGCGGATGCCGCTGAAGTACTGCAATGACGTCCCGGTCATCAGCACCATGGCGTCGAGCGAATTTTCCGCCATAAGCTTGCGCGCGCGTTCCTGACGCCGCTGCCGTTCTTCGCGAGTAATGGGAGTCGCTTCGTCTTTTCGCGGCTTGAGGGCCGCAATCGAAGGGGGCAGAGGAACATCTTGTGACTCGGCGTGCAGTTTAGGCGCCGCCAGGGCCGCAACTCCTGCCGATGTCGCGCTCAATTCCAGAAACTTCCGCCGCGAGATCATGAAGCCTCCAAGGGTAGATTGCGAATCCGTCATTATAGGTGGAAATCGGACAGGCGTATTCAGCGAACGCTGGGGTATGCTCGTCCCAACGATGGAATCCGGTTTCCAATGCGCTTCGTGCGGAGAGTGGAATGTCACCGCGGTTGATGAATCAGCCGGGAGTCGGCAGTCCTATGTCGAAGACTGCCAGGTTTGCTGCAAGCCGAACGTCCTCCGCATTGAGTATGACAATGCGTCGCAGGAGTTCTTTATTGTCGCTGAACTAGAATGACCCGCACGGGCGAGCCGCAGCCCTCAAAACACTCGTCCTCGAAGGCGGACCGCGCTATAGTCTGCTGTTCGAAGGAACGTGGCGCAATTCATAATAGAGAGGACTCTTCGTTATGGTGACAGGCTACAGTGCAAGCAGATCGGTCAGTCACAACATGGTGACCACGCAGTTCGAAATCGATGGATTTCACGTAACCCGAACGCTCGGCGTGGTTCGCGGCATCGTTGTGCGTTCGCGTTCTATCTTCGGCACCATCGGCGCTGGGCTTCAAACGCTGGTTGGAGGCAACATCACATTACTGACCAATCTCTGCGAGAAGACCCGTCAGGAAGCCTTCGACCTGATGCTGCAGCACGCCGCCGAACTAGGCGCCAATGCGGTTGTGGGCGCGCGCTACGATGCGACCGAGATCATGCAGGGCGTGACTGAGGTGCTGGCATACGGCACCGCGGTCTTCGTCGAGCCCACCAAGTAAACTATTCGCAAGCGTAACCGTTGCACGAGCACTGCAGCATTGTCATGTCCAATCTGCCTGAACTGTCGGCCATTCGTGAAGCGCAGCAACTGCTCGCGAAACATTTTCCTCCGACTCCGCTGGTAAAGGCGCCTAGCCTGAGCGGTGCGGGCTCGGAAGTTTATCTCAAGATCGAAACGGTGCTGCCAACCGGTTCTTTCAAGCCACGCGGAGCAATGTATGCCCTCGCCAAGAATCTGCAACGCCGCCAGATCGACGAGGTGATCGCTTCCAGCACAGGAAATCACGGCGCCGCCACGGCCTTCGCCGCTCGAACACTTGGAGTATCGGCCACCATTTTTCTGCCCGAACAAGCGAATCCCGTTAAGCGCAAGAAGATTGAGGATCTCGGCGCCCGCATCGTTTGTCACGGCAACATCGATCTCGCAGGCGCGGTTCAGATGGCGAGCGATTATTCGCGTCGGCCTGGAGTGTACTTCCTGAACGACGCCACAGACCTCGACTTACCAGCCGGCCCGGCGACGATTGGCTTAGAGATCATCGAGCAATTGCCGGATCTCTCGGCCGTTTTTGTGCCCATGGGTGACACCGCTCTGATCCGGGGAGTCGGCGCTGCAATTAAGCAGCTTTCGCCGCAAACCAAGGTGATCGGAGTGCAAGCAGAGCAGGCACCGGCCTACGTTCTATCGTGGCGGGCCGGTAAACCCCTTCCGACGAATACATGTAACACCTGTGCGGACGGGCTGGCTACGCGAACTCCCGAGGCAGCAAACGTGGCCGCCATCCGCCAGATGGTCGACGAGGTTGCCTTAGTCAGCGAAGCGCAGATGATCGCCGCAATCCGTCATCTTTTTCTACGGGAAAACGTGCTCGCTGAGCCCGCCGGGGCCGCCGCCACGGCTGCGTATCTGGCCCGTCCCATCTCAGGCCGCATCGCACTTCTTGTCACCGGGGCGAATATCACTGACGAAGTGCGCCAGCAGGCGGGAATCGCACAGTGAAGTTATCGCAGCAAATTCGGTAGTCTTCCCTGCCGTTCGGCGAATGTGGTCTGCATTTGCTGGCGAATGAAGAGTGCGTTGGCGATCGAGCCGGGGAATCCGAAGCCCACCTCATACTCGATCACGTCGTGCACCAGTGTTCCGCCCGCACCATCTCGAACTGCGCTCGCAAACTCGTGCCGGTGATGCCAGCTCTTGAATGGACCCTCGTCCTGCACATCGGCGAAGTAGCGGTTCCATTCAAATTCTGTGATACGCGCCGCCCACCGGCGGCGGATCGGCAAAAACGGGAACACACGGAACGACGTGGACAATGCTCTAACCAACGCCGGCGGCCTTCTTCCTGGATACTTCGGCGGGTACTTCGGGTGGAGGAACGCGGTTCAACCCAATCAATTGCGTGTAACTCGACGCCGGCATGATGCGCGGCAGATTTTCCGGATTCGCGAAGAACGCGAATACGCGCTCGAGAGAGGGAAGGGAACCAAATACTCGAACTCCATGCGGTGCTTCATGCCGATGGATCGAGCTTAAATCAGCAGGTAGGTGCCGGTGGCGTGAAGCCCAGTTTCGCGGTGACGCCACAATTTCCACAAAGGGCAGGTCTGATCGCCCCATCCGCAAATTTCCACAAGAAAATCCGCGCCAGTCGCGGGAAGCAAGAAAAATCTCAGCGAAAGAATAGCGAAAGAACCAGGAGCGTAAACGCAACCTCTTGTGGTCGCTCAATTGGTTAACCACAAGGCTTCGTATTTTCTGAATTCAGTCCTGGAGTGGGACGACCACCATCAAGTTCCTGCTTGACAATAAATGACTTAGAGATAAGATGTGGTACAAAGTGGTAGAAAGTGGCAAGCAGTAGAGTCCGTGGGAGTTAGGGAGCTGAAATCGAGGAGCCGGTGGAAATCCGACCCAGCAGCACGACAAACAGCCCGAATCGCCCGACTCTAACCATGTTTTGCGCCGCTTTTACCTCCTTCGTTGCTGTGAGAACGCACAACCAGCGCCATGTTTCGCGGCAATCATCCAACCCGGGTCGACGAGAAAGGCCGTCTCAAGATCCCGGCCGAGTTCAAGCGGGTGATCGACGAGAAATATGGGCAGCAATTTTACATCACAAGTCTCGATGGGAGGGTTGCTCAAGTGTATCCCTTCGAGGAGTGGGAACGGATCGAGCAGAAGCTGGCTGCGCTCTCCAATTTCAATCCCACGAAGAAGAAATTCTTGGATCGGACGAATTACTACGGGCAGCAGGTCGAGATGGATGGGCAGGGCCGCTTGTTGCTGCCCCAGTTGTTGCGGGAATCTGGGCAAATCAAGGGCGAAGTAGCGGTTCTGGGGAATTTGACGTTTCTCGTTGTCAGGAACCTGGAACTGTTCAAACGGGAGATCGAAGAAGAAAAGTTTACGCCTGAGGATGAGAAGACGCTCGACGAACTGGGCATCTAGTGGGCGAGGGATCTACAGACACCCCTCAGGGGGTTGGGCATGGTGGTGGAAGAGCGAGCCATGTTCCGGTTCTTTTAAAAGAAGCGATCGACTTTTTAGCCGTGCGGCGTGGCGGGACCTATATCGACGCCACGGTGGGCCTTGGCGGGCACAGTTACGAAATCGCAAGACGCCTCGGCGCACCGGGACATTTGATTGGGCTCGATAAGGATCCGGCAGCGCTGGAAATTGCGCGCAAGAGGCTCGTTGGTCGTTCCTCGTCGGTCGTTGGCGAACAACCTGACTGGCCAACGGTGACGCTGCTGCATCGTTCCTTCGCCGAAGTGGCTAAGGGCCAACGACCAGCGACCATCGACGGTTTGCTTGCCGACATCGGTGTGAGCAGCTTGCAGCTGGACAACGCCGCGCGCGGATTCAGTTTTCAGGCGGAAGGACCGCTCGATATGCGGATGGACCCGCACTCCGAGCGTACCGCCGAACAAGTGGTAAACCACCTCGACGAGCGACAGCTTGCCGATGTGATTTACGAATTCGGAGAGGAAAGGAGGTCGCGGAGAATCGCCAGAGCCATTTGCCGGTCGCGGCCGATACGATCTACCGCACATCTTGCGGACGTCATATCAGCCGCGGCCCGGCCAATGAATCAGGCCGAACGCAGAATTCATCCCGCGACGCGAACCTTTCAAGCTCTTCGAATTTTCGTAAACCGCGAACTGGACGATCTGAAGGCGCTGCTGGCCGCGGCGCCGCAGATGCTGAAACCAGGGGGACGAATCATAGTGATTAGCTTTCACTCGCTGGAGGACCGCATCGTAAAGGATGCCTTTCGCGAGGGCAGTAGTCAGGACATGTACTACCGCATTTTGACGAAGAAGCCGGTAACGGCATCGCAAGAAGAAAGCGATCGTAACCCGCGGGCCCGCAGCGCGAAATTGAGGGCGGCGGAAAAAGTTTAGCTCCGGAAAACCTGCCGGAGTCCCGGCACGAGCTGTGATGGCAGTGCCGGGCCTTAGAGATCAGGTTCGACCAACGCGGACGAAGATCCGCTGGGGCGGGAAAGAAAGACGGCGTCGGACCTCAGACGTCGGACCTCGGCAAGAAGCAGCTGAGGCCTGAAGTCTGAGGTCCGAGGTCGGGTTTACGGGTTCCGTGGTAGGAATCCAATTCGAGGTTCTAGCAATGTACACGGGCACACTCATCAACGATTTGATCGACACAGCTGAGCGGATTGGTAATGTGGCAGAGTGGCAGATGAAAGAGGAACTGCACGAGATCTTCACGATGCAGATCCCGGTGACGGGAAACGACAAGGTTTACCAGGGAGCGGCATAAATGGCGGCAGCAGCGGTGACAATTCGTGGTGCGGTTCCGGCCGCAGAACGGCGTTCGTTCTGGACAGGCACGCCCGAAATCTACTTCTCCAAAGCTATCGACAACTCGCGACTGGTGAAGCTCGAAGACCCGCGGCGCCACCGCGAGATGAAACAGTTTGGTACCGCCATGGCATTTCTGTTTCTGCTTGTGTTTACGTATGCCTGGCAGCACTTTAAGGCGATCGAGTATGGGTACCAGATCGAATCCGCCAAGCGCGAGCTTTCCGGCATCACCGAGATGAATCACGCTCTGCGGCTCGAAGACGCGTCGCTGCGTGATCCGGAAAGAATCGATCTGCTGGCTCGCCGCATGGGTTTGGTTCCGCCGGAGCCAGGACAAGTGATCCGCATGGAAGGAAGCGGCGCGGAGACTCAAGGCCCGGTCATGGCAAGCAACGCTCCAGTGATGGTAGTAGCGCAATAGGTTTGCGCAAGGTGGACGCCTTCGTTCGCCCCCAAGGCTAGTTGTGGGGACAGCCGCCCCCGGTTGTCCGCCGAGCAACGCTCGGCTGCCTTTCAGCGGCGGCCTATCTGTAACTAGGCCGCCAAAATTGTCTGGAATCTGACTGGTAGTGTGATCTTTGTCATTCCGAGGAGCGAAGCGACGAGGAACCTGCTGTTGGGTGTCGCGGAGACGAAGAGCAGCTTCCTCCTTTGCGCTTCGCGCATCGTCGGAATGACAAGACAGCAAAGCGATGGCGTCGACCACTTCCACTCCCGCTAAGAATCCTCGCCTCTATCTCCTCGGCGTCATGCTTGCTCTATGGTGCGTCGCCATCTGCGGCCGCCTGGTCTATCTTCAAGTATTCAGTTACGGCAAATTCGTCAAGCAAGCCGGACACCAGCAGCAACGTGCCATCCCTCTCGCCGCCAAGCGTGGAGTGATTTACGATCGGGCTGGCCACGAACTCGCGATGTCGGTGATGGTCGATTCCGCTTTCGCCGTCCCGACCGAAGTCAAAGATCTCCCGACAGCCGTCGCTCTGATTACCCGCATCACGGGTGAAGACTCCAACGTCGTCCTCGCCGATTGCCGAGCGCACAAGACCTTCTGCTGGGTCGCCCGCAAAGCCAACGACGAAACTATAGAGCGCATTAACTCCCTCAAGTTGCAAGGCATCCATTTCCAGAAGGAACCGAAACGCTTTTATCCCGCTCGAGATCTCGCTGCGCAGGTGCTGGGCTCGGTCGGCATGGAGGACAGCGGCCTCAGCGGCATTGAGCATGCATTCGACGATGAACTTCGGGGCAAGGCCGGCAAGATGTTTATCTCCGTGGATGCCCGGAAGCAGTGGTTCTCGGACGTCGCAACCCAGCCTGACCCCGGCGACAACATCGTTCTGACGATCGACAAGAACATCCAATACATCGCTGAAAAGGAGCTGGAGCAGGCGATCCATGACACGCAGGCGATCTCGGGCACGGTGATTGTCGAGAACCCGCACACTGGAGAGATTCTCGCGCTCGCGAATCGGCCGACGTTCAATCCAAATCTTCGCAAGCAGATCAAGCCGGATACGCTCACCAACCGTGCCGTGAGCTATGTGTACGAGCCCGGTTCCACTTTCAAGCTGGTGACGATCTCTGCCGCGCTGGAAGAAAAGGTCACCAACCCCAACGAACTTTTCGACTGCCAGATGGGATCGATCGTGTACAACGGCATGCGCATCCGGGACTCAAAGCCGCATGGGATTCTGCCGGTGTGGGGAGTGCTTGCCGAATCGAGCGATGTAGGCTCGATCAAGATCGCGCTGCGGCTGGGCGAAGACCGCCTTTACAAATACATTCGCGCTTACGGATTCGGACAGCAAACTGGTATCGAACTGCCGGGCGAGACGCGTGGGCTCACCAAACCTCCAAGCCGATGGTCCAGGGTATCGATCGCTGCCATTTCCATGGGACAGGAAATCGGCATCTCGCCGATCCAGCTGGCGGGCCTGGTTTCAACCTTTGCAAATGACGGTGTGTGGGTCGCACCCAGAATTGTTGCAGGCACTGTCGCACCGAAAGGCGCACCTCAGACGGTCGCGTTCCATCCGGGCGCCGCGCACCGCGTGATCTCTCCGTATACAGCCGCCGAGATGCGGTCGATGATGGAGAAAGTGGTCATAGAGGGCACCGGCCGCAAGGCCATCCTCGAAGGCTATAGCGCGGCGGGTAAGACCGGCACAGCGCAGAAAGTTGATCCAGCAACTGGCGCCTACTCGAAAACGAAGTACATCGGCTCCTTCGCGGGATTCGCCCCGGTTAACAATCCGCAGATCGTAGTTGCGGTCATCCTCGATTCGGCCGTTGGGCTCCACCAGGGCGGACAAGTATCTGCCCCGGTATTTCGCCGCATCACCCAGCAGGTCCTCGAATATCTCCACGTCCCGCACGATCTGCCGCTAGCGCCACAGCATCAGCTCCTGCTGGCGCAAGCGAAAGTGAAAGACAAAGACCTGGATGAAGGTACGCCCGATCATCCAGGACAACCGTTAGAAACAGCAGAAGTGAACGAAAGCGCTGGCGAACCAGCAAAGCCCAGGGTGGCGCGGGCGCTCACGCCCGCGACTGCCGAGAGTACGCATCCGGTGGTCCAGGCAGCAATGCGAGAATCCGTCCCAGAAGCGGTTCCGCCGAACCAGTCCAACACCTCGCAACCCGCGGCGGACGCCAGACTTCCTATTAGCGGTACCGTCGTTCTTGACGTTGAGCAAGGCGGTATTGAAGTCCCATCCTTCGTAGGGAAGACGTTCCGCGGAGCGGTAGAAGCCGCCCAAGACGCCGGCCTCGAGTTAGAGTCGGTAGGCAGCGGTGTAGCCCGCCAGCAATCCCCCGTGGCCGGCAGCCACGTACCCGCGGGCTCGCGGGTAACGGTCCAATTCGGACGATGAGGGCGGGACTGCGTTAGCTCCCGCGCCAGTTTTCCACTACCCCAACCGACTTAGAATGACGCAATGAAGCGAATCTGCGTTTTCTGCGGTTCCAGCGCAGGGAGCCAAGCGGAGTATCGAGCGTGTGCCCAACAGTTGGGCAACGAACTGGCCCGCCGAAAGATCGGCCTCGTCTATGGCGGCGGCAACGTGGGCCTCATGGGTGCGATTGCCGACTCAGTCCTCGAAGCAGGTGGCGAGGCGATCGGCGTGATCCCCGAGCATCTGATGACCCGTGAGATTGGCCACAAGCGCCTCACCAAGCTTCACATCGTGCACTCGATGCACGAGCGCAAGGCGCTCATGGCCGATCTGTCGGACGCCTTCATCGCGCTGCCAGGCGGATTCGGGACGCTCGAGGAATTCTGCGAGGTCCTAACCTGGAGCCAACTCGGGTTGCATGCGAAGCCATGCGGCATCGTGAACGTGCTCGGATACTACACTCCACTGCTCGCCATGCTCGACCATGCCGTTCAAGAGCGTTTTCTGAAGCCCCAGAATCGAGCTCTGGTTCTAGCGCGCGATACGCCGGCGGAATTGCTAATAGCTCTCGACGACTGGCGCCCAGTTCACGTCGAGAAATGGCTAGATCGCGACACCAGATGAGCGAGCCTCTGTGCCCTCTGGGGTGAGTCCTTCTTCGGTTTGACCCACAGAAAAACCGCATGTTACGGTAATCAGTCACACCATCCCGGCAGCCAGCCACTGCTCGCTGATTGAGGTCGATTTTGTCGTCGGTTCAGGCGCTTACCATCCGCAAAACTGCGCTCAACGCCGTCCATCGCCAGATGGGCGCAAAGACGGTGGAGTTTAACGGCTGGGACATGCCGGTTGAATATCCCGCTTCGATCGGCGGCGGAATCATTAACGAGCACATGGCCGTCCGCAACACCGTCGGCATCTTCGACGTCAGCCACATGGGAGACATCCGCCTCGCGGGCCCACAGGCGCTAGCTGCCGTCCAGCACATCTCGATGAATGACGCGTCGAAGCTCGCCATTGGGCAGGCGCAGTATTCCGCGCTGCTCTACTCGCAAGGCACATTCGTCGATGACGTCATTGTCCACCGCCTGGGCGAAGATGAATACCTGCTGGTCATCAATGCAGGCACGCGGGAGAAGGACTTCAACTGGGTCCGCGACAATACGCGCCAGTTCGATTGTGCTGTCGAAAACTTGTCAGACGATTTCACCCAGATCGCGATCCAGGGACCGAAAGGGGTCAACCTTCTTCAGAAGCTGACCGACGCCGACCTGAGCAAGGTGAAGTTCTATTGGGTCACGCGAGGCAAGCTCTGCGGGTTGCCCAACATTTTGATGGGCCGCACCGGCTACACCGCCGAAGACGGATTCGAAATCTACATTCCCGCGGACGAAGCCACCAGCGCCCGCGTCTGGAACCAAGTGCTTGCCGCCGGCAAAGACTTCGGCGTTGTCCCCTGTGGTCTGGGTGCCCGTAACACGCTTCGGCTTGAAGGAAAGCTCCCCCTCTACGGCCACGAGATTTCCGATACGATTAATGTCTGGGAGGCCGGTCTGGACCGCTTCTGCAAAATGGAGAAGCCCGAGTTCATCGGGCGCGATGCCCTGGAAAAAGCGAAGGCCGCGGGCGTAAAACGCACACTCGTAGGTCTAGAGATGACCGAGCGAGGCATCGCCCGCGACGAATACAAGGTGCAGGATGAATCCGGCCGCCAGATCGGCTACGTCAGCAGCGGATCTCCAGCCCCCTTCCTGAAGAAGAACGTAGCGTTAGCGTACGTACCCGTAGAACACTCAGCGGTCGGCACGAAGGTGAAGGTTGAAATTCGAGGTCAAGGTGTAGGAGCGGCGGTCGTGCCAACGCCCTTCTACAAGCGTCCGAAGAAGTAGCGCCGGCAACTTGCCGGCTGTCGCGAGGGCGTCTCGCCCTCGCACCCGGTAGCAGCACAGAGTTCTAAGATTTTTAGCTGGCAGCCAGGAGCTGGAAGCTTTTATGCCCTATCCCGCAGATCGCAAGTACACCAAAGAGCACGAGTGGATTCAGGTCAATGGCAACACTGCGACCGTCGGCATCACCGACTATGCGCAGGGGTCCCTCGGCGACATCGTCTTTGTCGAAACCCCGAAAGTGGGGGCAGAACTCACGGCAGGTAAGACGTTCGGAACAGTCGAGTCTGTGAAAGCGGTATCTGACCTGTTCGCCCCAGCGTCCGGCACTGTCACAGAGGTCAACACTGCCCTTGCCACTTCGCCGGAAAACGTGAATAAGGATGCTCACGGTTCCTGGATGCTCAAGCTGATACTAAAAAATCCTGGAGAACTTGACGCTCTTCTCTCCGCCGCAGACTATGAAAAGTTCGTTGCGGAAGAGGCCGGGCATTAGAAGATTTCCTTCGACACCTTCGTGTCCTTTGTGGTTATTGCTTTTTTAACGAGTGCGAGCCGTCAGGCCATGAATTGTGAGCTGGATTCAAACGCTGCGATCACCACGAAAATCCAACGGACCCTGAGTCTCATCTATATAACTTCTTATGCGCTACTTACCTAAATCACCTGCCGACCGCGAAGCCATGCTAAAAGCGATCGGCATTCGTTCAGTCGATGACCTATTCGCTCCCATTCCGGCGGAGTACCGCCTGAATCGCGACCTCAAAATTCCGCGCCAGATGGCCGAATCTGAGATCGTCGACTTCTTTCGCCAGCGATCCCGCGAGAACGGCGACGAATACACCAGCTTCCTCGGTGCCGGCGCCTATTTCCACTACCGTCCAGTCATCATTGATTCGCTGATTTCGCGCGGAGAGTTTCTTACGGCTTACACTCCGTACCAGGCCGAAATCTCGCAAGGCACGCTGCAATCCATCTTCGAATTCCAGACGATGATCTGCGAGCTAACCGGCATGGAAGTGGCGAATGCCTCCATGTACGACGGTTCCACTGGGGCTGCCGAAGCCGTGATGATGGCCGTGCGCCTGACCGGACGCCGCTCGGTGGTCGTCGCCCGCAGTCTGCACCCGGAGTATCGAGAGGTTCTCGCCACCTACGCCACGCACCAAGGCATGCCGCTCTCGACGGTGGCATTTGGCGACGACGGCCGTGTCAGCCTCAAAGAACTTGAGCAGTCGATCACGCCCGAGACCGCATGTGTGCTCATCCAGTCCCCGAACTTCTTTGGCACCATCGAGGATGTGG
>Ga0210405_10002864_pt1 | contig 17502 bp, 18 predicted proteins | sample IncBWH11MmetaG_FD_155492 | JGI IMG/M metagenome (GOLD analysis project Ga0210405, IMG submission 155492) | Forest soil microbial communities from Barre Woods Harvard Forest LTER site, Petersham, Massachusetts, United States - Inc-BW-H-11-M | ecosystem: Environmental > Terrestrial > Soil >... | reverse complement strand
GGGAGAAAGTCTCCACCGTTTTCGTTGGATCATAAACACCACCTTTGAACAGCTTAGTTCCTAGATGGTGTTGCATCGACCTATTGAATGCACCGCGTTAATCAGGCCCTACACAGATTCGGTCTGGTTTGGAGTACACTTCAGCGTATGACGGAATTGGGAAAGGTCGCTTGGCGGGGTATCGACCTTTTTCTGCGGCGCGACTGGCATTTCCCTCGAACCGCGGAGCTTGCAGCCCTGCTGAACCCTCTTCGCGACGGACGCCCAGCCCGGAGATGCAGTTAAGCGTATGGCCATTCCAATGAATGTTAATCGTCACTCCCTCAGATTGACCAGGATTGGGTGGCCAATCCTGGTCATCGCTTTCACCTGTGTGGCTGTCGGGCAGTCGCCGTCCACTATGCAAAGCCTCGTCATTGCTGGGAAGCTCGATGGCATGCGCTGGCCGAATTTTCGCGATTATCAGGGTTCGCTTCGGGAGTTTTACGAACCCCGTAGCTATAAGCCGGCATGGATCCAGGGAAACTCTCCCTCGCCTCAGGCTTTGTCGATGATCACTTTATTTCGAAACGCATGGCAGAAGGGACTCGAACCCGAGGACTATGACGCTTCTCGTTGGGATGACCGGGTGCAAGCGCTGCGAAGCTCTGCAGGAGATCCAGCAGTTTTCGATGTCGCAATGACCGTATGCACCATGCGCTACATTTCAGATCTACGCATCGGACGAATCAATCCTCAACATTTCAAATTTGGTCTCAGCGTAGAACACAAGAAGTACGATCTAGCTCAATTCTTGCGCGACCGTTTGTTGGCGGATTCAGAGCTGGCCGGTGTGGTCGCTAGCGTAGAGCCTCCATTTGCCGGGTATCGTCGCACCGAGGGGGCGCTGATCCGCTACATGGAGATTTCGCGTGCCGATGACGGCGAACAACTCCCTGCTCCCGCCAAACCAATTGATCTCGGTCAAACATATGCGGGCGTGCCTAGATTGACGCGCCTTCTCAAACTTGTCGGGGACCTCCCGAATGGTACTCCGCCCGGCGACCTCCAAATGTACGATGCTACCCTGGCCGAAGCAGTGAAACGGTTTCAACGGCGTCATGGTCTTGATGACGATGGTCGCCTTGGGTCGGCAACGCTGAAAGAGATGAATGTTTCTCTCTCAGATCGTGTCCGCCAATTGCAGCTCACCCTGGAACGGTGGCGCTGGTTGCCAACAGAATTTTCAGGACCACCCATCATTGTCAACATTCCGGACTTTCGCTTACGGGCTCTCGATGAGAACAACAAGATCGCATTGGAAATGCGCGTTGTGGTCGGGAAGGCTATGCAGACCGAGACACCCGTGTTCGCACGCGATATGACTTTTGTTGTGCTGCGCCCGTACTGGAATGTCCCGCCGGGCATAATGCGCAGGACTGTTTTGCCCGCAATCAAGCGGGACCGGTCGTATATTGCCAAGAACAACTTTGAGATTACCGCTCTCGATGGCAGCGGCGTTACTTCCGGACAGGTTTCCGACGATGTTCTCGCACAACTGCAGTCAGGTAAACTCGCAATAAGGCAAAAACCTGGTCCGACCAATGCACTGGGCCTTGTCAAATTGATGTTCCCAAATGAGTATTCTGTCTACCTGCATAGTACCCCCTCGACAGAACTCTTTTCGCGCAGCCGCAGAGATTTCAGCGCTGGTTGCATTCGCGTCGAAAAGCCCGCTGAACTGACAGCATGGGTGCTTCGGAACAATCCTGATTGGACGGTCGACCGAGTTCGGGAGGGAATGGATCATGGCCCGGACAACGTTACTCTGACGCTCGCGAGGCGGGTTCCAGTGTTTATCGTGTACGGAACCGCCATCAGTTACGAGAATAACGAGGTTCATTTTTACCATGACATCTACGGACACGACGCGAAACTTGCCCAGGCATTGGCAAAAGGTTATCCGTTTCCATAAGTGGAGGAGACTTCATTCATCTCCAGCGTCAACGTGGACAAAATTGGGAGCTGTATAATCATGTTGGCGGGTAAACTAACTTTTGTGTCGATTCCATGGCAGTTGAGACTAGCAATTCTGAGGTTTGGGGAAAGCTGTCCAACTGTTCAGATGAGCACTTCGGGTCAACTCCGGATTTGTCCTGATTAGTCGGCTTACCGGAGAAGTGGAGGCTAGTACCCACATGGATGGTTACCGCGTTTATCAGGACTAACGCGCCCCGTCACCAGTATTCCCGACTAATTAGTGCCGGTGGGAATGATTCCCGCGTTTTCAACCATGATTACCACCGTGCGCTGAGGAGCCCGGGTGCGGTGCATGACACCTTTGGGAACGACAAAGCCTTGCCTTGGGTCGAGAGTTATCAACCGCCCTTCGAGATCGATCAGAAGTTGACCCTCGACGACGTAGAAAAACTCGTCGTCCTCTTCGTGTTTGTGCCAATGGTATTCACCACAAAAAACCCCCAACCGCACGACTGAGCCATTCACCTGGCAGAGCGTCTGGTTGTACCACTGAAATTTGCAATCATCGGCAAGCTGCTTTTCTTCCACGATTTCCAGCGGCTTATAGTAAATATTCAAACGAGTTTCATAAGGATAAGACCGTGTATCGCTCATTCCTTAACCCCCAAATCTTTGGATGCGCTGATATATCTCAACAAAATCTTTATCCACATTCCGAGTCCGAAGGAAACTTCCTCTGTTTTTAGGGTAAACGAGAGAAGTTGGAGAGGTAGAGGCAAAATGGATCGTTTGACTCTTGACGCCGCTGGCGCGTCGTGGCCATCTTGGGAGCGGCAGAAAAAGTCGCCAGCAAGTTCTTTCATTTGCTATTCGCCACTCCAAGTCCTGGTTAGTCGGGAGACCGGTAATTTGGGTACTGGGACCCACTTGGACGGTTTGCGCGTTAATCGGGACTTAGTGGCAGGAAACCCAAATTCTCTGCGGGGCATCCATAGCAAACAATGAAATGCAGTGTGTTTCTTTCCTTCTGTTTCTCACTCAGCGGCGTGCTAGCCGTGGAAGTGATACACGCACAAACGCAAGAATCCAATCAGACATCCGCTGCGAAAATCAAGACACAAACAATACTGGTAAACGAGCCCGTGACGGTACGGAATGCCGATGGGCGGATGGTGCCCAACCTTGAACCTAAAGATTTCAAGATTACGGATAACGGTGTCGAGCAGATAATTTCTCACTTCGAGGTCGGAGGTGATTCGATTTCTCTTGTGGTGCTTGTGGAAACAAGTTCCCGAATTGATGCTCTTCTCCCCGACCTGAGGAAATGCGGCAGCTTAGCCAGCCAAATTGTTATGGGGCCAAATGCTGAAGCAGCTGTCGTGGGCTTCAACGATTCAGTGGACAAGCTTCAGGATTTTACCTCCAGTGGGGATGCGATTGAGCGAACATTCGCGCATTTAGGTGACGGAACTTCGGGAAGGAGACTCTACGACGCTATGGAATTAGCGGTGGAGATGCTCAGTAGCCGCCCGGTGCCGACCGCAACAAATCCCGGGCGCCGTCGTGTCATGCTTGTTCTTGCGGAATCGGACGACAAGGGAAGCAAGGCAAAGCTCGGCGCTGTGTTGCGGCGAGCGCAGCTGGAAAACGTAACAATCTGGAGCGTAGGACTGTCCACGGTACACGCGACACTCTTGAATCGAGCAGAAATGAAGCCATCAGATCCCGGATGGGGAGACAACAACTTGATCCCACTGGCGGCCTGGGCCGTCAAAAATACTAAGGATCACATCTCCAAAAATGGTTTGCAGATTGCGACCGCGGCAACTGGTGGCACTCATTTCGCTACATGGAGAGGCCGCTCAATTCAGACCGCCATCGACGAAATTGGCGGAGAGTTACACTCACAATATCTTTTGATGTACACGCCAACAGGAACGACTGCGGAGGGCTACCACGAAATCAGAGTCGAGGTAGATAAATCCAACCTGAAAGTGCGGTGGCGTCCCGGCTATTTCGTAGAAGGGCCCCCCAACACCTGATTTGTCGGCAGATCGGAGAAGCTCGGTCCAGTACCTACTTCGGAGGCTACGGCATTTATCAGGGAACAATCGAGGGCCCTGCGCTACAATTCAGCTAACTCAAACCTGATCCACGCGAGGCATCCTGGAAGCTTCAAAGGAGTGTGCCATGAAAAACCCCGTCTCCATGAGTCGACGTGATTTTGTTCGCTTAGGCGCAGGATCCATGGCCGCAGGTCTCACCGGCAAGAATGTCACGATCCTGGAATCAAGCGTTCTCCGGGGCTCGCCGAGGCCCGCACCGTCGGACACTGTACGCTTCGGCATCATTGGCACGGGCACACAGGGCTGCGAATTGCTGCGAGCGAGCCGCGCGGTGCCCGGTATCGAGTGTGTGGCTGCCGCGGATCTTTACGACACGCGTCACGAGTCCGCCAAGGAAGTGCTGAACAAAAATATAGGCACAACCCGCGAGTACCGCCGCGTTCTCGACCGCACGGACATCGACGCTGTGATAGTCGCGGCGCCCGACCATTGGCACCGTCGCTTGGTGGTCGAAGCAGCGCAGGGTGGCAAAGACATTTACTGCGAAAAGCCCATGTCCCACACGGTTGAGGACGGTTTTGCCATGATTGACGCAATACAGAAGAACAAGCGCATCTTGCAGATCGGCAGCCAGCGTGTCAGTTCAATTCTTTACGCCAAAGCAAAGGAAATCTGGGACTCCGGCAGGCTCGGTGAAGTGGACACCATCGAAGCCGTGTGGGATCGCAACAGCGATAGTGGCGCTTGGGTAAACCCGATCCCTCCCGATGCCAACGAACACACCATAGACTGGAACACTTGGCTCGGCGACGCGCCCAAGCGGTCCTTCGATGGACGCCGCTTCGTTTCCTGGCGTTGCTACAAGGACTACGGCGCGGGGCTCCCCGGCGATCTCTTCGTGCACCTCATCTCCGGCATTCACTACATCACCAGCACCAATGCGCCGGCCGTCCGCGCTTTCTCCACCGGAGGGATTTACCACTACAAGGATGGCCGTGAATTTGGCGATCTCCAATGGACCATCTACGACTATCCGAAATTCCAGGTGGTCGTGCGCTGCAACCAGAACAACAAATATGAGGATCAGTTTTTCGCCTTTTACGGGAAAAAAGGCACCATGTTGATTCGCGGCCAGGGCGCCCCTGCAGGTTTAGGAGCTGGCGCATCCCTTGTTTTTCATGCAGAGCCTGAGTTTCATACACGCGAGAACTATTCCATCGGCTCCTGGCCGGAAAAGCAACGCCAGGAATACATCGCGGAGTGGAATCGTGAACATCCCAGGCCGGCTCCGGGTGGCGACAAGGTGGAATCGGGGGAGGAAATCTATACGGTTCCCGACGGTTATAGCGACCTGGTGGATCACCTGGCCAATTTCTTCCAGGCCGTGCGCACGCGCAAACCGGTAGTCGAAAACGAAGCCTTCGGCAACAACGCTGCGCTCAGTGGCTGCCACATGTCGAACTATTCCTACTTCAACAAAACCGTCGCCCTTTGGGACTCAGCCTCTAATACCATCAAGAGCGCGTAAGCTCGATTTTTCAGTTAGTGCCCGGCAAGTCTGTTACCGGGAACATGGTCCTAGCCTCCACTTCTCCGGCAACCGTGTTAATCGGGACCCAACCAAAACCTTCTCCGTTGCCGCTGAGAGCATGGGCGGGCTACTTGATTGCCGTCTGGTGTGGCCTTTCTCTTTGGGGTGTTGTCGATTGCACGGGAGGCTGTGGCTGCGTACCACGAGTCATACTGTAACTAACCACGCTTACGAAAATAACCTGTCCGGCCAGATACGTCAGAATGAAAAAGGGGAACCAAGTTGGGAATGGCTCCTAATGCCGGAGACCAAAATACATCTAGGCAGCAAAACACGGGAGAAGAGTGCCGAGCATTAGGAAAAGAAACTTGGTGTTCGGTTTCATTGCCGCACCCCCTTGGCTCGTGACCGATTTCCACGAAGTGTATTTTGATAATTCGACATTACCAGTCTGTGTTTGAGTTGGGGAATTGTTCTCTGTTCAGGTGCATTTCACCAGTCAACTTCTGATTTGTCGGGTAATCGGAGACTGACCCACTACCGGGAATTGTAGGGTGTGGGCGACGGTTTAACGAACCCAGCCGGGGTCGCCGCCGGCCTTGCGCACGGCGTCTTCCAGGTCTGCCACTTGTTGTTTGAGCGAGTCGACTTCGGCCTTTTTGGCGGTCACCTTGGCGGTCTTTTCGTTGATGTCGGAGCGGTTGTACTGCTGCATCAAGGCTTTCTGAGGATCCGGATAATACTGTAAATCGTCCTTGTTCAGTTCGCGCTGCAGGACGTCCAATTCTTGTTCGGCCGCAGCCAGTTTGGCGCGCAGCTTGCGGGCCCGCTTGGTCCAATAGGCCTGGGTTTTCGGATCGTCCTCGGGGTCAGTCTTTTGGGCAGACTTATCGTCCCCCTGCGCCTGAGTTGCATTTTTGTTCGTTGCGTCGGTGGCTGCGGGAGCCGGCGGAGGCGCGGCAGAAGGAATATCGTCGTTGGTAAAAACTTTTTTCGGCTTAGGCGCGGTTTTTTGTTCGGCGCGAGCCTTGCGCGCGGCATCGGCGACGGGATCTCCGGTGGAGGGCGCGGGGTTCTGTTGCGCGGGCATAGTGAACGCCGCGACGCTGAGAAGGGCAGACAGTGCGGAAATTCGCCAAAGAATCGATGAATGCATGGTTACCTTCCTCCACTGGAGCAGCCAGGGAGCTCCCAAGAGTCAGAAACTGTACAGCAAGGTTAATTGTAGCGCTTTGCGGGCTGCATGGGACCTGGGGTATGCGAAAGGATAACCGGCCCGAGACGGGGTTACTGGTTTACCAGCGAGAGCAGCCAGGGGAGAGCGTAGGCCACTGCCATCGCGCCAATCCCGAGAAACGTGCCCAGCGGGAGTTGGTATTGCGAAGCAATCGTCCAGCGGATGGTTGAGACGCTTCCCATGCCGCGCTTTGCGGCGCGTTCGGCGACGGCGCGCTTCCAGCCGAACAGATAGAGAATTCCGATCCACAAAAGTCCGATGACGCTGCCGAGCAGGGTGCCCAGAAGAATGGTGAGGAACGCACCGCGGGGTCCCAGGAATGAGCCGACCATGGCCATCATTTTGACGTCGCCCATGCCCATGCCTTCGCGCTTGCGGACGAGCTTGTAGAGGGCGGCGGCGCCCCAGAGGAGCATGCTTCCGACCAGCGCGCCAAGCACTGCGTTGAGCACGTTGAAGAAGAGGTCCGCTTGGAACGGGAAATTCCGAAAGCCAAGCAGTAGGAAAAGTGTTCCCGCCGTGGAATCGGCGATGGGAACACGGAACGCCAGCACAAGGCCCATCGCCAGGCCGGGGAAATTGACCAGGTCGGGAAGAAGGCGCACGCGAAAATCGGTGACCACAAGAACTATGATCAGACAGGAGAAGATGAGCCATTTGAGGGCCAGGAGGCTGACGCCGTATTCGTAGTAGGTGAGAACGAAAATGAGGCCGGTGGCGAATTCGACCAGCGGGTACATCGGCGAGATGGGCAGGGCGCAATTGCGACATTTGCCGCGCAGCAGCAGCCAGCCTAAGACTGGGATGTTGTCGTAGGGCTTGATCGGCTTGAGGCAGCGCGGGCAGCGGGAGCCGGGCGAAACGATGGAGAGGCCCTCCGGAATGCGCGAGATGCAAACATTCAGGAAGCTGCCGATGACGATGCCGAAAAGAAAAAAGAAGAACGGGATCACAGGTTCGACTGTGCCACAGGCGGGGAGCCGGCTCAACGCGCGGTGGGGAGGAGCGTGTCGCATGGCTAACGGCTGAGCGCGTATTTGCGCGGAAATGTGACGCGTCCGCCGGGATTCGAGGGCTGCCGTTTGGGGAGCGGCAGAGCGTCCGCTAAACTGGAAGCTATGGCGATGAGCAGGTATGAGCATTGGATACGGCGCTATGAGCACCGGCGCTGGACGACGGACGACAACCGGATGGTGCGTCCGTTTGAATGGGGATTGGAGCATATCGGGAGAGATTCCGATTGTCCGGACCCGCGGGGATTTGTGCGGGAATATGCGCGCGCCGCGATTGAGAAGAGTGGCGAGTGGTATGCGCCGCATGAGGTTGGAGATTACCGGCTCGATCGGGAGAACGTGCTGACGTTCACTAGCCCCGTGGAATCGCCGTGGCCGGAGAACAATGTGGTGCATGGGCAATTTTTCCCGGCGCGGAAGCAGGGTCCGGCGGTGCTGGTGTTGCCGAATTGGAATGCCAAGTGGCAGGGGCAGGTGGCGCTTTGCCACTGGCTGCAGCGGATGGGGATTTCGGCGATGAAGATGAGCCTGCCATACCACGACCGGCGGATGGCCAAGGGGCACGAGCGCGCGGACCAGTTGGTGGGGCCGAACATCGGGCTGACGCTGGCGGCGAACCGGCAGGCGGTGAAGGATGCGCGCGCTTGCCTCAGTTGGCTGGAGCAGCAGGGGTATACGCGGCTGGGAATTTTGGGGACGAGCATTGGTTCGTCTGTGGGCTACATCACGCTGGTGCATGACAGGCGGGTGCGGGCTGGCGGATTTTTTCATGTATCCACATATTTTGCCGACGTGGTGAGCAAGGGAATGACTACGAATCACGTTTGGGAAGCGTTGCGCCATGAGGTGAGCGTGGATGAGTTGCGCGAGTTCTGGGCGCCGGTCAGCCCGATGCCGTATGTGGAGCGGGGCATGGGGGCGGATCGGAATACGTTTATGGTCTATGGCAAGTACGACCCGACGTTTTTGCCGGAACTGACACACGAGATGCTGGACGCGCTTCGCAGGACCGGCGCCGAACCGCGCACGCTGGAGCTGCCCGTTGGGCATTATTCGTTGGAGCTGGCGCCGTTCAGCTACATCGCCGGGTGGCGGATGTTTACGTATTTCCTGGAAGCGCTGGCATAGTGCCGGCGGCGAAGAAAGAAAGCCTAACGCAGAGACGCAGAGGACGCAGAGAATTCGCAGAGAGGAGCATCCGATGACCAAACGAAAGATGACGAAGAGCTCTCAGAAATTAACCGGCAAAAAGAAGTTGACTGTGAAAGAGATGCTGGCCATCGGCAGACGCTTTAGGAAGTCGATAAAAGGCCCGCTCATTGATCATGCGGAACTTTTGTACGATGAGAATGGGTTGCCAAAATAATGTCGATAGGGTTGTCAGTGCAGGATTTTGGCGATGGAGCCCTGGGCCACGAGGGCGGCTACGGCATTGATGTCGGGGGCGAGGGGGCGGTCGGCGGTGACTTTTGGCGAGGCGGCGCGAACGGCGTCATAGGCTTTTTTGGCGAGCGGGCCGGTTTGCAGGGGGGCGAGCAGGTCGATGCCCTGGCAGGCGCAGAGAAGTTCGATGGCGAGGATGTGGCGCAGATTGTGGAGCATGCGTTCCAGGCGGCGAGCGCCGCTCATGCCCATGCTGACGTAGTCTTCTTGATTGCCGGAAGTGGAAATCGAATCTACGGAGTGCGGAGTGGCGAGCGCGCGATTTTCGCTGGTGAGCGCGGCGGCGGTGACTTGCGCGATCATGAAGCCGGAATGCAGGCCGGGGTCGGGCGTTAAGAATGCGGGGAGCATGCTGGTGAGCGGGTTGGTCATTTGCTCGACGCGGCGCTCGGTGATACCGCCAAGTGTGGCGATGGCGATGGCGACTTGATCGGCGGCCATGGCGAGCGGCTGGCCGTGAAAATTTCCTCCGCTGACGATGTCTCCCTCGCCGTTTGCTTTCACAAACACTAATGGATTGTCCGTGGCGCTGTTCAATTCTACCAGCGCCATTTCTCGCGCTTGCACGAGTGAATCGCGGACCGCGCCATGAACTTGCGGCGTGCAGCGCAGGCTGTAGGCATCCTGCACACGAGTGTCTTTGTCGGGCGCGCGATGGGATTCGCGGATCTGGCTGCCTTCGTTGAGGTGTGCGAGGTTGCGGGCGGTCTTCCCGGCTCCAGCGTAAGCACGGGCGTGCATGATGCGCGCGTCGAAAGCGCCCGGGCTGCCACGGAGGGCGTCGAGCGAAAGTGAAGCGGCGACGTCGGCGGTGTCGGCGAGAGTGTCGGCTTCGAGTAGCGCGAGGCTCAGCAGGGCGAGCATGCCTTGCGTGCCGTTCAGCAGCGATAAACCTTCTTTTGCTTCCAAGGCCACGGGAACGATTCCGGCGCGCTTCATGGCTTCGGCGCCGGGGAGCTTTTCATGCTTCAGATACGCTTCGCCTTCACCGATGACCACTTGTGCCAAGTGGGCCAATGGCGCCAGATCGCCCGAGGCTCCCACCGATCCCTGCGAGGGAATCACTGGATGCACGCCGGCGTTCAGCATTGCGCAGAGGGTTTCGACGACGGCCGGACGTATGCCGCTTAAACCTTTGGCGAGGGCGTTTGCGCGGAGAAGCATCATTGCGCGTGTTTCCGGCACCGAGAGCGGCGTGCCAACTCCGCAAACGTGAGAGCGGACTAGATTGATTTGCAATTGGCGCACTTGTTCGGCGGAGATTCGCACAGAGGCGAGTTTGCCGAAGCCGGTGTTGATGCCATAGGCGGTTTCGTTCGCGGCGACGAGGCGATCGACGACGGCGCGGGAAGCTTTCATGCGAGTTACCGCGGCGGGGGCGAGCGAGACGGCTTCGTTGCGTAACGCCACACCGTAAAGCTGGTCAAACGTCAGGTCGTTGCCGGTGAGGACGATGCTCATGCGTGGCTCCGCGAGGCATTTGGCACGGCGAGTTTGAGGAACGCTTCCTTGTATTTGTCGGGGAAGTGCTTTACTTGCCCGGCGCGGTTGCAGGCAACGTGAATGGTGTGACCTGTGGCCAGAATTTTGTTGTCGCTCTGGCGAAGAAGTTCGTAGCCGAACTTCAGTGTGCGATTTTTCGCTTCGAGGATGTTCGTGCGGACGGTGATGAGTTCGTCGTAGCGGGCAGGATGATGATAGCGGCAGTGCACGTCGGCGACGACGATGAAGGTGTCGTCCTCAGTCTCCATTAGTTTGTAATCGAAGCCGAGGGCGCGCATCAGTTCGACGCGGCCGACTTCGAACCAGATCAGGTAATTGGAGTGATACACCACGCCCATCTGGTCGGTTTCGGCGTACCGCACACGTATGGTTACATCGTGATGAGTCAGCATGAGGGCAAGGAATAGTATGCCGGAAGAGGGGCCGAGAGTCGAAACGGCAGGGTCTGTAGCTCGGGCGTTCGAGGCCTGAGGGTTTTCGTAGGAGATGGCCGAATCGCGGTGGGGTTACGATGAGCTACAGATTCAGTTCTTTTCAGTGGTGTCCTGCCACTGAGGTTTGCGCTTTTCGAGAAAGCTGGCGATGCCTTCCCGGAAGTCGGGTGTGGAGCGCATGTGGGCGTTTTCGAGGATGGCACGTTCGAGGTCGGCGTCGAGGCTGGCGGCGGCGGCTGAGACCAGCAATCGCTTGGCGCGGGTGACGCTGCTGGGGCTCGCGGCGATCAGTACTTCGGCCAGTTCGTTCACGCGCTGCATCAATTTATCTGCAGGGACTATTTCGTTGACGAGGCCAAGTTCCTTGGCTTCGGGGCCGTCCACCAGCCTGCCGGTAAGGAGCAGGTCACGCGCGCGCTTTTCGCCGATCTGGCGGGTCAAGAAAACGGAAACGATGGCGGGGAGAAAGCCGATCCTCACCTCGGTGTAACCGAATTTAGCTTCGGGCACGGCGATGGTGAAATCGCAAAGAGTGGCGAAGCCGCAGCCTCCGGCGAGGGCGTGGCCGTTCACGGCGGCGATCATGGGCTTTGAAAAGCTCCAGATGCGGCGAAATATTTTGGCCATGCGGCGGGAATCTTCCTGATTCTCGGACGGCGATTGCGTTGCAACGGCTTGAAGGAGTGCCAGATCCATGCCTGCACAGAAAGCTTTGCCCGCGCCGGTGAGGACGACTACGCGCGCATGGGTTGTCTCAACCTCGTCGAGCGCCGATTGCAGATCCGCGATCATCTGGGTGTTGATGGAATTGCGCTTGTCGGGGCGGTTCAGAGTGATCGTGGCGACGTGTTCGCTGTATTCGACCAGAAGCGTTTCGTAGGCCATGTAAGGTCCCCTGGAGAACGGCTCTATCGTTGGACAATTTATTGAAAAATGCAAACGGAGAAGAGAAAGACTTAACACAGAGCGCACAGAGATAGAACACAGAGGGCACGGAGAAGCGCAAAGCGAGGAATCGCTGTGCTAGGGGACTGCGTAGTGATTGCCAGCCTTCCTTCGTAAGGCCAAGCTGGAAGCCGATGCTACCTTCATGCGTTAAGAGAGATGGGCCACTTGAAAGTGGCCGCTACTCGGGGTGGGTGTATTTGGCGCGGATTTCGTTGGTTAGGGCTAGAGCTTTGGCGAGTTTGGTAGAGCTGAATTCGTGGGTTACGCCGAGTTTTGTTAGTGCGGCTAGGACGGATTCGGTGGGGATGTTGCCGACTAGACTGTCGCCTGCGAAGGGACAGCCGCCTAAGCCAGTCAGAGCGGAGTCGAAGCGGCGACAGCCTGCGGCGTAGGCGGCGTTAATTTTTTCTTCGGCGGTATCTGGGCGGGAATGCAGGTGGACTCCTAGTTCAACGCCGGCGACGTGGTCTTTTACTTGCGAATAGAGACTGTGAATGAGGTCGGGCGTGGCCGTGCCGACCGTGTCCGCAAGCGAGACAGTCGTGATGCGGATATCCTTCAGCCAGTCCAGCGTGTCTTGCACGATTTCGGGGCCCCAGGGCTCTTCGTAGGGATTGCCGAACGCCATGGAGATGTAGATGACTAGATCCTTGTTGGCTTTCTTGGTTTCGCGCTTGAGGGTTTCGACGAGCGCGCGGGATTCGGCGCGGGTCATGTTGGCGTTGGCGCGGCGGAAATAGGCGGAGATCGAGTAGGGATAGCCGATGGTGGAGACGCCGGGTGTGGCGAGTGCGCGTTCTAGGCCTTTTTCGTTGACGACGATGCCGATGATTTCGGGGAGCGTGGCGCCGTCGGGAAGAGAATTGAGCAGGCGTGACATGACCTCTTCGCTGTCGGACATTTGCTTGACGTGTTTGGGGGAGACGAAGCTGACGGCGTCAATGTGCTGAAATCCCGCGGCCACGAGCTCGCGCAGGTAGTTTACTTTGCTTTCGGTGGGGATTATTTCCGGGAGGCCTTGCCAGGCGTCTCGCGGGCATTCGACTAGTTTTACCGTGTTGGTCATTTAGCGGGGTTTGTCCTGTTTTTTGTCGGCGATTGCGGAAAGCAAGAAGGCGAAGAAGAGAACCATTCCGAGAATTCCAAATCCACCGAGAATTTTATTGTACGCGATGCTGGTTCCCAGCACATTTTCCAGCTGCATATGCCGGATGGATACGAGATACAGTTCGTAGCACATGCCGATGAGCAGGCCGAGAGCGACGGTCCCGAACGCGGTGGACATGGCGATGAGTAAGAATCGAGAACGGCGGCTCATAGTCTTTACATGCAGATACTCACCCTCGATCTTTGTAAGTAAGTTTACGTGCGTGCGCTCGGTCAACAAATCCAAGCACTATCGCAATTAGAATCATGACTAAAGAAGTCACAACCATAATTCGGAACAATGGGTGGATACGGATATAGGGATAACGCGAAACGTCGACCAAAACGAGTCCAAGTGTCCGTGCCACGTACTCCGGATAAGCCCACCAGAGCGCGGCCGCGACAAGGGCCGAGAGACCTAGCGACAAACAGACCACCGTCCTGCGGCTAATCATGTTTGGAGCACGCCGGTTTTGAATTCGGGTAGGTGCGTGTTGAGAGAGGCAGCGTTGAGGGCCCAGATTAGGGCGTCGCGGGTGTGGGCTGGGTCGATGATGGCGTCGAGCCAGAGGCGGGCGGCGGCGTAGCGTGGGTCGGTCTGGTGGTCGTAGGTGGATTTGACGGAGTCGAGGAGTTCTTTCTTGGCTTTCTCGTCGACCTTTTTGCCTTCGCGTTCGAGTTGCTTGAGCTTGATTTCGGCTAGCGTGTTGGCGGCTGCGTCGCCGCTCATTACCGCGAATTTGGAGGTCGGCCAGGCGAACATGAAGCGCGGGTCGTAGGCTTTGCCGCACATGGCGTAGTTTCCGGCGCCGAAACTGCCGCCGAGGATTACGGTGATTTTGGGGACCACGCTGTTGGCGACGGCGTTGACCATCTTGGCGCCGGCGCGGATGATGCCGCTCCACTCGGCGTCTTTGCCGACCATGAAGCCGTTGACGTCGTGGAGAAAAATCAGCGGGATGCGGTTCTGGTTGCAATCCATGATGAAGCGCGCGGCCTTTTCCGCCGATTCGGTGTAAATCACGCCGCCGAATTCGATGCGCTTCTGGTCGGAGTGCGGGGCGTTGGTGGTGATGTGCTTTTTCTGGTTGGCGACGATGCCCACGGCCCAGCCGCCAATGCGCGCGTAGCCGCACAGCAGCGTTTCGCCGTATTCGGCGCGGTATTCCTCGAACTCGCTGCCGTCCACGAGGCGGGCGATGATTTCGCGCATGTCGTATTGCTTGGCGGGGTTGCCGGAAAAGATTCCGTAAAGTTCGTTGATGGAGTAGAGCGGCTCTTTGAGGCGAGAGTGGCTGAAGATGGGCGGATTCGGCGCGCCCATTTTGTCCACTAGGGCGCGGATTCTTTTCAGGCAGGATTCGTCGTCGGGTTCGCGGAAATCCACGGTGCCGCTGATTTGCGAATGCATTTTGGCGCCGCCCAAATCTTCGGCGGAAGTTTTCTGGCCGATGGCGGCCTGCACCAACGCGGGGCCTGCGAGGAAGAGGCCGGAGCCTTCGGTCATCAGGATGTGGTCGCACATCACCGGGAGATAGGCGCCGCCGGCTACGCACATGCCCATGATGGCGGTAATCTGCGGTATGCCCATGGCGCTCATGACCGCGTTGTTGCGAAAGACGCGTCCGAAGTCGTCGGTGTCGGGGAATACGTCTTCCTGGAGCGGGAGAAAGACGCCGGAGGAATCGACGAGGTAAATCGTGGGAATGCGATTCTCGATGGCGATGTTTTGCGCGCGAATCACTTTTTTCGCGGTCATTGGGAAAAACGCGCCGGCTTTTACGGTGGCGTCGTTGGCGATGACCATGAAGAGGCGGCCGGAAACGCGGCCGAGGCCGGTTACCGTTCCGGCGGAGGGAGCGCCGCCCCACTCTTCGTACATTTCGTGAGCGGCGTAGATGCCTAGTTCAAAAAAGTGCGTGCCGGGATCGATGAGCCCGGCCACTCGCTCGCGGGCGGTGAGACGGTTCTTTTTGTGCTGGGATTCGATAGCTTTGGCGCCGCCGCCCTGGCGGATTTTTTCTTCTTCGTTTTTTATGACGGTGAGGAGCTCCACCATGCGTTGGGAATTCTTTTCGAATTCGGGGGATTTTGTGTTGATGGAGGTTTCGAGAACCGATGAGGACACGCGACGACCTCGCAGACGGGGAGTGGCAGCAGCGGAATTAGTATACGGAGGATTGAGGGAATGTGCGAGTGGGAGGAGGAGAAGCAAAGAGAAAAGATAACGCAGAGACGCTGAGTTCGCTGAGATGCGCAGAGGAAGAAGGATTCACCACAGAGGACACGGAGTGCACAGAGGAGGGAAGGTGAGAAGTCAACAAGGCGAGGGGTTGAGGTAGACTCGCGGGATGGAATATCCATTGTTGAGTTTGGAGTTGGCGCGGGAGATTGAGCTGGCGGAGGCTGGGGCGGCGGTTGCGTGCGCGGAACGACTGGCGGCTGCGCAGGGAAATGGTGCGGGGGCGGTGGCTTCGGTCGCGGGAGGATACGCGGTGTATTGCGGGGCGAATTCGCCGGTGACGCAGGCCGTGGGACTTGGACTGGACGGGGTGGTGAGTAAAGAGGAGTTTGATCGGCTGGAGGAGTTTTATTTCAGCCGCCAAGAGCCGGTGCGTGTGGAGACTTGCCCGATGGCGGATGGTTCGCTTATCGAGCAGTACCGGGAGCGCGGCTACCACGTGAGTGAATTTTCGAATGTGATGGTGCGTCCGGTGGAAAAAGCGGCGGCCGCGGGGCTCCCCGCTGGAATTGAAATTCAGAAGGCGGCGGACGGGGAGATTGACCTCTGGACGCTGACGGTGGCACAAGGGTTTGCGGAGCATTTTCCGGTGACGCAGGAACTCCTCAGCGTCATGCGTCTGTTTGCGGATGGAAAGAACACGGAGTGCTATTTCGCGCGGGTCGAGGGAAAAATTGCGGGAGGGGCGACGTTGGCCTTGCGCGGGCGCATTGCCGGGCTTTTCGGGGCGAGCACGTTGCCGCAATTTCGAAACCGGGGCGTGCAGACGGCGCTGCTGCATGCGCGGATGCAACGCGCGGCGGAGCAGGGGTGCGAACTGGCGATGAGCCTGGCGCTGCCTGGAAGCGCTTCGCAACGGAACATTACGCGGCAGGGATTCCGGACGCTGTATACGCGCGTGAAATTTGAGAGGGCGTTTGTGGAAAGGTAGCGGCGCTACCAATGGCTAATGCGGTTGCGCGTGGCGCTTGTGGATGAATTCGATGATGTCCTGGGTGGAGGTGCCGGGAAGGAAGATTTCGGCGATACCGGATTGTTTCAGGGCGGCGATGTCGGGTCCGGGGATGATGCCGCCGACGAGGACGGTGACGTCGTCCATGCCTTTTTCGTGGAGGAGTTTCATGAGTTGCGGGCAGAGCGTGTTGTGAGCGCCGGAGAGGATGGAGAGGCCGATGACGTCGACGTCTTCCTGGACGGCGGCGGAGGCGATCATCTCCGGGGTCTGGCGCAGGCCGGTGTAGATCACTTCCATGCCGGCGTCGCGCAGCGCGCGGGCGATGATTTTCGCTCCGCGGTCGTGGCCATCCAACCCCGGCTTGGCGATCAAAACTCTAATTTTCTTCTCAGGCATTTCTCTGATTATGCTCCGTCTTCTCTGCGTAACTCTGCGAGCCTCTGCGCCTCTGCGTTATCTGTTGCTTCTTCTTGATAATGCCACACAAAGCGCTTAATGCCGTCGCGCAAAATTGGGGTGTTGAAGTTTATCAGCAATCCGATACGAGCTTCCGCCAGCCGAAGATACGTTAGCATGACCGAGTCATGGATCGGGGCGAGCGTCTCGATCGATTTGATTTCGACGACGATCCGATGGCAAACCAAGAAATCAAGGCGATAGCCACATTCCAATTTCAGGTCTTTATATACCAGAGGGACGGGCTTCTGGCGCTCGAACGGAATCCCTCTCAGGGTGAATTCTCTGGCCAGACATTCTTCGTAAACCGCCTCTAATAGTCCAGGGCCCAGCGAGCGGTGGATGTCAATCGCTGCTCCGATGATTGTATGAGTTAGTAACTTATCGCTCATGATAGAGTAAGGATAACGCAGAGGCGCAGAGTACGCAAAGGATCGCAGAGGAGAAAAGCGGAGAAAGAAAGAGGGGTCAGGTGATGGCGACTTCTTCGTAGGCGCCGAAGACGGTGCGCATGGCTTCGCAGATTTCGCCGAGGGTGGCGTAGGATTTTACGGCGTCGTAGATGAAGG
>Ga0210405_10002863_pt1 | contig 17505 bp, 12 predicted proteins | sample IncBWH11MmetaG_FD_155492 | JGI IMG/M metagenome (GOLD analysis project Ga0210405, IMG submission 155492) | Forest soil microbial communities from Barre Woods Harvard Forest LTER site, Petersham, Massachusetts, United States - Inc-BW-H-11-M | ecosystem: Environmental > Terrestrial > Soil >... | reverse complement strand
AAGCCCCTAAAGGCTTGAAACGAGCCTAACTATGGCGTTCGGGCAGATGGATGTCAAGACATTCACCCGTTGATGTTGGTATTTGGTATTATGCCCGCGCCGTCCGTGAGACTCGCGCATGCCACTCCTTCAAATGGTCAGTTCGGAGCAATTTGCGGCTCTTCGCGAGCATTTTTTGAGGACCGGATTTACGGAGGAATCGCTCCGCCAGCGGCTGGATATTCAGCCGGGAAAGGAGTTGGACCTGGCCGTACTTTCAGGCCGCGCTCCAGGAAAACCCAAAGTTGGCGACGGACTTGACGCACTGATCTACCTTTTTGTGGTCGGTGAACCCATCCCGGCCGCGGAGGCGGAATCTTTTTTCCCGCCCTCGGTATGGAGCACCCTCCTCGAAGCTCATCTGATTTTGACCGACCCCACTGATGCAAATCGGTGCATCGCCGGTGTCGCCCTCTATCCGATTCGAGACTTGCTAATCGTCTCGGATCGCTGGAACAATCCGGATCATTCCGCACGTGAAATGTTTCCGGACATCGTCTACCCTGCGCTGACAAAATCGGCGAAGCAATTCATTGATTTCACTTCCTATGAACCTTGCGAGGACTTCCTGGAACTCTGTGCCGGGACTGCCCCGGCTGCGTTGCTAGCCTCACGCACCGCAAAAAATATATGGGCCACGGACATTGCCGAACGTTCGATCGATTTCGCAAAGTTTAACGCGGCACTCAACGGCATCCACAACGTGACCTTTGCGCTGGGCGATCTCTATCAACCGGTGGAAGGGCAAACGTTTGATCGCATCGCCGCCCATCCCCCGTACGTCCCCGTGCTAAAGCCCGCAGAGATTTTCTATGGTGGCGGAGAGGTTGGCGAGGAAATCACCCAACGCATCGTAGCCGGACTCCCCGGCAAGCTAAAACCCGGAGGGCGCTTTTATTGCCGCACGATGGGAACGGAGCGGTCCGGCCAAAGCTTCGAAAATCGCGTTCGGGAATGGCTGGGAGCGGCTCATGCCGAATACGACGTCGCGTTTTTCACGCTGCAATCCTTTGAGCCACGCCAGTTTGCTCTTGAAGAAACCATGGCAAAGAACGGCGGCAGAGATCAGTATGCGCAGTGGGAAAAGCTCTTCACGAAGTACAACGTTCGCGGTCTCGTGCTCGGGATTGTTATCGTTCAGCGAGCCACCGGACAGCGCCCCGCCTTCACCGTTCGTCGAACGATTCGCAGTGCCACACCCATCGCCGCGCTTGAGTGGGCCATGAGCTGGGAAACGGAAATCCAGACGGAAGGTGCGGTGCAAAGGCTCCTGCAGGCTAAGCCGCTTGCGGCTCCCGGAATCGAGATCCTAGTGCGCCACGTCTTGAGAGACGGCGAAATCTCCCAAGACAGTTTCGCGCTCTCCATCGATCAACCCTTCGCGACGGATTGCAAGGTACAGCCGTGGATGGCCGCACTCTTGCCGCGCTGTGACGGAAAGACAGCCGTCGCCGAGCTGTTCGAAACAGCTAAACGAAATCAGTGGATCGTTCCTGAAACGCCGCCGGAAGAGTTTTGCCACTTGCTGGCGACTTTAATTGGCGGAGGTTTTCTCCAAACGGAAAAGTTCAGATTGCCTGCGGCAGCAGGATAAGAAGTTCGAGTTGTGGTTCCGGGATGTCGCTCGGCACAAATGCCGCCAGGCTGCGGCCCTTCGTCACCGTTTCCCAGGCCACTCCGGACTGATTCAAACTGAAATATTGATAGTTGAGTTTCACCGGAATCGACGCTGGCGGCCTCACCGCGTGCGTGAGTTGCATGCCTGGCAGGGCCTGCCGCACCAACTGCTCAATTTGCGCCGCTGAGCAAACCTTGATCATCTGCGGGGCTTTTTTGATCAAATCCCCTTGATTCATGGTGGAGTTGACCGCCAAATAGAATTTCGTTCCCGTCAGATAGCGGTCGTCATCGATGGTCGTTGAGTAGATAGATGGCTTCACTAATTTTAGAGGAAGGGCGACGAAGTTACTCGGGACCACGGTGTCCAGCAACTCTCTTAGCTTTTCATCTAAATCCGTGAAGCAGGCGCCCAGGTTTTCGTGATCATAGAGCGGCAAGTCTCGAGGTTGGATCTTCAGCGAGAACGTGCTCAGTGCGCCCGCGAGCGAGGTGAGCAATCTAAAAAGGACATCAGGATGGCCGTGCCGGACGTCGTGAATGTGACGGAGGGCAGGGAAGTGCCCATTTACCGTATAGAGCAGCCAGAAGCTAGCAATATCCGCGGCCGAGAAGTCCGCAAGTCCCGCGCTGCGTTGGCGCCGGCCGCCCGCAAGAATGCTGCTCTTCGCCGCGAGAATCTCGACCAAGCGGCGCGCGATGCCCATCAGGTAATCGTTCGCGGCAATGTCGAGCAGCGGAGGGATGTACTGCGGATCGAGCCGGAAAGTGCCCGCCGAGGTTCGCAAAATCCGCGCGACTTGCAGCGAATTGCAGCCTTCTCTCGATTCGCCTTCGACCAGAAACCGCAGATTCTTCCTCGCGATTTGCACCGGTTTTTCCGTTAAGCCGGAATTCTCGTCCTTCAAATTCACGATTTCGGATAGATATCTAACGTCCGCGTTTTTCTGCGCGATGGAAACGTTCAGTCCATGAGACCGGTACTCAGGAATCGCCAAATAAACGTCCAGTGAGGTTTGTTCGGCTTCAAAAAAGAGCCCAATGGGCTTTGGCGCTGGGGCCGCGTCGGATTCCGGAATCTCAAAGGGAAGCCCATCGGCAAAGAGCCCGGAAGCGCGAGTAAGTGCGAAATTACCTTCAGTGAGCGCCTCCTGATTGATCTGCAAATCGAGGAATCCCCAAGGCCGGAAATTCAGACCTTCCAAGCGAAATTGTAGACAGCTCTCGACATAGCGGTCGCGCGTTTGCAGGTGTTGCGGCGTGAGGAAGGTGCCTTTGGACCAGATGACAGGTTGAAGCTGGCGCATGGCTTGCGGCTAAAGCTAGCAGGTGCGGTGCGTGAAAGTCAAAAGAGATTGCTCGCGAGTTTTCGCGGCAAGAGGTAGCCGACATCGGTCGGCCACTCTTCCCGATCATCGCGATGCGCCCTGTCTCACCTTAATCTCTGTCCGTTACTTGTTCACCTGCAATCTCTCCACAGTTCACCTCCGGTGCATTGTTCTCCTCGGTGGATTGCGCGATAGTGCGTAGCATGTTGAAGCTGTGGAGATCAATGGCGGAAGCGACAACGGACAGGCGGACCAATGCGGGCTAGTTCTAGGACTTTAGAACTAATTGACGGACAGGGAGAATCGTGATAAACCCTGCCCAGGTTATTTGGCGTCCTGCTGCCTTGCCGAAACGCTTTTCGCTCTCATCGCACTACCCACACTGAGAGGGAGACTTAAGGGGAACACATGGCAAAAGAAAGCGTCCATAAGAAGCTCGAACGGGTACGCCCGCCTCGAGTGCACGTAACATACGATGTCGAGGTTGGCGATGCCATTGAAGTCAAAGAACTTCCATTTGTCATGGGAGTCTTAGCCGACCTGAGCGGCCAGCCCACGGAAGCTCTCCCGAAGTTGAAAGACCGCCGCTTCGTCGAAATTACGCCCGATAACTTTGACGGGGTGCTGGAGAGTTTCAAGCCGCATCTGTCTCTGGAAGTTGACAACAAGCTCAGTGACGAGTCCGACGCCGGAAAGATCAAAGTCGACCTGGACTTCAAAAGTCTAGATGACTTTGACCCCGCGAATGTCGCAAAGAACGTCAAACCGCTTCGCGAACTTCTCGATCTTCGCCAAAAGCTTGGAGATCTGCGCGGCGCTTTGCAGGGCAACGACAAGCTGGACGATCTTTTGATGGAAGCTGTTGGCAACACGCAAAAAGCGGATCAGATCAAGAAAGAGCTCGAGAAGGACAAGCCCAAGGGAGGCTCCGATGAGTAAGCCGGAGAAGGCGGCCGCGCAATCCGCGGAAGCTAAGACGACGGAGTCGAGCCTGCTGGATCAGATTGTCGAGCAAGGACGGTTTGGAAAAGAACAAGTCGCGCGAGAGCGTGGCCGTGACATGGTGAAGGAGTTCGTCGCGCAGGTTCTCGAAGGCGAGATGAAGCTCTCGCGAGACGCCGACGCCACCATCAATTCCCGCGTCGCCCAGATCGATCATCTGATCTCGCTTCAATTGAATGAAATCCTCCACCATCCGGCTTTCCAAAAACTGGAAGCCAGTTGGCGCGGCATCAAGTACATGATGGATCAGAGCGAGACCAGCGCGATGCTCAAGATCCGCGTGCTCAACGTCAGCAAGAAAGAGTTGCTGCGCGACCTCCAGCGCGCTCCGGAGTTCGACCAGAGCGTGATGTTCAAGAAAGTCTACGAAGATGAATTCGGCATCTTCGGTGGCGAACCGTTTGGCGCGCTGATCGGGGACTACGAGTTCAGCAAGCACCCGGAAGACATCGAACTGCTCGAAAAGGTTTCGCAAGTGGCCGCTGGCGCGCACGCTCCCTTTTTGACGGCGGCCGCCCCGGAGCTTCTGAATCTGGACAGCTTCTCGCAGTTGGGCGACCCGCGCGATATCGGGAAAATCTTTGACAGCACGGAATTCGCCAAGTGGAAGTCCTTCCGCGCCAGCGAAGATTCCCGCTACGTCGGCTTAACCATGCCGCGCGTCCTGATGCGCCTCCCGTACGGAAAAGATACCAAGCCGGTCGACGACTTCAATTACGAAGAAGCCGTAGACGGCACCGATCATTCCAAGTACCTGTGGGGCAACGCCGCTTACGCACTCGGCGCTCGTCTTACGACCGCATTCGCCCAATACGGCTGGTGCGCATCGATCCGCGGCGTGGAAGGCGGCGGCCTCGTCGAGGGGCTCCCGACCCATACTTTCCGCACGGACGAAGGCGACGTAGCCTTGAAATGCCCCACGGAAGTCGCCATCACCGACCGTCGCGAAAAAGAGCTTGCCGACCAGGGCCTCATTCCTCTTGTGCATTGCAAGGGCACGGACTACGCGGCCTTCTTCAGCGTGCAGTCTGCAAATAAGCCGAAGAAATTCGACAAGGCCGCAGCCAATGCCAATGCACGCCTTTCCGCCCAGCTTCCTTACATCCTGGCGGTATCAAGGTTTGCCCACTACATGAAGTCCATCATGCGCGACAAAATCGGTGGCTTCATGAGCCGCGGGCAATGCCAGACTTTTCTTACTCAGTGGATCATGCAATATGTGACCGACGACGATCAGGCGAGTGCCGCCACCAAGGCGAAGTTCCCGCTTCGCGAAGCCAGAATTGAAGTGAGTGAGATTCCGGGGAAGCCTGGCGCCTACCGGGCTATTGCCTTCCTGCGGCCTCACTTCCAGTTGGACGAGCTGACCGTTTCGCTCAGACTCGTGGCGGAACTGCCAGCTCCGGCAAAGTGATTGCTGCCAGGGGATTTTTACCGGTTGCCTCCGAGGAGACTAAGTCTCTCGGTTCGCGCGCTGGGTCAATAAGTTCAGTAAGAGGTGGTTTTTAGTAGCTTCATAACGAAAAGGAGGACATGAAAATGCCTACAGCTGTTGAATCAAAATTGGCTCCCATGACAAGTCATTCCGATTTTTTCCTGAAACTCGGGGACATCAAGGGAGAATCCCAGGACGACAAACACAAAGGTGAAATCGATCTGATGAGTTTCAGTTTTGGCGTGCGGCAGCCCGGTGGATCGGCCGCTGTCGGCTCCGGCGGCGGAGTGGGCAAGGCCCAGTTTCATGAGTTCGAATTCACCAAGCGAATTGACGCCAGTTCCGCCAAGTTGATGCTGGCCTGCGCCAGCGGTCAACATTTTCCGGAAGTCACCTTGAGCTGCCGCAGAGCGGGAGGCACGCAGGCCGAATACCTGAAGATCAAGTTTGAGCAAGTATTGGTTTCCGGGTACGAGACCGGCGGCGGAGATTCCAGTCTCAAGGACACTCTTCCTGTCGACACGGTTCACCTCAACTTTGCCAAGATCTCCTATAACTACAAGGCCCAAAACGCCGATGGCACGGAAGGCGCCAACACCATGACCGGCTGGGATTTGCTGGCGAACAAGAAAGTCTAAGAACCTCCATTCGCGGATTCTGGCACGGTGCCCTGCACGCAGAGGCACCGCGCCAGAAGCCCTTAGTACGTCACGTCTCAAGCTTCTTGGGAATCGCATCAGAATCCGGGGTGTCATGTCAGTCCAACAACTATTTCAGGCGGGCCGCCTTGATGACGCCATTCAGGCTTTGAACGCTGAAGTGCGCGACAATCCCACGGACACAAAGCGCCGCACTTTTCTCTTCGAACTACTTTGTTTTTCCGGCGATTTCGTCCGTGCCGAAAAACAGCTCGATATTCTCGCCAGCGAAGGCCGCAACGCCGAGATGGGAGCCCTCCTCTATCACGCGGCCCTTCATGCCGAGCGAACTCGCCACAATCTCTTCAGCAAGAAGCAGTACCCCATCCCCAAGAACCCTGCAGGTTTGGGAAAACTATCCGTCAGTATCAATGGCAAGCCATTTCACGCTTTGAGCGATGGTGATCCGCGTATTGCGTCCAATCTGGAAGTCTTCGCCGCGGGCAGTTATATGTGGATCCCTTTTGCGCTTCTCACCTCGATCGAAATTGCCCCACCGAAACGCCTTCGCGACCTGTTATGGCTTCCCGCGAAGGTACGCACTTCGGACAAGTACGAAGACCGTGAGCTCGGCGAAGTGCTTCTCCCCGTTCTTACTCCTTTTGCCGGCCAGCACACGGACCCCGCGGTGCGCCTTGGCCGTGCGACGGTATGGGAAGAGACCGATGACGGTGAAGCCGTCCCCGTGGGCCAAAAGGTTCTGCTTGCCGATGACGAGGAATGGCCGATTCTGGAGCTGCGCAACATCCAAATCGCAATCGCCCAGACGGCCTCTTAACGGCCATGCCACTCCCCGAAGGTCTCCTAAACCCCATCCCAGGGGGCAATCCCAGCGGAAAGACTCTGCGCTACGATCCTGTCTATGACAAGGTTCGCGAAGCGCGCCGCGAAGAAGAGGTGCTTCCGCAGGGAGATTGGTCTCGCGAAGTCAAGAAGGCAGATTTTCCACTCGTCATCAAGCTGACCACCGAAGCGCTGTCCACCAAGAGTAAGGATTTGCAGCTAGCTGCATGGCTCACGGAGGCAGTCATGTTCCGCGATCACATCGCGGGCCTCCGCGAAGGCCTCGACCTGCTGCGCGGTTTCATGGAAACGTTTTGGGACACTCTTTACCCGGAAATCGACGACGGAGATCTGGAGTTTCGCGCAGGACCCCTCGGGTGGGTCGGTTCCAAACTCGATGGGCCCGTACGCCGTCTGCCATTGACCAGAAGTAAGTTTGATTATTTCAAGTACCAGGAGTCCCGCCGTGTCGGCTACGAAGCGGATGCCGTCAGTGAAGAGAAAGCAGCCGCGCGCGCCGTGGCTATTGCCGAGAAGAAATGTACGGCGGAAGAATTTGATGAGGCTGTACGCGCCACGGGCGATGCGTACTACGAAAAACTTGCTGCAAATCTTGTAGCCGCTCTCGAATCGCTAGAGTCGCTTGAGACTTTGAGTGACGAGAAATTCGGCCGCGAAGCCCCCAGCTTCTCTAACCTCCGCACTGCTTTGGAAGAGTTGCAAGACTTCGTAAAGCAGTATCACAAGCCGGCTGAAGAAGTGGCGGAGGAGACGGTCGAAGCTCCTTCCGAAGAGGCCGTCGAAGAAACTGCCAGCACGGCTGCATCAGGCGCGTCCGCTGGCAAGAAAAAATCGGTCACTGCCGAACCCGCCGATCGAGACGACGCCGTGCAGCGTCTGACCGTCGTTGCCCATTTTCTGCGGCACGAGAGTCCACTGAACCCAGTTCCGTATCTACTGCTTCGGGCTCTCCGCTGGGGAGAGCTTCGTGCGGCAGGTGCAGCTCTCAACCCGGCATTGCTCGAAGCCCCGCCAACGGAAAAGCGCACGCTCATCAAGAAGATGTCCATGGAAGGGGATTGGGCGGGAGTGTTGGAAAATTCCGAACAAGCTATGAGCCTGCCTTGTGGACGCGGCTGGATCGATTTGCAGCGCTATGCCGTCCGCGCTTGCGAATCTCTCGGCTCGGAATATGAACCCGTTGCGGCCGGCATCCGCTCGGGGCTGAAAGCCTTGCTCACCGATTATCCCGATCTGCTCAATTCCTCGCTCATGGACGACACTCCGGCCGCCAACGCAGAAACGCAAACTTGGCTCAGAGAAAGCATAGTGCCGCCACCGGCTGCTGCCGCACCCAGCGAGCCGGAATTTTCCCCGGCGGCCATGTCTGCAAGCTCCCAATCAGAAAACGCCAATGGAGAAAAGCCCGCTGACGTCATCGAGGTTGCCATGAAAGCCGCTCGCGCCGGAAAAGTACAGGAAGCCATCGGCATCCTGACTCGCGAAATGAACAACGAACGCACCGGCCGCGGCCGCTTCCAGCGGCACATCCAACTCGCCAATATTTTTCTTGCCACCAAGCACGAAGCCATCGCCTATCCCATTCTTGTCGAACTGGCGGACGAAATCGAACGCCGAAAGCTCGAGGAATGGGAAGAAGCAGCCATCGTCGCGCAGCCACTCGCGCTGCTCTATCGCTGCGCCGAAAAACTTGGCCGTGACGACGCAGAAAAAGAAAAGATTTATCAAAAGCTTTGCCGGCTTGATCCCGGCCAAGCGTTGGCTTTGAGGTAACCGATGCCGGATTATGACTCAAACGCACCTTTAAGACTTCCGCTCTTGGACCGCCTCCTGGACGACGACCCCAAGATTAAGTCGGAAGCGCCCATGACGCGCAGCGTGTCCCTTGGCAGACTTAAAGCTGCCGTGCGCCGTGACCTTGAAAGCCTTCTCAACACCCGGCGTACGCCGGACTTTATCCCCGAAGGGTCCGTCGAAATTCTCCGTTCCGTCTATTACTATGGCCTGCCCGATATCACTTCCATGCCCGCCAATTTTCTCTATGAGCAAACCAAATTGCTCCAATCGATTGAGACGGCCGTCAAAACGTTTGAAGGAAGACTCGATGGCGTCAAAGTCTCCTTGGTCCCCGTCGCCGGCCAGTCCCGCGTGCTCCGTTTCGTGATCGACGGCATGCTTCGCATCGACCCGCTTCCCGAGCACGTCGTCTACGACGCTTCCATCGAGTTGACCAGTCTCGAAGTTTCCATCTCCGGAGAAGACCGTGCGTGACGAGCTGCTCGAATATTACGAGCGCGAACTAACCTACCTCCGCCAGATGGGCGCAGAGTTCTCCGAAAAATATCCAAAGGTCGCCTCGCGTCTGCTTCTCGATCCCAACCGCTGTGAGGATCCCCACGTCGAGCGCTTAATCGAAGCCTTCGCCTTTTTGGCTGCGCGCGTCCACCTCAAAATTGATGACGAGTTCCCCGAAATCACCGAAGCCCTGCTCAGCGTCCTCTATCCGCATTACATCCGCCCCATTCCGTCTTCCACCATCGTGCAGTTTCATCTCGACCCTGAGCAGGGAAAACTCAGCACTGGCCTTCCTATCCCCCGCGCTTCGATGCTCTACTCTCAACCCGTCGACGGCTATCCCTGCAAATTTAAAACTTGCTTCGACACCACTCTCTGGCCGTTAAAAATTGCTGCCGCCCAGTGGGTCACGCCCGACCGTTTGCGCCCCGCCGTCAAGTCCCAGGACGCCGTCGCTGCTCTTCGCCTGGAGATCGAATGCTTTCCCGACGTCACCTTTGAAAAGCTGGAATTAAATTCTCTGCGCTTCTATCTCCATGGAGAGGGCAGCCTAATCCACACTCTCTACGAATTGGTCTGCAACAACTGCACACAAATCCTGCTTCGCGACCGCACACCAAACACCCGAAAGAATGCCATTTCCTTCCCCGGCGCTTATCTGCAACCCGCCGGCTTCACCGATTCCGAAGCGCTCCTACCGTATCCCCGGCGCTCGTTTTCCGGCTATCGACTTCTTCAGGAGTATTTTCATTTTCCAGAGAAATTCTTTTTTGTCGATTTAAAAGGTCTCGAGCAGCTTCGCTCCTCAGGCTTTGGTCCGCGCATCGAAATCGTCTTTCTCATTTCCAGATTCGAACGAAGCGAGCGCCAGCAAACCCTCGAGCTTAACGTCTCCGAGGAGACCCTCCGTCTGGGTTGCTCGGCTGCCGTCAATCTTTTCCCCCATACCGCCGAACCTATTCGCCTCGATCAGACCCACACTGAATATCTGATTACTCCCGATGCGCGCCGTCGCCGCGCCATGGAAATCTTCTCCATCGAAGAAGTCATCTCCCCCGATCCGCAAACTCACGAAGTCTTGAAATTCGAACCCTTCTATCGCTTCCGGCATACCACTTCACGCCATCGCGAACGCCCAAAGGGTTTTTGGCATTCCCGCCGCCAGGCTTCCACACGCCGCGATGACGAAGGCACCGACGTTTACCTCTCCTTCCTGGATCTAAGCGGCCGCCCGCTCCATCCGGACACCGATACCGCCACCATCCACTGCACTTGTTCGAACCGCGATTTGCCTCATCGTCTCCCGATGGGAAACGAACGCGGCGATTTCGAACTTGAAGGCATTTCTTCCATAAAACGCATTGTGGCCTTGCGTAAGCCCTCTCCTTCCGTTCGCCCGCCCACGGGGAAGGGTATGCTCTGGCGCCTCATCTCCCATCTTTCTCTGAACTATCTTTCGATCGTCGAGGAAGGCAAGGAATCGCTCCAGGAGATTCTGCGCCTTTACACGTTCGGCGAGTCCGGCTACAACGAACGGCAAGTCGCGGGCTTGATGCGCCTGTCCAGCACCCGCCATTTCGCCCGTGTCATTTCGGAAAACGGTATCGGCTTTGTCCGTGGTCACCGCGTCGAAATGGAATTCGACGAAGAGCAATTCGTCGGTGGAGGCGTCTTTCTCTTCGCCAGTATTCTCGAATACTTTCTGGGTCATTATGCGTCGCTGAACAGTTTCAGCCAGCTCGCTGTCCGTACCCAGCAAAGAAAGGAGATTCTCCGTCAATGGCCACCCCGAGCGGGCGAAGTGATTCTCCTGTAGATCTTTCAGAAGTCGAAGAGTTGCTCCGCAGCGAGCCTTACCGTTTCGAATTCTTCCAGGCGATTCGTTTGCTTGAGCGGATTGCTCCCGATCGCAAGCCTCTCGGACGCTTTACCAACCCGTCCGATGAAGTCGCGCGCCTCGGCGCGTATCCGTCTCTCTCTTTCCCCGCCAGCGAAATTCAGTCGTTGGATTGGCCAGAGGGAAAGCCTCCGTCTCTTGCGGTCAATTTCATGGGGGTCACCGGTCCGCAGGGTCCTCTGCCGCATTTCTATACCACTCTCATTCTCGCTCGATTGCGCTCCGGTGACAGAACGCTCCGCGATTTTCTCGACCTCTTTCACCACCGCATGCTCTCGTTTTTCTACCAGGCTTGGGAAAAATACCGCTTCGCCGTTTCCTACGAACGCGGAGAACGCGATCGCTTCTCCCACCATTTGCTCGACTTGATTGGCCTCGGCACGCTCGGTTTGCAGGAACGCCTCGCCGTCCCCGACGATGCCTTTCTTTTTTTTGCCGGCATCCTCGGCCAGCGGCCTCATTCTGCCCACGCTCTCGAGCTGCTTCTCAACGATTACTTCGAAGTTCCCTTTGAAGTCATCCAGTTGGTGGGCGGCTGGTTCCGACTCGACGACACTACCGAATGCTGTATCGGCGAGCGCTCCACCCCCTCCGAACAATTGGGTTTGGGCGCTGTTGTCGGCGACGAAGTGTGGAACCAACAGGCGCGCGCGAGAATCCGCATCGGCCCCCTCGATCTGGAAAACTATCTCGATTTTCTGCCCAACGGCTCCGCTTACGGGCCGCTCCGTGCTCTCTTGCGCTTTTGGACCAACGAGGAGATCGATTTCGAAGTCCAGCTCATTCTCGAACGCGAAGAAGTTCCCCGCTGCCAGCTCGGTGGCGAAGGCGATAGCGCCCCGCAACTTGGCTGGGTCACTTGGATGAAATCAAAGCCCATGGAACGTCATCCGGAAGAGACTATTTTCAACGTTTAGCGAAACGAGGTCGTCATGACGGCAAATCTAAAAGGTCTGATCGGAAAACTTAACGATACTACTCGCAACACTCTCGAGGCCGCTGCGGGTTTCTGCCTGGCGAGAACTCACTACGATATCGAGGTCGAGCATTTTCTCCTAAAACTCCTCGACGTCACCGATAGTGATCTGCCCCGCATCCTCAAGCAGTTTGGTGTCGATAAATCTCGCCTTACCGGCGATCTCACCCGCAGTCTCGATAAATTAAAGTCCGGCAACGCCCGCACCCCCGCCTTTAGCCCCACGCTCACGGATATGCTCTCCGAAGCTTGGACCATTGGCTCCATCGATTTCGGCTCCGCGCAGGTCCGCACCGGCTTCTGCATACTCGCGATTGCTGCCTCCGGCGATCTTTCGCGCCTCATGCGCGAAGTCACACGCGAATTTCAAAAAATCAGTGCCGAAGCCCTCCACAAGGATTTCTGGAACATCGTGGCTGGTTCACCGGAAGACCAGGAAACCGCGCAAGCCGTTCCCATCGGCGTTGAAGGCCTGCCTCAAGGCGGTGCTGGCATTCCCGCGGCTGGGAAGCAGCAGAATCTCAATCAGTTTACAATCGATCTCACCGCCAACGCCAAAGCCGGAAAGATTGACGCCGTCCTCGGCCGCGATCACGAAATCCGCCAAATCATCGACATTCTCACCCGCCGCCGCCAAAACAATCCCATCCTCACCGGCGAAGCGGGTGTCGGCAAAACCGCTGTGGTCGAAGGTTTTGCTTTGCGCGTAGCTGCTGGCGACGTTCCGCCGGTTCTCAAGAACGTCACTATCCGCTCGCTTGATCTCGCCCTTCTTCAGGCTGGCGCTGGCGTCAAAGGCGAATTCGAGAATCGCCTCAAAGGCCTCATCGAAGAAGTGAAATCCTCTCCGTCTCCCATCATTCTATTCATCGACGAAGCTCACACCATGATCGGAGCCGGCGGCCCCGCTGGGCAAGGCGATGCTGCCAATTTGCTCAAGCCCGCGCTGGCTCGCGGAGAACTCCGCACCATTGCCGCCACCACCTGGTCCGAGTACAAAAAATTCTTCGAAAAAGACGCCGCCCTCGCTCGCCGCTTCCAAGTAGTGAAAGTCGAGGAGCCGACGGAAGAGCAATGCATGGTCATGTTGCGGGGCATCGTCAGCTCGCTCGAAAAACATCACAACGTCCGAATTCTCGACGAAGCCGTCCGCTCCGCAACAAAGTTCTCGCATCGCTATCTCGCAGGCCGCCAACTCCCGGACAAAGCCGTCAGCGTTATGGACACCGCTTGCGCCCGCCTCTCTCTCGGACAAAACGCCACTCCTCCCATGATCGAAGACGCCATGCGCCAGGTCGACGATCTTGACGTCCAGCAGCGCGTCCTCGAACGCGAAACCGCCGTTGGCGTCGATCATTCTGAAAGGCTTGTCAATATCGCCAAACAGAAAACAGAGGTCGCCGCTCGCCTCAAGACTCTCGAAGAGCGCCGCGGCAAGGAATTGTCTCTCGTTTCGCGCATCCGCGATATCCGCACGCAACTCGAATCGGCTGTTTCGCCGGCCGCCGCCCCTCCTGCTTCCATGTCCGCTGCTTCGGGCACCGCTGCTAAGCCCGCGACTGATGCCGCCGCCCTTCGCGCCGAGCTCGAAAAGCTGAACGCCGAACTCGACGCTCTGCAAGGTGACTCGCCTCTCATGCGCGTTTGCGTGGATTCGCAAATCGTCGGCGAAGTCATCTCCGCCTGGACCGGCATCCCCGTCGGCAAAATGCAGCAAGACGAAATCAACACCGTCCTTCATCTAAAAGATCTCATGGCCGTCCGCGTCATCGGCCAAAACCACGCCCTCGAAGCCATCGCCCAGCGCATTTCCACCAACCGCGCCGGAATGGACGATCCCGTCAAACCCGTTGGTGTCTTCATGCTCGTTGGCCCCAGCGGCGTCGGCAAAACCGAAACCGCTCTCGCCCTTGCCGATTTTCTCTACGGTGGCGAGCGCAATCTCATCACCATCAACATGTCCGAGTTCCAGGAAGCCCACACCGTCTCCAGCCTCAAAGGCGCGCCTCCAGGTTATGTCGGCTACGGCGAAGGCGGCGTGTTAACCGAAGCCGTCCGCCGCCGCCCGTACTCCGTCGTTCTCCTCGACGAATGCGAAAAAGCCCATCCCGACGTGCTCGAACTCTTCTATCAAGTCTTCGACAAGGGCAACATGGAAGACGGCGAAGGCCGCGAGATCGATTTCAAAAACACCATCATCATCCTCACCTCCAACGCCTGCACCGATCTTCTAATGAAGCTGACCGCCGACCCGGAAACCACTCCCAGCGCCGATGGTCTGGCCAAAGCCCTCAAGCCTGAGCTAAACAAAATTTTCAAGCCCGCCTTCATGGGCCGCCTCGTCACCGTTCCCTATTTCCCGCTCCGCGACGAAGCCATGAAGCAAATCGTCACGCTGAAATTAGCCAAGATCCAGCGCCGCATCCGCGAAAATCACAAAATCGAGCTAACCTACGATCCCGCCGTCGTCGCCGAAGTCGCCAAGCGCTGCACCGAAGTCGAATCCGGCGCCCGCAACGTCGACAACATTCTCACCAACACCATGCTTCCGGATGTCTCCCGCTATCTACTAAGTCGCATGGCGGAACGCCAGAAGCCTTCCGCCATTCACGTCTCCGTCGGCGAAAATGGCGCCTTTACCTACGCCTGAGTTCTATGTCTCCTTCTCTGGATGCTCCGGTTGTCGTGGACCCCAATGAGGGTTTGACTTGGAGGAATCTCCGTGAGCACCTTGTTCGCAAATACTCGTTGCCGGAGAATGCACACTTGTTAGTCGCTGGACAAACTGCTGAAGAAAAGGCCACGCGAGAAACCGTAAATGTTCTCGGGGCGTTTGTGGGGTTTCCGCAGCCCGAGACGCTCGCGGAAAGTATGACGCTTCTGCGTGTCACTTCCTTCCGGGACCCATACGAAAGGCGCAACGAACCTGGGGGAAGCTGGTGGTTTCCCGAGACGCTATTGCTCGATCTCCTCGCTGAATTCAGAGGGGAATTGCGGTCGAATCCTCCTAATCTGGAGGGCCTCCGCAAGAAACTGCAGTCTCTCCTCGCGCTCAGTGATAATTTCAGCGATGTCGAACAATTGTGGTGCATTCGGCTGCCGGCTGGCACAAAACTGACCGGGCTGGCGGGCCCGGCTTCTCCGCAGCCTGTGGACTCAAGCTTGGCGGGAAGCTATCTGAGCATGGGTAACCTCCCGGGACGAGCATGGCAGTATTATTTCCCAAACATGCCGCCGGTTCGTCCGAAAAAGTATTCGCTTCCCTTGCTTGAAGGTATTTGGCTCCGAAACAAACGACTCCCTTGAACAAAGTCGTCGGAAAGAAAGTGCGCAGGGAATATGCCATACACGCAAGATGATAGGGTCATCGCGATTGAGACGCCCTTGGGGAAAGACGTCCTGCTCCTCGTAAGTTGTGCCGTGCAGGAAAGCATTTCCCGGCTCTTTCGCATCTCAGCCCAGCTCTATTCGGAAAACGCTTCGATCGATTTCACCAAGATCATCGGTCAGCGGGTTTCCATCTCCCTGAAACTTGCCGACGGAAGCAAACGCTACTTCAACGGCTTTGTAAGCCGGTTTGCTCAAGTCGGAATGGACAAGCGCTTTACTCACTATCACGCCGAGATCGTCCCCTGGCTCTGGTTTCTCACCCGGCGCGCCGATTGCCGGATTTTCCAGAATATGACCATTCCCGATATCGTCACCAAGGTCTTCAAGGATCGCGGCTTCGGTGACTTCAAAAACTCGCTCCAAGGCGATTTCGAGCAGCGCGAATACTGCGTCCAGTACCGCGAGACGGACTTCAATTTCGTTTCGCGCCTGATGGAGCAGTACGGCATCTTCTATTTCTTCGAACACGAAAAAGACAAGCACACCCTGGTGATGGGCAACAAGACCAGTGTTCACAAGCCCTGTCCAAGTCAGTCGAAAATCCGTTTGGACTTTGCCGCTGGTGGCTATAGCAAGGGCGAGGACTTCATCGGTTCTTGGAACCTCGAGCAGGAACTTCGTCCCGGCAAGTATGCGCTCACGGATTACAATTTCGAGACCCCCGGCACCAGCCTGCTTGCCAACGATGAGACGATTTTCAAGGTCGGTGGAAACGACAGCTACGAGGTCTTTGATTACCCGGGCGAGTACACCAAGAAAGCCGAAGGCGAATCTCGAACTCAGATTCGCATGCAAGAAGAAGAGGCTGGGCATTTGGTCGGCGTGGGCGGCGGCACTGCCCGCACGTTTTCCTCCGGCTTTCGTTTTGACCTCTCCGGTCATGCCCGCGCTGACCAAAACCAGGCTTATCTTCTGACCGAAGTCCAGCACACCGCGTCCGTCGGGAGCAGTTATTCAGGCTCCGAAGGCCAGTCGGAAGAATATTATTCCAATCATTTTCGGTGCATTCCGTATTCCGTGCTCTATCGTCCTCAGCGCAGCACGCCGCGTCCTTTCGTCCAAGGCCCCCAAACCGCCGTCGTGACCGGAAAGTCTGGCGAAGAAATTTGGACCGATAAGTATGGGCGTGTGAAAGTGCAATTCTTCTGGGATCGCGAAGGGAAAAAAGACGAAAAAAGCTCCTGCTGGATTCGCGTTTCCCAGCCCTGGGCTGGCAAAAATTGGGGTGCCATCAATATTCCCCGTATGGGCCAGGAAGTGATCGTCGAATTTCTCGAAGGCGATCCCGACCGCCCGCTCATCACTGGCCGCGTCTACAACGACGAGCAGATGCCCCCCTACAAGCTCGCCGACAATCAAACGCGCACCACCTTTATGTCTCGCAGCACAAAGGGCGGCGGGGCCAGCAATTACAACGAGCTGCGCTTTGAAGACAAAAAAGACGACGAGCAAATCTTCATGAATGCCGAAAAAGACATGGACTGGCGCGTCGAAAAAGAATCGCGCGAGTTTGTCGGCGCCAACCGCCACATGATCGTCAAGTCCAGTCAGTTCGAAGAGGTCGACGGCGACAAGCAAACCCAGGTCAAAGGCAAACACATCGAAAAGATTACCGGCGACACCTCGATCCACATCGAAGCAAAGCAGATGGAAAAAATCGATTCGGACCAGTCCATCACCATCGGTGGTGATCGCAAGGAACAGGTCACCAACAACGAATCGATCACCATTGGCCAGAACCGAAAGGAAAATGTCGGCAGCAACGAATCGATCACCATCGGCCAGAGCAGAAACACGCAGATCGGCATGAACGATGTTCTTTCCGCAAGCCAAGCCGTCTATATTACGGGGGGCATGAACGTCGTCATTCAAGCTGGTATGCAGCTCTCTCTCGTCGGCCCCGGCGGGTTCATTGACATCGGTCCCGCCGGCGTCTCGATTCAAGGCACCATGGTCCTCATCAACAGCGGTGGCGCCCCCGGCAGCGCGCAAAGCGCCAGCCCCGATTCGCCAGCCAACCCGGA
>Ga0210405_10002862_pt1 | contig 17507 bp, 13 predicted proteins | sample IncBWH11MmetaG_FD_155492 | JGI IMG/M metagenome (GOLD analysis project Ga0210405, IMG submission 155492) | Forest soil microbial communities from Barre Woods Harvard Forest LTER site, Petersham, Massachusetts, United States - Inc-BW-H-11-M | ecosystem: Environmental > Terrestrial > Soil >... | reverse complement strand
GACGGTGTGGAATAACGACAGCAGCGGCAACTACGTCTCCAACGCGATCACCATTGTTTCAGGAAGCAGCGCTGCGCTTGAATCGCTCGAGACCAGCTTCCACCAGGAGCTAACTGGCGGGCCAACGCTTACGATCAGCAATTTGGCGCCGACGGTTTCCGCCGGAGGTTCAATCCCGCTCGGTGTCCAGGTCACGCCGGCCGATGCGGACGACGCAGTGTCCGTGACGATCAGCGGGCTCACCAGTTACGAGACGATCACCGACAATCTCGATCAGACCATCTTCAGCGGTGGCTCGGTCACCCTCAGCGCCGCCGAGGTCAACAGCGGGCTGACATTGCATTCGTCATATGGTGGTACGGGCCATCCGGTCAACAATCTGATCGTCACGGCGAGCAACACGACATCGGGCGAAGCGTCAACCCCGGCGACGCAAACGATCGTCGTTACCGATCCCCCGGTGATCGCGTCAAGCCCGCCGCCACCGACATTGCCGACGCCTCGGACCGTTGCGACGGCGGACTTCAGCCCACATGGAGGCGCGCCGCCAACCGGTTTGGCGCCATCGGCATACACGACGCTCGCAGGGCTGCTCGATCAGTATATGGCGGCCGGATCCGGCCACAACGCGCCCGGCGTGACCTCCTGGACGGCTTCGCAGCAAGCGTGGCTTGGCGGCGATAAGGAATTCCTGACCAGACCGCATGGCTGACCTCTGATGACTGAACGATGCGTGGACGGACGATGTAATCAGGCGGGACTGAATAGATCGGCAATCTCGGGCATGTTCGCATCGGGAAATCCAGCAGATGATGTCGCAAGAGGAAACCGGCTTTCCGCAATCAAATCTTCCGTTGGGGAATCAACTACGCGTTTAGCCCGACGCCTGTCGTTGCAAATACTGATTTCGACCGGTCGGTTGGAATGCAAAAAGCCCCGGAGCTTCCGGGGCTTTTTTTGTTCTAGCGCCAGCGACCTCAGACCACTTTGCCTAGTTTTAACTCCGTGATCTCATCCGCGCTGAATCCAAATTCAGCAAGTACCTCGTCGGTCTGCTCGCCGAATTCCGGCGGCCGGGCCACCATCTTGCTCGGCGTGCGCGACAGCGTGACCGGCTGGCCGACCAGGCGGATGTGACGGTCCTCGACGTTGGGCACGTCCTGCGCAATGCCGAGATGCTGAACTTGCGCGTCCTCGAACATCTGGTCGATCGAATAGATCGGGCCACAGGGCACGCCCGCGGCATTGAGCTCCTTCACCCAGGTTTCGGTGCTCTTCTTCTCGGTCAGCGCGCCAATTTCGGCGTTGAGCGCGTCGCGATTCTTCGAGCGGGCCGGCGCGGTGGCATAGTCTGGATTGGTCACGAACCCGGGCGCACCGATCGCCTGTGCGAAGCGTTCCCAGATCCGGCCCCCCGTGGTGGCGATGTTGATGTAGCCATCGGAGGTCTTGAACACGCCGGTGGGAATGCTGGTGGGGTGGTTGTTGCCGGCCTGTTTGGCGACCTCCTTTTCCATCAGCCAGCGTGCGGCCTGGAAATCCAGCATGAAGATCTGAGCCTGCAAGAGCGAGGTCTGCACCCATTGGCCTTCGCCCGAGACATCGCGCTCCAACAGCGCGGTGAGGATGCCGATGGCGCAAAAGAGCCCGGCGGTGAGGTCGGCCACGGGGATGCCGACCCGCATTGGACCCTGACCCGGCGCGCCGGTGATCGACATCAGCCCGCCCATGCCTTGCGCGATCTGATCGAAGCCCGGGCGCTTGTGGTACGGGCCATCCTGTCCGAAGCCCGAGATGCTGCCGTAGACGATGCGCGGATTGATCTTGCGCACGCTCTCGTAGTCGATGCCGAGTTTTGCCTTCACGTCGGGGCGAAAATTCTCGACGATGACATCGGCCTTCTCCGCCATGCGGCGGAACACTTCGAGGCCTTTGGGATTCTTCAGGTTGAGCGTCATCGCGCGCTTGTTGCGGTGCAGGTTCTGGAAATCCGAGCCATGCCGGGGGCCACCCGGCTGTTCACCGCCAGCGTCCTCCATCAGCGCATCAACCTTGATGACATTGGCGCCCCAGTCCGCGAGCTGCCGCACGGAGGTCGGCCCGGAACGGACGCGGGTGAGATCGAGCACGGTAAAGCGGGAGAGGGCCTGAGAGGCGCGAGGGAAGGGCATTCAGGGGGACTCCAAGGAAGGCGGACGGTCGGACTATCAATAATAGCGGCTGATCTCGCCAGTAAACACACCATCGCTCGTTTTTTGTCAAAACCGGTCGCTTTATGCTCCGCGTTTGGAGAACGAGCCGCGTGGGTCCGGTTTGAGGCAAAGGGCGCTGCGGCCTTGCGCGATAGCTTTGAAAGACCCTCGCGCACTGTTGCTGGTTCCTAGTCAAAAACCGGATTGAACATTCTCGGGTTCCAACCGAAGTCGTGTGCCGCAGGTGCAGAATCGAAAGCCATATCCTTCATCATTCGCGTGCCCATCGCGACATTGGCACCGGGAAAAAGCGGTTTCGCAAAGACAAAGGCGGCCTTCCACATGAACGGCGGTATCGAAATGGTTCGCCGCGGCATCCGCAGCCCATCGAAAATTCGACCGATCATCTCGCGGTATGCAATCGTTTCGCCACCAGGCAAGGAATAGAACTTGTTCACGGCGGCCTCGCTTGATGCCGCGGAAATTGCGCCAATCGCCAAATCCTCCGCATGCACCGGTTGCCGCAAACCCGATCCGCCGCCGACGATGGGCATAATGCCAAATCTTCGGATAAGCTTGGATAACGGCGTAATATTGCGATCCTGACCTTCGGCATAAATGAGCGTAGGACGCAATATCGTCCAACCAATTTTGTTTTGACTACAGAATGCGACGATCTCTTGCTCTGCGTTGGCGAGTTTCTTCAGCGTCTCTCGTTCCGAGACGATTTCACTATCAATTTTGGTGATGACGCTGGTCGAAGTGAATACAACGACCCGCTTCAACGAAGGATTGAAAAGATGTGGAAGCGCCGCCGGCAACAGGGTTGCATCCGCGGTACAAAACAGGGTGGCAAATGGTGGAAGCTCGAACGGCTCGGATTTCGCAAGGTCTCCCTGATACCAGTCGGCGTCAGTTCTGCTTTGCCGTGATCTGGAAAAGGCAAGCGGCCGCTGTCCGCCGCGGACGAGGTGTTCGAGGATATAACCACCAGTGAGGCCACTGGCACCTATCACCAGGCACCGCGCCTGCTCGGCATTTGTTTTCACTTCCACCTTGCCCACTCACTTCACAAGGAAAGATTTTCGCCGCGAGTTAAAATTCTCGCATTCGCGGGGATTAGCGCCAGAATTCGAGACGGGGCTCGGTTCGCTGGTGGAATCGAGTGGAACAGGGCCTGCGAGGCGGGCGGAACGGGCATTAAGGTCTCCGGCTAGGGGATCGATACCATTGGTTGGACGAATAAGCCGTCCAGCTTGCGATTATTAACGTCAAGTCTGCCTTTGAGTAAAGGTGACCACTCGACTATCGACAATCCCCTGTTTGACTGCTAGCCGCTTGTGACCACGAGAGATTTCGACTTCGCGCCGGGAGTTTCAGCTGATGGACGCCAGGGCTGGGAGGCGCCGGTGACGGTTCCGAGCCGCGCGCGCAGACTCTTTTCGGGATGGTCCGCAAATATCTTCCAGATGATTTTGGGGGTTGCTCAGCAGGTAGCTCTCGTTCCCGTCTTCCTGCATTTTTGGACAAGCGAGGTGCTGGCGGCGTGGTTCGTTATCTATGCGGCGGGGAATCTCGTTCTGATCGCCGATGTTGGTTTGCAGTTTCGCGCGATCAATCGATTTCTTGCCTTCAAATCAAGCGTCGATTGCGACGGCCGGACAGCGTGCTTCTACGCGGAGATGATGCGAATTTACAAATGGCTTGCGGCATCTATTGCCGCGCTGTTGATAGTTGGCGCTTGGGTTTTCCCACCCGCGAGGCTGTTGGGTTTTCAACCCATTCCGGACTTTGATGCGGCCTTTAACCTGATGGCAGCTGGGATGCTGTTGACCCTGCCATCAAATCTTGTGTCAGGCCTTTATCGCGCTCGTGGACTTTATGGCCGTGTCGTAAGTCTGCAGAACTGGGGCATGCTGGTCGCCCAGCTTGGTCAACTGGTCGTGATCATCGCGACCGGGAGTCTTTTGGCCGTCACCATTGTCTATGTTTCGACGCAAATCCTTACTGCGATCTATTTCCTTGTGATCGATGTTCCGCGCTTGTTTCCGTTTTTGCGAAGCGCGCGAGCGAGAAATTCCTGGCCATGGATTGTCGGCCAGTTTCGAAAGGCGGCACCGTTCGCCGTGGCCAGCGGCACGGAGTTGGCGTTGCTTAACGCGCCCGTGTTGCTCGTCAGCGCATTTGTGATTGACCGCGTGGCCGTGGCGCAGTGGGCTCTCACACGAGTGGTAGCGGGGCTACTGCGATTACTCAGCTTTCAGACAGCGCTTCCCCTGGCAGCCGAACTTGGCCACGATTACGCCGTCGGGCTGAAGAACGAATTGCGTAATCTCTATGCGCGCGGGTCGGTACTCGTGACCTTGCAGGCAAGCGTTGTGACGTCCGGTCTTTTGCCATTTTGGCCAGACTTCTTCGCACTCTGGACGCGTAGCGCGATTCCCTACGACTCCTCGCTCGCGATTACGTTATTGATAGGAACCGGCGTGATCGCGCCGTCGATCCTGGCGCTTAGCTACGCCAACTACAGCGATCGCGGAGACCTTCTGATGCGATCGAAGGGGCTGCAGTTGGTCGCGTTTCTCCTGCTTTCGGGCCTGCTCATCCCCCAAATGGGACCACTGGGCGCAGCGATCGCGCTCGTCGCGAGCGATACTCTAATTCAATTTGGAGTGCTGGGTCTGATCATTATCGGGCAGACGCTTAAGCGGCCGGTTCGCCACGTCGCTTTCCTTGCTGCGCTCATGATTATCGTGACGCTGGGAGGATGGGCGTTGGGAGTCGTCATCCGGTCTTGGTTGCCGGGGACGGGGCTTATACGATTTGTCGCTGAGTGCACGCTCTGGCTGATTGTTGTCGCTTGCTTGGCAAGCCCACTGCTGCGGGCAGACTTTCGCAACCGGCTGATCGCGGCGATCCCGCGCTAACCTTGGAGGCTTTGCACGGAGGTTAAAGAGGCCGCCAACTGAGGCGACCCTAGGGGAACGGCCGATATTCCTGTTTTTCGCAGTCGTCCATAATGACCGACATTCTCGATCCCTTATAGTCGTTGTTATCGAGGAACACGGCATAAGTACCGACCCGGCGATGTATCGAATCTACCCCGCGTATGCACACGAAAAAGCGGCCGGGACCGTGATCGGTTTCGCGCAGGTCCGACATCTCTATCGGACCTGTGAGCTTTTCCGTCGCGGCTTTCTTAATCCCTTCGTTCGCAGCAGCCACCGTGGGCATGGACGGTGGGACATAAGGTGTAATGATCGACGACTCCATGGCAGTGGAGCACGCAGTGAGCGGGGAACAGAACAGCAGCACTATAGGCGCTCGCATTGTGCCACGTGACATCCGAGTGGGGTCAATAAGCTAAGTCCGATGAATTAGGACACCCTTAACCATCAAACTAGGGGCCTTGAATACGAACAGTACCCTTTTTATGCAGGCCACAGACCTTTTGTGCATGAGGCGCTTATTGTGCAAGGCCAACCCTGGAGCATGACGGCAACCCAACCTGGCAAATATTAATTCGACTTGACCTCCACAGAATTGGCCGCTTAGTCGTTGCAAACCAGCCATTAACTGCCGGGATACCAATTTGTGAGGCTCTTCCAGAATGCCAGATACTATCCTTCGCTTCGCCCCAAGATTCGCGAGCTAACCAAGAGCCGTACCAAGAGCCGTTCGACCTTCGCCAGAAAAATTGATGCGTTTTTGAATTTCCGTGAGTCGGCAGCTCATATCCTTCTGCCCGTTGATCAGCGCGCCGAATGGGCATTTTTCACCAATGGCGATGATGGCGATTTGCAACGGGTCTGGGCGCAAGAGCATGGCTTGGTCTCGCGCACGCCGCTCGATGAAATCCTGAAGGCCCAAATTGAAGATCACCGTGCGGACGTGTTCTACAATCTCGATGCGACGGGCTGGGGGACGAACTTCATTAAAACTCTGCCGGGTTGTGTGAAAGCAGTGATCGCCTGGCATGCCGCGCCATTACGAAATGTTTCCTTCTCCGACTATGATTTGGTTGTTTGCAATTTTCCATCGATCCTGGCGGCGATCAGGAAGCAAGGGTGCCGGACGGAATATTTCTTTCCAGCATATGATCCGGAGTTGACGCCGTACGCCGCTCGTCAGGCTCGCCCAATCGATGTGTTGTTCGTCGGTGGCTATTCGCGCCATCACAAACGGAGGGCGGCAGTACTGGAAGCTGTAGCCCAACTCGCATGCGAGTATCAGATTGTTTATCACCTTGACCGGTCGCGCCTCTGCCAGCTTGCTGAATCCCCGCTGGGACATTTTCTGCCGCTGGCACAGCATCGGAGACCTTCGGCAATAAGGGAAATCAGCAGGGCATCGATATTTGGGAGGGACTACTACGAGGCGCTTTCAGCCGCCAAAATTGTGCTGAACGGATCGATCGACATGGCGGGCGCGGACCGCGGGAACATGCGCTGCTTTGAGGCGCTGGGCGGTGGATCGCTGCTCCTCTCGGACGCCGGCAACTATCCGGAAGGAATGAGGGATGGCCAGACAATCGAGACGTACGACTCGCCCGAGCAGGCGGTAAGCCAGATTAGGGCCTTGCTTGAGAACTCCGAGAGAAGATTAGGTGTAGCGCGTGCCGGGCACGAAATGGTATCGAACCTCTACTCGAAGGAAGCCCAATGGAAGCGCTTTGAGGCGCTCGTTGCTTCTGTCTAGAAGGTCGATGATGTCAGACAGCTTTATCCCGATTTCGAAGCCCTTCATTGGAGATCGCGAAAAGGAACTTGTCCTGGATGCGCTGAACTCCGGATGGGTATCGTCGATCGGAAAATACATTGATGAATTTGAGGCGGGTTTTGCTCGCTATTGCGGAACCGAGTATGCACTTGCGGTAAGCAACGGCACGACCGGCCTTCATCTTGCGCTCGCCGCTCTCAATCTGCAGCCGGGCGACGAGGTGATCGTTCCGGATCTGACGTTCGTGGCCACAGCAAATGCCGTCGCCTATACCGGCGCCACGCCTATTCTCGCCGACATCGACCCAGCTACGCTTTGCATTGATCCTGTTTCGGTCAAATCGCTGATCTCCGAAAAGACCAGAGCGATCATTCCAGTACACCTCTATGGTCATCCAGCGGATATGGACGCTTTGACGGAGATCGGCGCAACACATGGCGTGGACATCATCGAAGACGCCGCCGAAGCGCATGGGGCCGAATACAGGGGCCGCAGGGTTGGCGGCCTCGGAAAATGCGGCGTCTTCAGTTTTTACGGCAACAAGATCATCACGACCGGCGAAGGCGGCATGCTCACGACGAACGACCGGGAGTTTTATCAGCGTGCCAAGCGCCTGCGCGATCACGCCATGAGTCCTCAGCGCAGATATTTTCACGAAGAGAGAGGATTCAATTATCGGATCACTAATTTGCAGGCCGCGCTTGGCGTTGCGCAGCTGGAGCGCATCGACGAGTTCCTCGGCCGTCGGGCGGAGATCATGGACTGGTATAGTTCCGAGATCGCCACGACGGACCACGTCCGGCTCAATCGGGTAAAAAACTGGGCAAAAAGTGCATTCTGGATGGTATGTCTCGAGGTTGACTGGTTTGATGAAGCGAAACGAGATGCCTTCATGCTGGCGCTGAAGACGCGTGGCATCGACAGCCGCCCCTATTTTTGCACGATGTCCTCGATGCCGATGTACAAGCAATCGCCGCTGCCGGTCTCGGCACGCAAGGCGCAGACAGGCTTGAACCTGCCGTCCTATTACGAACTATCGAACCGCGAAGTCCAACGGATCGCGGCGGATGTGAACGAGCTTCTTGCAACGGTGGACCCGGCATGAACGGGACGCGGTCGTGACGATCAAGCTCGGCGTTCTCGCGCTCGCCGGACCGGATAACGGGGGAACATACCAATATACCCTGTCTATGTTGCAAGCTCTGCATCATACAAGCGGGTTACAAATTACGCTTTATGGGGATCCGCAAAACCCGGATCTTGCCGAACTGGGCTACCCAATCTGCCGTTTCTTGGAATCGCGCGCTCAACAATTGACCGCGCTGATCGCTCATAGAATGCATGTCAGGCTACGGGATCCTTTCATCTCGGAGGATGTTCTGCTGGCTCCGATTTATTCGCTCGCATTGCTGCACACGTCAAAGCCGTTTGCCTACACCCTGCATGATCTGCAGGAGAGTTATTTTCCCGAGAATTTCCCCTGGTGGCGGCGCATCTGGCGGAATCAGGTCTACGCAATATTGTCCGGGCAGGCTCGGCGCGTTATCTGCGAATCCCAGTATGTGAAAACGGACATTGCTCGCCTTTTTGGCGTGGCCAAGGAGCGGATCGCCGTGATCGCCGCTCCTCCCCTTCGACAGTTCATGACGGATGAGCCGGACGACCGGCTACAGGCAGTGCGGGTTCGGTTGCTATTGCCTGACAATTTCCTTTTTTATCCTGCTCAATTTTGGGTTCATAAAAATCACGTGCGGCTGATTGAGGCGTTTCGCGAGGTCGTCACCGAAGTCCCCGACCTGAATCTGGTTCTCACCGGCAAAAAACGCGACGAATACAGTATCGTGATGCGCGCCGTCAGCAAATTCGGCTTGAGCGACAAGGTTCGTCATCTCGGATATGTGGAGCAGGATGACCTTCACGCGATTTATAAGCTCGCCGCGGCCTTGGTAATGCCGTCGCTGTTCGAAAGCGTCAGTATTCCGATCTATGAGGCGTTTCAGGTCGGGACCCCGGTCGTGGCTTCCAATATTCTTGCCATCCCTGAGCAGGTTGGCGATGCCGGTCTGTTGTTCGACCCAAGATCCGTGGCTTCGATCAAGGATGCCATTCTCAGAATTGCCAAAGACCCGGCGGCCGCGCGTCAGCTTGGAAAAAAAGGGCAAGACAGGATGTCGGCAATGACGCCCGAGCGGTATGGCGCGCAACTGCAGGATTTATTGAACGAGATGCGATAGCGCTCGATCTGCGATCCGCGAGGATGAAACGCCTAGAATTCGAAGGTGAAATCGGAAAATTGCGGATAGTTGGGGCGGTCGAGTCCGCGGACCGGATATGTCAAGCGAGATGGCCCAGGCGCAGATTTGAAGAAGCGCTTGCTGAGGAACGTGATTTCTGGGGCAATCGGAAAGTTGAAAGGTGCTACTCCACCCATGTTGTTGCCGTGAATATGCACGATATAGAAGTCGCGCTTGATCTTGTCGACGAATGAATTGAACATTTGCGGGACGATATCGACGTCGTGAAATTCGATGGCCATTGCGACGATATTCCGGGAATGGCAGAGCAGGTCGTCGAGGACGCGGTATTCGCCGCCTTCGATATCCATTTTCACGAAGACCTGGCACTCGGGGGGCAGGCGGCTGAAGACGTCCTCGATGGTCGCGCTGTCGTGCTGTCTGTCGCGCCAAACCCGTTGTTTGAAATGTTTCCTTTCGGCGCGGAAAAAAAGTTCATAGTCGATCCATGTAAAAGCTTTCCGCAGTGCGCCTGACCTGAACTGCAGGACGAAGCGCAGCAACTGGCCGACCGAGTATTCGAAAGCTGTGCGAAGGGAGACGGTGTGATCGTAGCAATGAATGTTGGCGCCGGAATTCTGCTTCTTGAATTCGCGTTCGAAGGTCCAATCGTGGGAGAGGCCGAAAGAGACCAAGGCATCGGCGGCCCTTACCGCCTCGAGCGGGACGACATACCCGCCGTCATTTGAGCTTCCGATACGCGCCAGCGACTCGCACGCGACCGGCTGAAAATCGGCGAGTTGAACCGGATCGCCAACCGCAGACCTGACTTCTATGTATGAATCAATCTTGTCCACTGTCACGAAGGCCTTCTCTGCAACGTCGATTTGCGCCTGACGTATGTTTTGAACGAACGAGCTGGTTCTGACACTTCGCTGTGGCTCCGACACCTCAGCCAGCCGCTCGCGCGACGCTTGCCTGTTCGAACAGCGAGCGCGGCGTTACGTACCATAGCAGAAAAAGGATACCGGCGCCGTGCGTGAGCAGGACCGTCGTGAGCGGTGCGTTGAGAAGGGCCTGGGGAAGAATGGCGCCGGAGACCAGGATAAACTCGGCAGGCAGCCCGGCGGACAAGCGATTGCCGAGTGCGATCACGAGCCCGCATACGAACGTTGCGATGGGTGCGAACCATACCCCTACCGATGCGATGCCTTCTGTCGCAAACAGCGAAGCATTGAAATAGCCAAGCTTGTAGGTCCTCTCCATCACGATCGAAAGTTGGTCCTGATAGGGACAATGCATGATTGGTTTCAGGAACGAGATTTGGCAAAAATGCGTGAGGTCATGGCTGGAGAAAAAGTCATTGTAAACGTCCATGGCAACGGAGGGAATCGCGATCATTCGAAAATTGACCGTCGTAAAATAGAATGTTGCGCGTTCCCCGAACATGGTGATCAGCGCCAGCCCGACCAGAATCGGCACCAGCAGCGACAAGACAACGGCGATTCTGGCCTCGAAAAGTCTTGAAAGTACGAGCATGGCGACAAGCCAGAGCGACGTGAAGAGCGTGATCTTGTTCAGCGTGATCGGGTAAAGCAAAAGTAAAAGAAGGAGGACAGCGGCAGCGCGCCAGTACGCCTTACCCGCAACAAAGCCGGCAAACGCGAACGGCAACAAGACGCTCGAAACGTTCGTGACCAGATAGTTCACTATCGCCGGGGCGTTGAGTTTTGCGCGGTACTCATACATCTTGTCGAGAGAAACGAGCTGAAAATTGTAGCTTGCGCCGACGGCGATGGTTGCGGCGCAAAGTATCAAGATGAACGTCAGAAGCCGGTCAAATGATCTCGGCGTCATCGTGAGTATCTGGCGGATGGGCTGTAATATGAACAGGGCGGGCAAAAGAAATGTAACAGCCGACGTTGCCGCGGAGAGCCCGGCCAATCGATGATCGTACTGCAGGTCCGTGAAAGAATTTAACCAAAGATAGCCGAGGATCATCGTGTATGAATAAAATCCGACCAAATAGCCGAAGTTGAAACGAGCAAACATGAAAACGGATGAAACAAGTGCAAATGCTGTAACCGCAGCAACGGCAATGTACCATCGGGCAGGATCGAAAAAGACGTGGAACGGTGCCGGCGAGAGGGCCACCGGATTGTAATAGGCAATTTGGACGAGAGATACGCAGCAGACGAGGATATGAGAACAAATCAGAAGTGCTAATCCCAGCGGCCTTGCGGCTTCGCTGGGCACGGTCGGCTGCATCCCGGTTTCGCTCATCAAAATGAATTCCATAGCCCTCTCGGGCCACCCCTTACCCGGGCGAGACACAACTTGCAATCGGCCGGAGGCTGACGTGCCTATCTGCTGCGGTTGATGTGGATGAAAGTTTCTCAGGCGAGAGAGCACCGCGGCGTGCTGGCCTGCGGTGATCTCAACGTCATTTGGCTGCGCGATTTTCTCCCTTTGGCGTGGCGATCGGCCTTGTTAACCCGTTATCCTGCTGAAAAACCTTGATTTACAGGGGGTTCTATCAATATAGAACACGGGGCGCAGATGGCCTGCCGCGCTGCCCCGGTCGCCGGATGGCCTGCGTAATAATCGCGGCTAACTAGGAAGTCTTGATGATTAGATTTGGCCTGCTCGGATGCGGGCGCATTGCGAAGCGCCACTCTGAGCTGTTGGGGGGTGGTCATATCGACCGGGCTAGTCTCGTCGCCGTCTGCGATCCCATACGCGCGCGCGCCGACGCCATTGCCTCGAAGTTCGGTATTCCCTCACACGACGACATCGATGATTTTCTGGCACGCAAGGATATTGACGCGGTCGCGGTGTTGACGCCGAGCGGAATGCATCCCGAGCATGTCATCGCCTGCGCCAGGGCCGGGAAGCATGTCGTGGTCGAAAAGCCGATGGCGTTGCGGCTTCAGGACGCCGACGACATGATCCGCGCCTGCGACCAAGCCGGCGTCAAGCTATTCATCGTCAAACAGAACCGTTTCAATGTTCCGGTCGTCAAGGCGCGCGAGGCCCTCGAGGCGGGACGGTTCGGCCGGCTTATCCTGGGCACCGTGCGCGTGCGCTGGTGCCGGGACCAGGCTTACTACGATCAGGACAAGTGGCGCGGCACCTGGGCCCATGATGGCGGCGTGCTCACCAACCAGGCCAGCCATCACATCGATATGCTGGAGTGGTTTTTTGGCGATGTCGTCAGCGTTCATGCCCGCTCCATCACCGCGCTTGCCAAGATCGAGACCGAGGACACGGCTGTTGCGACGCTTAAATTCCGCAACGGGGCGCTGGGAATTATCGAGGCGACGACGGCCACCCGGCCGGCAGATCTCGAGGGCTCGCTCTCGATACTGGGAGAGAAGGGCACGGTTGAAATCGCGGGCTTTGCGGTGAACCAGATCAGGCATTGGCGTTTTGTCGACGAACTTCTCTCGGACAAGGACGTGATCGAGAAATTCTCCGTCAATCCGCCGAACGTCTACGGCTTTGGCCATCAGGCATACTATCAGCATGTGATCGACTGTCTGGTCCATCAGCGCGCGGCGCTGGTCGATGGCCTGGAGGGACGCAAGAGCCTCGAATTGATCTCCGCACTTTATGAATCGATCGAAACCGGCCAGGAAGTGCCACTCCGTTTCATACCGCGGTTGAGCCGGCTGGGTGTCGTGTCGTGAACCAGCCGGAGCTGCATCAGAGTGGCGTGCGCGATGTCGAATTTGGCGCCCGGGTCAGGATCGTCGAGCCCTGCAACATCTATGGCTGCAAAATCGGCGATGATTGTTTTGTCGGACCTTTTACCGAGATCCAGAAGGATGCGGTGATCGGCGCGCGCACCCGCGTGCAGTCGCATGCCTTCATCTGCGAGCTGGTCACGATCGGCGAGGATTGTTTTATCGGCCATGGCGTGATGTTCATCAATGACCCCTTCGCAAGCAGCGGGCCCGCACACGGGCGTGAGGAATTGTGGCGCGAGACAGTGATCGGCAATCGCGTGTCGATCGGCTCCAACGCCACGATCATGCCGGTGCGCATTGCCGATGACGTCGTGATCGGGGCAGGTGCGGTGGTGACCAAGGACGTGACGACCGCCGGCACCTATGCAGGCAACCCTGCGCGCCGGCTTCGTTCGAAAGCTTAGGAAAGACGATTAATGCCGGTACCTTTCGCCGATCTGCAGTTGCAGTATCAGAACATCAAGGACGAGATTGACGGTGCGATCGCCGCCGTCATTCGCGACAACGCCTTTATCCGCGGACCCTATGTGGATACGTTCGAGCGGGAATTCGCGGACGCCGTCGACATCAGGCATTGCGTCTCCTGCGCCAACGGCACCGACGCGCTCTATCTCGCCATGACGGCGCTGAGAATCCGTCCCGGCGACGAGGTCATTACTACAGCGCATTCGTGGATCTCTACGTCTGCAATGATCACCCATACCGGGGCGACCGTCGTCTTCGCCGACACGGACGGGGTGACCTTCACGATTAATCCTGCGGCGATCGAGGCAGCGATCACGCCGCGGACGGTCGGCATTATCCCGGTGCATCTGTACGGGCAGCCCGCGGATATGGATGCGATCATGGCGATCGCATCCAGGCACAAATTGTGGGTGATCGAGGACTGTGCGCAGGCGCATCTGGCGCGTTACAAGGGACGGCAGGTGGGTACGTTCGGCGCGGTCGCGACCTATTCGTTTTACCCCGGCAAGAATCTGGGTGCGATGGGCGATGCCGGCGCCGTTGTGACCAAGGACGGGGCACTCGCCGAGCGCATGACCATGCTCGCGCGTCACGGGGGTCTGGTAAAGCATCAGCACCGCATCGAGGGCATCAACAGCCGGCTCGACGGCCTTCAGGCGGCAATCCTATCGGCCAAATTGCCGCATTTGCCCGAATGGACGAGGGCGCGCCAGGAGGCGGCGAAGATTTACGATGCCGGTCTCAACCAAATCGAGGACGTCGTCGTGCCATCAGTGGGACCGAACCGCACCCATGTCTATCATCTCTACACGATCAAGCATCCGCGCCGCGATGTGCTGGCAGCGCATCTGAATGCTCACAGCGTGCAGACCGCGATCAATTATCCGACCGCACTGCCGTTTCTCGAAGCCTACGGCCGGCTCAACGCTCGCCCCGAACAATTTCCAAATGCGCACGATGACCAGGGCAGGATATTGTCGCTGCCGATGTTTGCGGAAATCACGCGCGAGCAGCAGCAGAGGGTGATTGACCTTGTACGAGCATTTTAATGCGTTCTGAAGCTAAGTGAAAGCGTCGTTCGCGATCTGATTAGGACTTCGTAGCTTCGTCTTGTCCCAAAATAGATGCTTGGCCCGCGCCGACCACTTCAATGATCGGTGATTTTGCAAAGCGGAAACGACGATGCGAGAATTCGATCAGTGGCCCCTCAAAGTAATGGTAGCTCAGCGCGCAGAGATAAAATGTTGCAACAAATGATGCAACTGTCGCCGCGACGCCGGAAAGTGTCTTGACACTTCGCTCGATACCAAACGTAGCATCCGACCTGTCTAATGGGGTGACGGGAAGTGGTGCCGTTGTTCTGGCTACATCTCCAATCCTTGTAAGTCCGAGTCTTGGAACGCCAACGTCTCTCACCAAGCAGTTCACCCAATTTAAAGCGGCGGTTAATTCCGTGTCGGCCCGTGGTCGTGGGGCCTGCACAATTGGCGATCTCGCCCCAATACCCGCCTGAGGTCTCAAAATTATTTACATAGCCTGACGAGCGCTTGGTATTTGCACTTGTGGCAAACGACCCAACCGCCTGCATGTAAACTTCGTCGTTGGCTGCGGTGAAGGTATTTGCCGGGATGGAAAATACAGCCAGCCTTGGAAGCTACCATTGCGGCAGAAGATGCCGGAGGTCGCTAGAGGACCAGCATTTCCCCGGATGTTGCTGCGTCCTTGAGGGCGCCGGGGCCATGCCGCTGTCCGAGCTCGGACGGAAGCATATCCTCGAGGGCCGCGACCGGCGAGCGTCTAATTCAACGGCACCGCGCTGAACGCATCTGGCACCGGTGCCATCGTCACGCTGAAAGCATATGGCGGCTTAGGACAAGCTTCGATCAGTACCAATTTTTCTGCGGCGCCAAACCGCCCGATAGACTGGTGCGATTGGATGTCGCCCGCCACCTATTGGGAGGGTGGACACTATAACGCAACCGAATTCGGGCTGATCGGGGGCGTGTCATCGGGACGGAAATTCTCGACGATGACATCGGCCTTCTCCGCCAGGCGGTGGAACACGTCGAGGCCTTTGGGATCCTTTAGGTTGAGCGCCATCGCGCGCTTGTTGCGGTGCAGGTTTTGGAAATCCGACCCATGACGCGGCCCATCCGGCTGCTCGCCGCCGGCGTCGTCCATCGGCGCATCGATCTTGATGACATTGGCGCCCCAATCCGCCAGCTGCCGCACGCAGGTAGGCCCCGAGCGGACCCGGGTGAGATCGAGTACGGTAACGCGGGAAAGGGCCTGCGAGGCGCGCGGGATGGGCATTCAGAGGACTCCGGACAAATCAAAATGGAAACGGCTCTGCTTAATCGGTCAGATCGATCCGGAATTCAACAGTTGATTGCGTGCCGCGGCGCACGGAGCGGCTTCCTGAACGAGAGACGATTTGCATTCTGGGAAAGTGGTTCTCGGTCTCGGGCAAGGGAAATGAGCTCTTGGAATGCTTTTTGAATACTGAACAGCCTTGGTAAATTTCAAGTTGGATTTATAAAAGTTTCCACTGCTGATAGGCCGGTTAGCTGCAAGGCGGCGATCTAAGGCGAAAAATTCTAATTCGGTCGCACAAAGCAGGCCAGTCTGCCAACGCGCATAGTAAAAAAATCACACCGAATACTTTATCAATTTGGCTATCCGCCTTTATGGCCTGCTCAGGCCTCTCCCCTAGAAATGGCCGTGCTGGGGCGCTCGACGGTCCGAGATTCCCCTCAGTTCAGTGCAGCTGGGGCTAACATCCGTGTCCTTAAATCTTGTTCTGAGTTATGAAAGTTCAGCCCTTGCGGCTCCGCAGAGCTTCCGCGACGCGATGCAGGCGGCCGCCAATATTCTGGATTCGACCATCAAGGATAACATCACGATCACCATCCAGGTCGGCTATGGTGATTGGGATAACAACGTTATCACCGGCCTTGGGACCAGTGCGGTCGGCGGCGACATGTACGGTTCCTACGTCTCGTACTCGAGCCTGAGGGCTTCGCTCGCCAGCCACGAAACCTCCACTCTCGACCAGACCTTTGTAAATTCGTTGCCGAACACGACCTCGGTCAACGGAGTGTCATCCCTTTATGTGCCGTCGGCGATTGAGAAAGCGCTCGGCATGATCTCGCCCACCGCGTCGGCGATCGATGGTGCGGTCGGGATCGGGGCTTCGATTCCCACCGCTGATCTGGTTGGTGTCGCGCTGCACGAGTTTACCCATGCTTTTGGTCGCGAACCCGGCGCGGGCACCTTCGACCTCGGCCGCTACACCAGCGCGGGAAACCATCTGTTTTCGGGCGGCAGCACGGCGCCTGCGGCCTATTTCTCGATCGACGGCGGGGTCACCAAACTCGCCGACTACGGCCAGAACTCGGATCCGAGCGACTTCCTCAACAGCGGCGTGCAGGGCGGCAACGATCCGTTCAACGAATTTTACAGCGGCAGCACGGTCCAAGCGCTTTCGACCGTCGACAAGCAGCTGCTCGATGCCCTCGGCTTCAACGTCAATATGGGCACCACGCCAGGTGCGCCCTCGGCCGCGACCTCGAGCCTTGTTGCCAGCTCGTCGACGGTGACCGCGGACGGCACCTCGAGTACCACGTTGACGGTGACGGTAAAGGATGCCAGCGGCAACGCGGTCGCCAACACCGCGGTGACGCTGTCAGGCAGCGGGTCGGCCAACAGCTTCGGCAACATCTCCGGGACCACCGATGCCAATGGCGTATTCACGACCACGCTGGCCTCGACGCTGGCGCAGAATGAGACCATCACGGCGACCGAAGGCGGCGTGCAGGAACAAACTTCGGTGAACTTTGTGGCCGGTGCGCCCTCGGCTGCGACCTCGAGCATCGTTGCCAGTTCGCCGACGGTGACGGCCGATGGCAGCTCGACCACCACACTGACGGTGACGGTTGAGGATGCCCACGGCAACGCGGTGGCCGGCACCGCCGTTACGCTGTTGGGCAGCGGGTCGGCCAACAGCTTCGGGGCCATCTCCGGGACCACCAATGCGAATGGTGTGTTCACGACCACGCTGGCCTCGACGCTGGTGCAGAACGAGACCATCACGGCGACCGAAGGCAGCGTACAGGAACACACCTCGGTGAGCTTTGTGGCGGGTGGGC
>Ga0210405_10002861_pt1 | contig 17511 bp, 19 predicted proteins | sample IncBWH11MmetaG_FD_155492 | JGI IMG/M metagenome (GOLD analysis project Ga0210405, IMG submission 155492) | Forest soil microbial communities from Barre Woods Harvard Forest LTER site, Petersham, Massachusetts, United States - Inc-BW-H-11-M | ecosystem: Environmental > Terrestrial > Soil >... | reverse complement strand
CTGCAAAGGCTGCGAGGCGACCTGTTGCGCCAGGCCGTAATTCTGCTGCCCAGCGTTCTGGACCCATTGCGGGATCTCATTAGTGCTCTGGGAGCTGCCCTGTTGAACGGTGGTGCTTGAGCCGCTCATAATTCCCTCTGATACAAGTAAGAGGTCGTCCGCACCTTCCAGCCGTGGCTTCTCGCTTCCCCCATCCAGCCGCGACGACCGTAAGCTTGAACGATCGCGATGTCATGATCGCGGGCGTATTGTAGAATTCGATCGTGCAATCGCCGGCAGGCCTCAAGATCCCCGAGCGCCACCAGGACGTCCATCATCCGAGCTCGAGGGTAATCGACGATCTGCGTGATCACCCACGAATCCCCATCGGCGAAACTCTGCATCTTGCCGGCGGCGAGCGCGTCGAGAATGTCGGAGACGGTGTAAACCCCGCCCATCCGATCGAGCGCCCGTGCGAGCTTTGCATGATAGGGATGCATCACGGCTGGCCGCCTCCGAGCGGCACCGGGGTGGCGACGAACGTCCCGTTGGTTTGCACCTGAAGCAACCACACCGCAGGCGCGGTTCCCGGCGGCGCGTCAATCGCTTGCAGCATGATGCCGCTATGCGCGACATTGGTCTTCATCTTGTCGGCGAATCCGTTGCGGCACCACAGCGAGAATTGCTGCAGATAATTGCTGAGCACGCTGCTGATCGTCGGATCGTTGGGCAGCGGCGGCGGCGGATGACTCGGTTGCGGCGTAGGCGAACCAGGCGACGTGACCATCAACGATCTCCTCGAGCAACGCTGTCGACCAGGTGCTGGCCGACCGTCACGGGGTTGACTTGCGGGCCGGCGATCTGGATCCGGAGCCGGATGTCGCGGCCGGTCGTGCGCAGATCGAGAAAGCCATTCGAATTGACCGCTTTCGGAATCGTCTGCTTCTCCGCGACCGCGATCGACGCGCCCGTCGAGCTCGGCATGACAGACCGGCTATTTTTGTAAAACAGCGAGTAAAGCAGGTTGGTGACGTCGCCCTCGATGTCGGGGATCATCTGCTTGACCGTGGTCAAGCGTGAACCAGAATTGAGATTAAGGTCGAAAGTGTCGGCCCACGGCAACGGCACGTCGGCGGGATAGGTGGTGCCGCTTTCGTGCTGATAAGGAATCAGACCATCGGCCATGATCGTCGGCACGGTGAAGGACGAAGCGATGCCGGCCGAGCGGGACATCTGGCCTTGCGACCACCACCCTTCCTTGTAGTTTAGGATCGCGACGCGGGTGTTGTAGCCCGAGGGGTTATTGGCTGGGCCCTGCGGGAAGAACCACCAGAACTCATTGAATGTCTCGACGTGAACCGCGCAGGCCTGCCAGCGCACGTTGAGGATGTCGATATCGTCGTCGATCCAGGGGCGAATCTTGCACGGCATGGGCACGACCCAAGCGCCGTTATACGAAAACATGCCCTGATCGCTGAACCACAGCGTCATCATCGTCGTCGCGACGACGCTGCACGAACTCCAAGGCGTCGCGTTCTTGTAGATCTCAGTGTAATTGTAGATGTACGGCAGGCCAAGAAAAGCCGAGACATAGGTCCGTGTCGCCGTCCAGAACAAGATCCCGAGCGGACCCGCTTTGGCGCAGATGATCGGCGACGCCGCCTCAATGTCGAGGAAGCCTGCCTGGCTGGTGATGTTGGAGTAATCCCAGGCGTAGAAGTTCTCCTGATCGCACCAGGCGAAGCGCCGAAACGAACCGCCATTGGTCGAATCTTGAGCTCCGAAAACCATCACGAACCTTTCGTTCGTGACCACGAAACAATGCCCAGTCGGGACAATGCCGCGCTCGGCGACCACCGCTTGCGCCGGATTGCCAAAGATCAAGATGTCGCCCGCGGCGCCAGCGTTGAGCGCATTGGCGGTCAAGGTCAGCGTGCCGGTGCCGACGGGATAGGTCAGCACCGTGCCGACCGGCAGCTTGCTGGTCGCGTTAAAGACGCTCATTCCCGGCGCGACGCTGCCATCGTTAGCGTCGGTCATCATGATGGCGTCCATAGCCGTAGACCAAGGCTGGTAGGACGGATCTTGGAACACCACGCCAGGGCCGCCGCCGGTCGGATCCCATTGCAGCAAGCGCCCATCGGGCGAGGTCATCACCAGGAGAATCTGACCGAAATTGTCCATGCTCCAGGCGTCGGGCACGACCTCCATCGGCTGAATGCTGGAAATCGTCGGCTCGCCATAAGGCCCGGCCGAATAGAGCCCATCGCCATAACCGCCTACGCTCGGCGGCTGCGGCGCGATCATGCCCTCGAAGGGCGTAATGTCGAACAGCACCCCGCCGACGTCGACATAGAGGTTCTCTTCGCACAGATACGCGATGTAATGAACTTCCTCGAGGTCATACCAGGAATGGATCAGCTTGCAGCGGCTGGCGAACGAATAAGTAAGCTGAGCTTGTGGGCCGACCGGGGTGAGGCGGCCCTCGACCCAGCGCATCAAGTTCACTTCCGACCAATTGGACGAGCGTTGTTGCTTAGTCGGAAAAGCGACCACGCCAGGTGGAATTTCCAATGGGCGAAACTGGGTCGACATTATCGCGCCTTGAGCTCCTCGATCTCCTGTTTCAAATCTTTGACCGCATTGACCAGAGCGAAGATCAAGGGGTTGATGTCGAGCGTTCGTAAATCCTTCACCGACTTGCCGTCGATGAAGCCATCGATCTTGTTCACCATGTCGGGAATGACCGTTTCGGTTTCCTGCGCCACCAGCCCGATGAATTGCTGATCACTCACCCGCGCGTGCAGTGAAACTCCGTCCTTGGTCAGACTATCGTTGCCCTTGTAATGGTAGCGAACCGGCCGCAGGGCGAGCACCTCGGCCAGGCCCGGCTCATATTCGCGATCGACCGTCTTGATGCGCGCGTCGGAGAAGGCCTCCCACTGAATAGTGCCGGTCTTGTAAGTGTGCGACGCGCTGGTCAGGAAATTGTCGCCTTGATCCATGGCGAACCAACCACTGCCGATGGAATTGCTGACGATGGCGTAGCCGGTCGAAGCTTGCCAACCGTAGAAACAGCGCAGCGTCCCGCCGCTATCGTAAATGCTGTACTGAGCGTCGCTGCCGGTGCTGGTCAGGCCAAACGCGCCATGCGCGCCGATCGAGGCGCCCGAAGTGATGCCAGCGGCGGCGTTGATTCCTCCGTTGACCTGTGCGCTGGCGCAGGTGAGCGGACCGGTCGTATAAAAACCATTTGCCCCAGCGGTGACACCGCCGTTCCCGTTGATAGAACCAGCCGCATACATACTGCCGTTGGAATTGACCGCGCCGCCGCCGGTGATAGTCCCGTTGCAATTGATACTGCCGACCACGCCGAGCGTCTGGCTGAAACTCGCGGTGCCCGTCGCCCGATTGATCGAGAACGGCGTGTCGAGGTAAGCCCCAGCGTCGTTGAAGCTCTGCAGGAGAAAGTCGGAACCGGCGTTGCCGCCGTTCTCTGCTACGCCGTCACCCAGATACATAATCCAGCGCATCGAACCGGCCGCTTGACCTGAAATCGAATTGGCCGCTGGCGCAGTAGGAGTGTTGAGGACAATCTTCTGCGAAGAGGTGACGACGAGATTGGCGTCGTGAACCTGAGCGTCAATGGCGTCGAGGTTGGCGTTCCATTTCGTGCCCCAAGTGGTCGCCGAAGCGCCGACTTCAGGCTTAACCCATTGGTAGTTTGCGGTCAAAGTATCGGCCACGCGCCTATCTCCCCAGGCTTGTTTCGAGGTCCGTCAGCCGCGCGTCGATGTCCTGCACCTGAGCGTTGACTTCGTGGATGTCGGGCGGCGGCGGCTCTTCCATCGGCGGCGTCGGATTGGCGGGCGGCTCCTTCGGCGCGTTACCCTCGTCGAGCCAGGCCAGATAGTCCTGATAGTCGACGTTGTCGGGGTCGAAGGGCACGAACGCGCCATCGGCGTCGCGCTGGATCATGCTGTCGTGAGGTTGGTTGTTCATGTGATCCCAGACTTGCGTGTAGGTCATGGTCAAAGCTCCGCGCTCACGGTAAGATTACCGCCTGCACCTTGATACACAGCAACTGGGCGAGCCCCATTGGTGCCACCCATAGCAACCGTCGCGGTACCGTCTAATTCAACAACATCTATCGTAGGGTAAGCAGTAGTTATAGATGTAAGTGTAGCCGCTGTTATACCATCATAAATCGGAATTGCCGCTAGCATCGTAATAGTTGGTGACGCTCGCATTTGTACTGGATGGCGAGCGCCAAGACGACCTATAGCTGTTGATGCGTTTCCAGCTGAAACAGAGCCCCTAAGGGGCGGAACACCTTGATAATAATACCTCTGGCAATCGGCCAAAGACTTGGCGAGCGACTGCCGATTGTAGGGCGTTGCTACGTTGCCGATTTCGAGCTTGACGCCGGTCACCATAAACTGCGCACCATTCGTGGCGACAACGCTGACCGCGCCATTTGCCCCGCTGGCGTTGATCGATCCCCATGCGCCAGCGGGGCCGCGATAGTTAGCGCCTGAGCCAAGATCGAAACGAACGATGAGCGCCCCGGCGTTGCCCGACATCGCCCACGTCCCGACAGTATCGCCTGGAATAGTAATAGTGACCTTTGTCCAAACATTTGCGATCGGGATTGAGAAGGTGAACGGATAAGCCCGCGTGCCAGCATAATTGCCTATAGCGCCGCTAAACGTGCCAGTTAGGCTAGAATAGGCCCAGAACGACAGTGTTACGGGTTGCGCTTGTGCCGTTCCCCATTGAAAATCACTAATCATGTCAGCTTCAATAGGTTGGGCAAATTGGAACGCATCAGTCGCTAGCGATACATAAGCTGAAGATGACGAAAATATTAATCCGTACGGAAATCCAATAGTCTGCGGCCCCGCTGATGTACGTTGCCACTGTCCTTTATTGGCTTGAGTACCAGTGAAGGTCCACCGATCAACCGTATATCCAGTCGCCGTCCCGCCGCCGCCGCTGGCAACGCCGCGCTGGTCGACCCGCATGTCGCCGTTGATGAGCCTGTTGTCGTTCATCGCCGGGACGAACCCCGCCAACGGCACGTAAGCGATGGAGAGGCCGCTCGCGGACCACTTCACCCCGTCCCAAACCCAGGTCACGCCCGCAGCGGTGAACTGCTGGCCGACCGTAGGATTGGCAGGGAAGTCGATCATAACTCCGCGCTAGCTGTAAAGGTTGCCGAGAAATACGCCGGTCCAGTAGCGACAGCACTAGAATAAAATTTGACAGCACTCGCATTCAAAACAGCAGACGCAAGAGTTGTCGCATTTGTGTAGGACTGCCCACTAAGGACAATAGTTGGAGAAGCTCGCATAGTAACTGGCAAATTGTAATTTGTAGAAATAAAGCCGCTAGCCGAGCTATAATAGTTCTGATCGAACCCATTGATGAAATAATACCTCTGGCAATCGGCCAAAGACTTCGTCAGCGACTGCCGGTTAAACGGCGTTGCTACTGAGCCGATTTCGAGCTTGACGCCGGTCACATTGAAAAACGCACCATTGGTTCCAACAACGCTGACTGCGCCGGTCGCGCCAAGGTAAAACCCCGATGCCGCCCACGCATTGGCCGGGCCGCGATTAGTCGATCCGCTGCCAAGATCGAACACCAACTGCGCCCCCATTGCATTGCCACTCAAGACCCACGAACCACCCGTGTCGCCGGGGATGACGACAACGATCCTCGTCCAAGTATTGGCGATTGGGATCGAATAAGTGAACGGGTATGAACGCGTAGAAGCTCCGCGAATTGCGCCGGTGAATGTGCCTGTGAGGCTCGAATAGACCCAGAATGACAGTGTGACTGGCTGCGCATTCGCGCTTCCCCATTGGAAATCGCTGATCATGTCGGCTTCGATGATCTGCGAGAGGAGGAAGTAATCGGCAGCAACCGAGGCATAAGCGGAGGATGATTGGGAACCCCAGTAATACGGGAAGCTTGCTTGCGGGAAGCTTGTGGTTCGACCCCAAGTGAGCTTGCTTGCTTGAGAGGCTTGATATTGCCACCGATCAACTGTGTAGGTGTTGATTGCCGTCTCAGCCGCGCCGTTCCACCTTTGATCGATCCGCATATCGCCGTTGATGAGCCTGTTGTCGTTCATCGCGATCGGCAGCGGCGGCGAAGCGATGCCGGCCGCTTTCCACTTCGTTCCATCCCAGACCCACTGCAGATTGGTCGTCGGATCGACGAACGATTGACCGAGAATTGGCGAGGCAGGAAAGTCGATCATAGCTCCGCGCTCGCGGTCCAGTTGGCGCTACCAGTGTCCGCGCCTGATCCTGTAGCTGTTACTGAGAACGATAAATTATAACCAGAGAGGTTCACAGGAGTGCAGGTTGTCCCAGTTGTATTTGTTGGTGAACTCACAGCGGTCGTCATTGTTGGCGTAGCTCGCATCGCAACAGGAAACGTATAACCAAGTAAATTGCCCCATCCTGTCTGCCATGAACTACAAGCAAGGCTCAGGCGCGCAGTTCCAATCTGATAATACCGCTGGCAATCGGCCATGCTCTTAGCCAGCGACTGCCGATTGAACGGCGTTGCTACGGAGCCGATCTCCAACTTGACGCCTGTAATTTGAAGCACCGCGCCATTAGTCGCCACGATGTTAACAGCACCAGTCACGCCGACATAGTTGCCCGTCGCCCAAGTCCCAGCTGGAGCACGCCAAGTCGCGCCAGACCCAAGATCAAATCGAAGAAACGCTCCAACTCCATTGCCGCTCATCAGCCACCCAGTACCGACTGTATCGCCTGGGATAAGGACAACAATCTTCGTCCAAACACCGCTTGTAGGGATAGAAAATGTAAAAGGATATGACCTTGTCGAAGTACCACCGCTGCCATAATTCGCAATTGCTCCACTATATGTGCCAGCATAAGCTGACGCTGCCCAAAACGATAATGTAACCGGCTGAGCGTTAGCCGTTCCCCAGGCGAAATCGCTAATCATGTCAGCTTCAATATTTTGATTAAAGAGGAAAGTATCCCCAGCTAATACTGCATAAGCAGACGTTGATGTGAACGAAAGAAAATATGGAAACCCAATCGGCCCTGGACTTTGCCTACCCCACGTACCTTTAAACGTTTGAGTTCCTGTATACATCCATCGGTCGACGGTATAAACGCTCGTTCCAGTCCCACTCGCGCCGTTGTTTCTTTGATCTATCCGCATGTCGCCGTTGATGAGCCTATTATCGCCCATCGGCACGAGCACGGTCGAAATGGTGCCGTCCGCCGCCGCCTTGATCGACGTCCCATCAACCTTGACCCCGCCCAGAACCGTCGTCGAAGCAGGCGGAACGCCAGCCATCTGATTGGTCGTCGGAACCCATTGACTGGAATTGCCGTCGTTGAACCAGACATACATCTGAGCTCCGACCGCATCCCACCACAAAGCCCCGACAGTCGGAGCAGCAGGCGGCGTCGCGCCAACGGAAATGCCCACCGCCGCCGCGTTGACCGCGATCACCCACTGGCTGGAATTCGCATCCGCGTACCAGACGTACAATTGCCCGCCGACGCTGTCCCACCACAGAGCCCCTACGGAAGGCGCTGAAGGGGGTGTATCGCTGACCGTAATCGAAGCCCCGCCGCCAGCCGCACTGGCCCAGGACAAGATCCCTGCACCGTTGGTCGACAAAAATTGACCAGGCGTCCCGCCATAGATCGCGAGATTATTCGGGCTAGCGAGAGCGAGAAGCCCGTTGACCGCCAGGCCGCCCTGAATCGTGACGCCAGAGCCGTTAAAAACTGTCGAGCCGTCGGCCCGCGCGATCGTCAGCCAATTGCCGAGAAAACCGCCCGCGGTGGCGTAAGCCGTGAGTGAGAAATTCGAGCCGGTATTGTTCAGCCCCTCGCTCGTTCCATCGCCCAGCATCAATTGCCAGCGGGTCAGCGTCGACGTCTGACCGAGAATGGCGCGCTGTTGACCGTTAGGCGCATTAAGCACCATCGAATTCGCGCCCTGCACGGTCATAACCTGATTGACCGTCAGGCTTCCGGTGACCGTGCCGCCAGCAATCGGCAGGTAAGGCCCCCCGGTGACCGGAGTCGTCCAAGTCAGATTGCCGCTGCCATCCGCCGTCGGCACCTGACCGGCGGGACCGTCGCCAATCTGCAGCTGCGCCAGCGTAGGCAGATAAGCCGCCGCCGAGCCATAAAACGTCAGCGCGCCTGAAGTCACCGCGCCGCCCGCGCCCAGCGTGACCGCGCCAGTGTAACCGCCGCCGCTGGCTGGAACCACGAGGTTCCAGGCTCCTAATGTGCGCCCATAGGTCTGATTGTCGGGCGGCTCCTCGACGCCGGCCCCATGCGCCTCGAGGTACTCGAGGGTCACCGCCTCCATCGGCTCAACCGGATCGCGCGCCAGGTAAACCGGACCCGCGAAAGTGGCTGAGAGATCGACGCCGGAGATCTGCAGCGCAGCGTCGAGCACGGCGCCCGCGCCATCGAGATGATTGATCTGGAAATTCGGCGGCGAACTCCCATCGTTGAGCGAAACTTGCCAATAGAGCGAGCTCACCGTCGCCGGCACGCCGGTGATGACAATGCCGTCGACGATCGAGGGCCCCCCGGTCGTGGAGCAACCTTCAGTCTGATCCCAGTCGTTCGACGGCGGCAGCGGGTTAGGCGCCCACGTCGGCGGCTTAGCGGGAGGCCCTGGGATCCACTGATCGTTCATCCAAACGATCTCACCCTGGTTCGCTTCAGTCGTGAACCGCTCGCCTTTGAGCGCAGCCAGGCGGCGTTGAGATCGTCAATCCGCTTGTCGACCTGCGCCCCCATCAAGAGCGCCTGCTGCTCTTCGCCAACCGCATGCAGATCCGCGTGCATCAACGCAGCAAAGAGGTACAATGACGGATAGTTAGTGTAGACCCAGCTCGAGCCTGTGGTCGCGAACACCGGCACCTGCTGGAAATAATTCATCTGGAACAGCGTGCCCTCGATCGGGTCGGGCGCGCCGCCAAAATAGATCGTCAACCCCTCAATCGTGTAAGTTAACCAGGTCGAATTGAAATTCTGCACATAGGTGCCGGAATAAGGCGTCGCCGGGATGCGAAAGAACTCGTCGCGCGGCTTGTAGGTGATCGGAATCCAGCCGGTCGGCGTGGCGTCATTCGCCATCAAGATGAGGTCCGTCTCGAGCCAATCGCTCGGCAACGGCGCACAACCGCAGGTGACTGTGTTTTGCGTGGTCGCAATCATTTGCCCAATGCGCAGACGTGAATTGAGCTTCTCTTCCGCCATCGAAACGAACGAGGCGACCAGCGCCTGTGACCAATCCTGGCGATTGGCCCAGTCAGCGATCTGCGCGCAAAAGGTATCGTAATCGCTCATTGCGCCCCTCCCTGCCAATATTGAAGGGCGTCTTGCATTTGATCGGGCGTAATCCCTCCTTGCTGCCGATTTTGAGTGGCGGCGTACATTTGCGCCGGCGTGAACGGCGTTCCGATAGACGGACTGTCGTTGTGCGGACTCCAGCCGGCTGGGCCAGGAGCGATCGGCTGGTGGGGGTCGATGTACGGCAGAGTGAGTGAAGGCGGCGAACCAGGCCTAGCCGGCATCTGCCGCCACCCCTGCTGGGGCGGTGGGGCGAAGTAACGATTAAACGATGCAGAATAAGCCCCGGTGTCGGCGCCAACTGGATCAGCAATATCGCCAATGTTCAGCATGGGATCGAGCTGTATCTGAGGATATTGAAAGGGGTCTCGCTGCGCCTGCGCCTGCGCATCAGCGAAACTCTGGCCAACAGCGCCCGTTCGCCGATCCTCGATATTCCGCGATGTCGGCAGCGGCTGGTAATTCATCCCAAACGCCGATCCATGCGAAGCTGGATGCTGCACTGACTGCGGCGGTAGATTGCTGAAGATCCAATCCTGCCAGCCTGCCATCACATCCTCCCCATCGCCCAGAGGATGAGAACAATCATCAAAACAAAGACGATTATCCCGTTGGCGCTGTAACCAAACCCATAGCCTGGGCCCCACCGCGCGCCGAAATACGGCCCGCCGACGCCACCAGCGAGCACGATGATCAGAACGATGACGAGAACGAGGGCGAGCGGGCTCATGGCTTACCTCGACTGAGCCAATAGGCGACCACGGCGCCGAAAGCGGCGACCAAGCCGCCGATCGCGCCCGAGGTGATCTCGTCGGTGGGAACTGTGAAATAGACGCAGAAGGTGACCAAGCTGATAAAGGCGAGGATCACCAAAATCGAAATGGTAAGCGTGCCGCCAGTGGGGTCGTACCGACCCGCAACGAAGACCAAAATGATGGTTAGTACGACCGCGATGCTCAACCCCATAGACGCCGGATAGTCGAGCAACTTCGGCGTCGGGGGCGGCACGACGAGATCGTTGGCGGCCATTCATCAGCTCGGCTCCGGCATAGCAGCGCCAGCAGGCAGGCCGGGAAGCTCGGCCTCCACCATCGGAGCGGCGGCCGGGATCTGTTTGAGGGCTTTCTTAAATTTCCAATAATACCCCGCTATTAAATCGGCCTTATCGGTGCCGTTGACGATCCGGCGCGCGTTGACGGGATCCTCGATCCCCTTCGATTTCGAGAGATATTTCGGCAGGCCAACGCCGGTGAACCAGCCGTGAATCATGCCGTCGTAGCTGACCAGCGCCGAGGTCTGGGGGTGCAGCATTTTGTGCGCCTCGGGATGGATATTGGCGTCGACGCCGTAGCGTTCTTTGAGGAATTTCTGACCGTTTTTGTAGTTCTCCTCCCAAGTCAGCTGAACATGCCCGCGGCCGTAGTAACACTGGCCATGTTGGCCAGCGGGCTTGCCATAAGACTTGCCCGCGCCCTTGCCGTATTCCTCGATCGGCTGCATCGTCTCGGCCGTTTCGTGGAAAAAGGTCGCCAGCGCATAGGCGAGCCACATCGTCCCATCATTCGGATTGTTCTGCTCGAAATGCTGCTCCCACGTTTCGAGCAGATAATTTTGACCATCGACCTGGGATTGCGTGAGGTTGCCTCGAAAGAGATCTTTCCTCACCGTATCGAAGTAGAATTTCCGGTCGTACGGCATCAAACCCTCCCCTGCCAGATCCGCCAGGGCGTCGCCTCTGGACCGTTGAGCCAGATCTTGAAAGCGTCTTCGTCGTGATAGACGCCGCGATGGATGAGGTCTTCGACAACGAATTTCGGCAGGCGCGCCACGAGCTTGTTGACGCCGTGGCGCATCGTTTCTCGGTCGCGCGCGATGCCGTCGAGGATCGGCTCGATGTCCGTTTGCGTGAGGACATGGAACCGATCCGGCTGATCTGTATCGTAGATCAGCGTGCGGGCGACACCGTCGCGAGCTTCATATTTCCGTTTGGCCTCGCCCATGTCACGGCGCCGGAGGAGCCTGCATGATGCCGTTGAAGAGGATGTGCGCGAGTCCGTTTCGGGTTTCCACCCCCCACTCGACGACGATCATTCTCGTTTCTGCGTCGCCTGTTCTTGCCATTAGGTATTGTCTGAACGCTCTGAAGTACCCAAGAGCTGCATAGTCTGGGTCTAAAAGCAAACCAACGTCAGGAGGAACCCAACGACTTGGGATACACTTGACGCGCCCGAAGTCAGTAGCAATTACGTCTACAGTAGAAACGACCTCTGTTTTCCCCACAAGAACTTGAGTAGTCGATCTACCAACAAATGTACTTACGGTTCTCTTCGGCCCCGGCGGCACCACCCACAGCGACGGCGACGCGCCGTTGGTGTAGGCGAGCTGCATCGCATTACCCAACATGTCCTCAGTCAAAGCGACCGGAGTGCCGGGCGCAGGGAAGTTGGCGTATTGAGTCGCCGGCAGCGTGCCAGGGGTGTCGGGCGAAACCGCGCCACCCGGACCCGTGCCGCCCTTACCGACCGCGGTGGCGATCGCATGGGTCAGCGATTCGGTCATCCGCGCCGTGGTGCCGTCGACGCCGTCATTGCGCGGCTGGCGCGAGCACAATGCCGTTTCCATGTCGCTTTTGAGCACCTTGCTGGCCATGGCCATCTGGTGCGCCATTTCCGACGACTTGCCCGCAGCGTCCGATTCCTCTTGCGACCCTGACACGGTCGCATCGCGCTCGGAGATCTGAGTCGCGTTCTGCATCCGAATCGTCGGCTGAGCCGGCGAGTTGGCGAGAACGAAACCTTCGACTTGTGCATTGGTCGGATTAACAACAGGCAAGAATTCGGTCTGCCAATCGAAAAACCTGTTCTTGACGTTGCGCCTGCGAATAGCAGACATCACCGGCGTATCGAAGGGATCAATATTGTAGATGGCGTTCGACAAGTCTTCTCTATTGCCCACCGCCATATAGGTGGTGAAGGCATTCGTAACCTTTGCCATGGGAAACTCCCGTTAGAGTAGCCTACGAAACACTTCGGCAGTCGCGTCTAGCGATCCACTGCTCGCCTGTCGGCGTAATGCTTCGTCGAGCCCTCTCCGTTGCCCATTCCCATTGAGGGGTGTAGCGGCGCCGGGAGTTAACGTTCGACCTTTGCCTGGAATGACAGCCCTTGGTCTGGCCGCCATCATCCGATCATACCTGCTCGCCTTTAGTAATACGGTCAACATACGTGGATCGTATACTGTGGCGACTTCATACTCGCTGAAACCAGCATTCGCCGCGGTGCGCCGCATCGATTGCAGGTGCTTCTTCAGTGTCGGTTCGTCAGGAATCTTGTTGTCCATGACGAATTTCGAGAAGCCTTTTACTGCGTAATCCTGGACCTGTCGATCACGCTCCTGTTGCGCCTGGATCTCCCTCTCGGCCCGTGCTTGGCGAGAGGCCGCAAGCTTGCTGTAAATTGTCTGAAAGATCTTTTGCTGAGCATGCGCGCCCGCCGGGTCCACTGCGAACAACTGATCCCAGTTGGGCTCGGCCGGGAGCATGTTGGCGACGTCTTCCTCATAATCGCGCCGCGCTTTGTCCCACTGACCCCAGCTTTGTTGCAGATAACCCTGGTTTTGTTGCAGCTCCTGGCTGACCTGGTTGAGGTGGGCCAGGCGCTTATGGAAAGTCTGCTCGCGACTGTAACCCCGCAAAGCCTCCTCGACAGTGACGTGGAACGTCTCGCCGTCCGCGGTTACCTCGAATCTTTCGGCCTGGGCGTCGCGCTCGGATTCCCCTTCGGGCACTCGCTCGTCGCCCTGGGCCTGGGTGAGCTCGTCTGACCGCGGAAGGTCGTCGGTTTCGGCGGCGATGGCCCAGAAGTCTTCCGGCTCATCCTCGGCTCCTGGGTGTCTGTCGTCGGCGGCGGCATCATTGCGCTCCGCTTCATTGGCGCGACGTCGTTCGCCACTCGACCGCCCATCTTCGGCGGACGCGCGGCGGGATCGTGATGAACCTTCGCCGTCTTCCCTCTCCCGTACTCGGCCATCTGCGATATCCCTTTCCAGCGCGCGCAGCCTCGGATTGTCGCCACCGTCGCGCGTGTCTCCGGTGAGCGGATCCCCCTCGAGGGGCCGAGGGGTGAACATCGGTTCTGGCGGGCCCGATTCAGACACAGGCTTGCCACGCTGATCCCGTGGCACAGACTTTGGCGCAACCTCATTCGAAAACGCGGCTACCGCTTCGTCGTATCCCTCAGGAGGCATGTGCATTCCTCTTCGCCGCCATCGTTTGGGTGGCGATCAAACTGTCGAGCATGCGGGGAAGCGCCTCGAGCACGATCAATTGGGCGCGCAATCTTTTCGTCCCATCATCGTCGGTCTTGGGATCTAAAAGTTCGCCGTACCACTGCGCCTTCAGCGTCGCGCAGGCGACGGCGAATGCCCGATTGTCCTTCAACCCCTGCGCCTCTCGGGCGAGTTCCTTGATGACCTGAGCGTCCTGGGCCTTGATGTCGTTCATGGCCGGGCCCGCCGCGTTTCCCAACCTTTGCGAGCGCGCTCACTGTGCTGTTCTGGGGTTTGAGCCGCGACCGTCTTACGCACGATTGCGCTGCGCTCTTCCGATGTTTTGAGCGCGTTTATCTTGTACATCCGCTCACTGCGCTTCTGGGGCGGGGTGTCGTAAAAATTCTCGCGATGGGTAGCCCACCGCAAATGACCATCATTCACGCATAGGCCGCCGATACAGCCATTCGGCGTATTGTGAGCCGCCTCATGCCTCGGAGACGGTGGCGGGCCATAAGTTTCAGCACACACGAGACGAGATACCACCCCCGCTCTAGTCCGCGCGTATCCCCGACCATTCGTCCACCCATGCCAAAGATAACACCCTGTGTTTGGCTCAGGCGTCCAACGGTCGGCAAGGTCATCGAGAAGGCTCATGGTCGGGGCCTTGGCTTCATTTTTGCGAGTTGCTGCTGGTTCTGCAGTGTAGCAGCAGTCGTAAGCGCCTCATGGCTTCGGTCAAGAGCATTCTCTTGCGAATCGTGCTCCAAATCAGCGTCTTTGGAGAGAGCTCCTGCAACCAACTTCGCGTGTGTGTTGTGGATATTCGTAGCGTGGCCAGTCATAGCGGCGTGATGATCTGCAGCCATTCCAGTCATAGCTTGCGTATGAGCAGAATTGACCTGAGCCATCTTCTGCATGTGCTGGGTGGCGATCTGGGCCGCGTGCAGCTGCGCCTGGTTTACAGCCTGCTGATGCTGCCGGGCGCTATCGTCGGCGGTCTGCTGTTGATCGCCGATGGCGAGCTGATTCTGAGTGTCGGCCTGGTCGCTGTCAGATTGGCTCTTCATCAGCGTGGCGCCGAGCTGCCCGAGCTTGGTGATGTGGTCGACATGCGCCTTGTGAGCGTCGACTTGGAGCTTGCCCATTTCGTAATCGGTCTTGGCGACGAGCTCCTGGTGTCGGAGCGTCTGCTCGGACAGGAGCTTCTTGGTGTCGAAGTTCTGCTGACCGGCGGCCTTGGCGGCCTCCATCCGGACCTTCTCCATCTGCGCCTGCGCAGCGATGAGATTGGGGTCCGGCGGCTTCGGCGCATTGGTGATCGCCATTATCTGCTGCGGCGTCGGCGTCTTGAAGTAGCGGCCGACGTTTTTGACATTCGCAATCGCAAGAATATCGGTGATGGTGTTCAAGAGCTCCGGAATTCCACAGACGGGATTGGAAAGGCCGTAGGTTTGGACGATCAACTGCTGATCCTGCTTGACCTGATTGAGCGCGAGCATGCGCGTCAGATCACTGCCCTTACCGAGATTTGCATTAACCTCGACCGCCATCGAGGCGTCGAAAGTGCCAGTGTCGTAGGGAATGTACTTGCCGCGAATCTTGAGGGTACGCTGTTGATTCGGGTTCTCACAGATTTCGTTGTACAATCCGCTGAACAAGTCCTTAAAGCCGGTTTCACACAACACCCTGGCGACCAACTCGATGCGCTCTTGCGCGCCGTTGATGACCGCCTCGACCCCAATCATCGTCGAGCTCTGCAGCGCCTTGGGATCCAACCCCTTGGCCGCGTCGGATAGACCCGTGCGCCGCTGCAGAGTCTCGTTCAGCATCTGCAAAACTGGCAGCGCCTGCTGACCGAGGAACGGGGTATTGGTGAACAGAACCGTCTCGGACGGATTGCCGCGGCTCCGGATGAGCGCACCTAGATCGTCGTTGAGCGCGTCGTCGACGGTCACCATCAGCTCGTTGATGACCGTCTTCGGATTGATCGCTTCCGCCGCGCTGTCGAGGATGGCGCGGGTCATATTAGTTTTTATTCTCTGGATGTCTTCCGTATAATCAGCCAGAGAATCGCCAACAATCGTGTGGCTCACCGGATCGCAAGAAAAGAGGGCGAATTTGATCCGGTTAGCCTCTTCGTCAGCGACGATCTGTTGATCTGCGCCCATGGTGCAGATGTAGCGGAGCTCCGGCGTGCCATCGCCATCCTTGTCGATCTTGATGTACCACTCGCCATACATCACCCCGTCGCCAATCCGGGTGCCCATGAAGCGGGCCGGATTGCGCAATTGCGGCTCGACGGTGAACGAGCTCTCCGAGGTCTGGATATGCTCGAGGCAGAGATCGCGGTCGTAGCCCATCGAAATCAGCTGATCGACCGGAACGATGCGCTCGTGGCCAACGATGCGAGAGTCGCGAAATGTTCTCGCATAGCGATCGAGCCGCATTTCCTCCGGCGGCACCCCGGCGACTTTTATGATTGGTTTCGAGACTTCGAACTCGATCACGCAATGATCGAACACCGGCGGGGGAGGCTGGGTTAACGATGGGGGCAGCGGAGGCGACGGCGCGCCCGCCATCGGGCCAGGCGGCGGTCCTGGGGGCGGCTGCGACCCAGTCGCTTGGCCAGCGGCCCCTGGAACCGGACCCGGGGGAGGAGCCCCTGCTCGAGGGGGCGCTGGCCCAGTGGGCGCGGGAGACGGCATCCCGGCTGTGGGCGCGGGCCCCTGCGCCGCTCCGGTGGGAGGAACGGGTGGCGGCGCAGGGGGCGCTGCCCCTGGCGGGGGAGCAGTCGGAATCTGAGGCGGGGACTGTTTAATCGGCTTGCCGATCGAAACCAGCTTGGCGTTTGGCTCCTCGGACAGCATCAATTGGATCTGGTCGGCGGTGACGTTAAGAAACGTCTTGCGTCTCATTTCACGATGGTCGTCAGTCCACCACTTCACAAAGCCGGTTTTTACTGTGAGCGCGTCTTTGATCGCGCCGTATAGGATCAAAAAACCAGGATTGTCGTTCCAGAATGTGTAATTGACGTAATCGGTGCCCTGCTCGGCAGTGTCGACCTCTTCCTGAGTCCGCGGCACAAGAAAGACCGGGCTCTCCGAAGCCCCGAAAAGTCTGATCAGGCTGGGCACCATCATCATCACCGCATCGCGCACGTCGGTGGAGACGTAAGTCGAGCGATTCGGTGAGTTGGTGGTGTCTTTATTTAAGATTTCGCCCAGTGTGGCGTTGGGATCTTCGCCAATATAGGGCTGGCCGGGATTATAAGGGCCAATCCAGGGCTCATAGCCGTAGTAATACAGCTGAGCATTCTGGCGATCGATGGCGAGGAAAGAGTTTTCGTAATCCTTGGAGTCGCTCATCATCGAGCGAACGTATTGCTTATAGCTCTCCGGATCCTTCGGATCGTAGGCGCTGGTCGACGCCGCCGTCTGGTCTTTGAAGTGGTAAAACAGTCGTTCCATTGGCCCTCGCGCCCAATGAACGACCCCCGCGCGCTGGGTCTAGCAGCGCGCGGTTCTTTTGTGAAGATTACCGCTGCGGCGTCGGACGCGCCGGCGGACGACCCCCAACCCCTCCAGCTGGCGGCTGGCCCGGTGGACGTGGCAACGGCTGACCAGGCTGCGGTGGACGACCTTGAACCGGCGGCCGAGGCAAGCCCTGTCCCGGCTGCGGTGGGCGCTGACCCGGCCGCGGCGGTTGGACTTCGGGATGCTCGGGGCTTTCCTCGCCCTCGCCCGGCAAGCCCTGATCGGGATAACCGCCTGAACCCTCAGGCACGTCGACCACGATATAGCGCATGACGTGATGGCCGGTCGAAGAGATGAGCGCCGCTAGCACCAGCGCCTTGCCTTCGGGAATACCAGCATCCGGGGGCAAC
>Ga0210405_10002857_pt1 | contig 17514 bp, 18 predicted proteins | sample IncBWH11MmetaG_FD_155492 | JGI IMG/M metagenome (GOLD analysis project Ga0210405, IMG submission 155492) | Forest soil microbial communities from Barre Woods Harvard Forest LTER site, Petersham, Massachusetts, United States - Inc-BW-H-11-M | ecosystem: Environmental > Terrestrial > Soil >... | reverse complement strand
AACTTACATGAAATCGGCACTGAACGCCTTGTAGTAGTCCTCAGAGTCATCACAAAAGTGGGCAGGCGGCTCTTCTTACCCTTTCGATAGCGCTCCGTTCAGGGTTCACGTTCAAGCGTTGTCCAGCACTGTATTTTTTGACAGTTACATGGTTGGAGCGCGCGGGCCTACTCTGTTGCCGCAGAGACAGGACTCGTAGCGGAGATGGTTGCCGTCACAAAGATGGTGCGAAAACGGCTCTAATGACTGCAGCTACCCAAGGCATTGAACTGATCGTTCAAGGACTCGAGATTTTGGGCGTCGCGGTGATTGGTATTGCCTTTCTGTACGCGACCATCCGCGGCTTTGTGGATATCAGGCAACGGAAACCAGCCGCCTATCAGAGCCTGAGAGTCGTCATCGGAAAAGGGCTGCAACTCGGTTTGGAGTCTCTGGTCGCTGCCGACATTGTGAGGACGGTCACCATCGAGCCTACCCGGGAAGGGATCGTATCGCTGGGCTTGCTGATTATCGTACGAACGTTTCTGAGCTGGTCCATCACGGTGGAAATTGAAGGCTGTTGGCCGTGGCAAGTTGCAAGAAGTGGGAGGGCTTGAGTCATGCGTGACTGGGAAAGATTTGTTGGGGATCTCATCGCTCGCTTGGACGGACCGCTTCATTTCCGGTTTATCCTCCAGCCGTTGATGGCAACTATTTTCGCAGTCATCGACGGGGTAAAAGACGCAAAAGCCGGGAAGCACCCGTATTTCTGGGCATTGCTTTCAACTCCGGGATATCGCAAAGAACTGATGAAGGAAGGCTGGAAGTCGGTCGGCAGGGTTTTTATCCTCGCGATCGTTCTCGATGTCATCTACCAGATGAAAGTTCATGGGACGGTATACGCCGGGGAGTTGCTTATCGTGGCGTTCGTCCTGGCGATCGTGCCGTATCTCGTCCTACGCGGCCCGGTTAATCGAATCGTGCGGAGAATCATCGCACGAAATCACAAAGACATAGCTATTGCAAAGGTGGCCGATGTTGGTCCACGGCAGGGGTAACGGGACTAAGCAGACTGAAATCGAGCGGCGGTAACAGATCAACCCAGAATTCGTCGCAGTCTCGAAACAACGAGGTGATACGAAAATGGCTTCTATAACTGCCGAATCTCTGCCGACAAACGCCCCACCGGGCTTTCACCTGCTTGCCAAGCCGAGTGGTTCTACTTGCAATATCGACTGCACATACTGTTTTTTTCTGTCAAAGGAATCGCTGTACCCCAATGCAAAGAGCCGGATGTCCGACGCCACACTGGAGACCTACATCCGCCAACTCCTGGAGTCGCACCGCACGCCCACCGTCACAGTGGCATGGCAGGGAGGCGAGCCGACGCTCATGAAGCTCGAATTTTTCAGGCGCTCGGTCGAACTCGTCGAAAGATACCGCCGGCCCGGCCAAGTTGTGCAACACACCTTCCAGACCAACGGCATTCTTCTTGACGATGAATGGTGCGCCTTTTTTAAGGAGCACAATTTCCTAGTCGGGTTGAGCGTCGATGGCCCGCGCGAACTTCACGATACTTACCGGGTCGACCGCAGCAAGCAAGGTACCTTCGATAAAGTGATGCGGGGTTGGCGGCATCTGCATCTGTATGGCGTGGATTTCAACATACTGTGCACGGTCAACGCCGCTAATGAGAAGCACGGGCGCGCTGTCTACCGCTTCTTCCGGGACGAAATGGAAGCAAAGTGGATACAGTTCATTCCGATCGTCGAGCGCGCCAGCGAAGAAACGATCGCGATCGCCAACCTCGGTTGGAGCGAGCAGCCTGGCCGCAAGCGTCTGCTCTACACGCAGTCAGGCAATCTGGTAACGAAGCGCTCGGTCGGGGGTGAACAATACGGCCGCTTCCTCGTGGACATCTTTGAGGAGTGGGTCCGTCGTGACGTCGGCCAGGTTTTCGTCCAGCTTTTCGATGTGACGCTCGAAGCCTACTTTGGACGCCACCTACTGTGTATCCACGCCCCCACCTGCGGCTATGGCCCAGCGCTGGAGTATAACGGCGACCTTTACTCCTGCGACCATTTCGTCGAGCCGAAGTATTTGCTTGGCAACATCCACGAGACACACATGCTGAAACTCGTGGCCTCCGACCAGCAACGCAAGTTTGGGGACGACAAGCGCGATTCGCTCACTGCGCAGTGCCAGCGTTGCCCGGTTAAGCAGCTTTGTAATGGCGGATGCCCGAAAGACCGGTTCGCAGTTTCGCGAGATGGCGATCCCGGCCAGAACTATCTCTGCCCCGGGCTGGAGCTGTTCTTCACTCACACCATGCCCGCGATGAAAACAATGGCCCGCCTCTTACAGAGTGGCCGCCCGCCTTCCGACGTGATGGCGTTGACCAAGTCCGAGGACGCTACGCGAGGGCACTACCAGCCGTGTCCTTGCGGAAGCGGACTGAAGTTCCGCTTCTGCCACGGTGAACGCTCGCCGTACTCGCCATTTAGCGGTGTGAGCCCTGTGACGTATGCGCGTCACGCTGGTCCAGCCAATGCCGCGCACTCCGAAGTCGCTTCCCAGGCATCGGCGGGCGGCTCGCAGGGAGCAGCCAAATGACAACTCGAAAGCGCATCTCGGCTTCGAAAAAAGCTTCTCCGGCCCAGGCCGGGAATCGCAACACAAAATCAACCTCAAGGAAGGAACAAACTATGGGTGCAAAACAACCGAATATCTTAATTCTGTGGGGAGACGATATCGGGATGTGGAACGTCAGCAAATACAGCCACGGTATGATGGGCTATCACACTCCCAACATCGACCGTATCGGGAACGAAGGGGTGACTTTTACCGACTGGTATGGGCAGCAGAGTTGCACCGCTGGCCGCGCGTCCTTTATCACCGGCCAGAACCCAATCCGCACCGGCCTCACAAAGGTGGGCATGCCCGGCGCCACTGTAGGACTTTCTGCGGAAGACCCGACTATCGCCGAACTGCTAAAGCCGCTGGGCTACGCCACCGGTCAGTTCGGCAAGAACCATCTCGGCGATCGGAATGAATTTTTGCCGACCGTGCACGGATTCGACGAGTTCTTCGGCAATCTCTATCACCTGAACGCGGAAGAAGAACCGGAGCTGCCCGACTATCCCAAGGATCCTGCCTTCCTGGCGCAGTTTGGACCCAGAGGTGTGATGCACTCCTTCGCGACTGACAAGGATGACCCAACGACGGATCCTCGCTGGGGCCGAGTAGGCAAGCAAACGGTTAAGGACACCGGCCCTCTGACCAAGAAGCGCATGGGAACCATTGACGAGGAGATCACCGCGGGCGCTCTGGGTTTTATCGAGAAGCAAGTCAAAGCCGACAAGCCATTCTTCGTTTGGTACAACTCCACGGCGATGCACTTTAGAACTCATCTTGCCGACAAGAACCGCGGAAAGACCGGGCTGGACGACTACAGCGATCGGATGGCCACCCACGACGAGCAAATTGGCCAGATACTCGACAAACTCGAGGAACTAGGGATTGCCGACAACACCTTCGTCATGTATTCCACAGACAACGGACCGCAGAACGACACCTGGCCGGACGGCGGCAACACCCCGTTCCGCAGCAATAAGGACACGAACTGGGAAGGTGCGTGGCGCGTGCCGTGTCTCGCCCGTTGGCCGGGAAAGATCAAGGCCGGCTCCGTCTTGAACGGTATCGGCTCTCATATTGATATGTTCGCAACCATACTGGCCATGGCCGGTGATCCGAACGTCACCGAAAAACTCGTCAATGGCTACACGGTCGGCGGCAAGAGCTTTAAAGTCCATCTCGATGGACACAACTTGGTGCCTTATCTGACCGGCCAGGTGAAGGAAAGCCCCAGGAAGGCTCTCTTCTACTTTAGTGATGACGGCGACGTCATGGCGGTGCGAAACGGCGACTATAAGTTTGTATTGGCCGAGCAACGCGCAACTTCGACGGCCGTCTGGCAAGAGCCCCTGGTTAAGCTCCGCTTGCCTTACATTTTCAACCTCCGACTCGATCCGTTCGAGCGAGCTAATTTCAACGCTAATCGATACTGGGACTGGATGGTGGATCACATCTTCATGATGTACGCCATGCAGGCGCTGGTGGCGGGGCAGATCAAGGATTTTGCCTTGTTTCCACCGCGACAGAAACCTGCCTCGTTCAACCTGGACGAGGTACTGGCTCAGGTGCAGAACGCGTCGGGCGTTGGAAAAGCAAAAGCGGCGGCCGCCAAGGCGTGAGCTGCACTAAGACGTAGTGACACCGGCTTGAGTTGTGGTGACCCAAGCCAAATAAACAGATATCCCGGCAGACAATGAGTCTGCCGGGGGTATCTGCCTCACAAAGGCAGTCGCTGCCGCAGGTAAAGAATTGAGTATCGAAATTCTTCCTGTGCTTCGGCGATGTGATGAACTTGACATCGGTTTGTTTGAGATTTTGGCCAGTTTTCAATGATTGCACAGAGGGAACACGATCCAGGATTGCTGAGTGTCGCAGAAGAGGTCCGCGACTTCTACGATCACTATCCCTATCCTCGGCCGATCGATAGCCTGGAAAAATATCGCCGCCTCTGGCAAGACCCGCAAAGACGCCGCGCCGAATTTCATTTGTTTTGGCCTGGCCGACCTTACCGGGAAGATCAATCCATTCTCATTGCAGGCTGTGGGACTTCTCAGGCGGCAAAGCATGCCGTGCGCTGGCCAGGGGCGCAGATTACCGGCATTGACGTCAGCGCGAAAAGTGTGTGGTGTACTGAGGACCTCAAGCGAAAGTATAGCCTGACCAACCTCCAAGTCTACCAACTGCCCATCGAGCTGGTGAATGAGTTGGGGACGACTTTCGATCAGATTGTGTGCACGGGAGTTCTGCATCATCTTGCAGACCCTGATGCGGGACTCCGGGCTCTGCGCGGTGTGCTCAAACCGGACGGGGCGATGCATCTCATGTTGTATGCGCCTTATGGACGGACGGGCATCTATATGCTGCAAGAATTCTGCAGGCGAGTTGGTCTACGCGCTACCGACACAGACATTTCAGACCTTATCGATGCGCTCAGCGCGCTGCCACTCGGACATCCGCTGGAAAACCTGCTGCGCGAGTCCCCGGACTTTCGACAAGAGGCGGCGCTCGCTGATGCGCTTCTACACCCGCAAGACCGCTCTTATTCGGTCCCGCAATTATTCGATTTCTTGGAGAGCAATCAACTGACATTCGGCCGCTGGATGAAACAAGCACCCTACTCACCTCGCTGCGGAGTCATCGCACAAATCCCACAGGCATCCCGAATGGCCCAACTCTCCCCGGTAGAGCAGTATGCCGCTGCCGAACTGTTTCGCGGAACAATGGTTCGTCACAGCATGGTCGTTCATCGAAACGACTGCCCTCACGTCCCGCAGCCAATCAGTTTTACTGGCGACAATTGGCGTGGCTACGTGCCCATTCGAATGCCCGACACGATCTGTATTCGAGAGCGGCTGCCTGCAGGGGCCGCGGCCGTTCTGATCAACCAGAACCACACCTACACGGATCTCTTCATGCCAATAGACTCAACGGAAAAGCGCTTGTTTGATGCCATTGACGGGAACCGATGCATTGGCGAGATCGTCGAAAGCACTTTGTCGTCCTCACAACAAATAAAGCAGGTCGAGATCGCCCGTGCCTTCTTTGAACGGCTCTGGTGCTACGACCAAGTGGTATTCGATGCATCGAGGTAGCTCGTGGGAATTCTGTTTCTTGAGAAGCGGTTTGAGGTCCAGAAAGTGTTTTCGACGCTATTTCGCCGAAGCCGGACAACCATTATCCGCCAGGAACCCACGATTGGGATGAACTGGAAGAATCAGGCGCAACGGGTCCACCGGGAGGCGCAGGTTTATTATTTTGCGTTCAAACATCCCCGCGTGCCTTGGTATGCAAAACTGGTCGCAGCATGCAGCGCAGGCTACCTGTTTAGCCCTATTCAACTGATTCCAAGTTACATTCCGGTGATCGGATTCTTGGATGACTTCTTTGTTCTCTTCGTGGGTGCGAAACTACTTCAGAGACTTATTCCTCAGGAGGTGCTCACCGAATGCCGTCAGCTGGCGGATGCAGCCGAGATGCGCAGAAAAGAAGAAATAAGATCGACGGCGGCGATCGTTGCTTTCGTCGCAATCGCCTCAGTTTGGCTGCTCGTCGCGGTCGGCGCCAGTATACTGATGGCGAGATACATATACGCTGACAAGGCGGTCATAAAATAGCCCTCGCAGAGCGCTACCAGGCTGCGTTTGTTAATGTCGGCTTGAAGCGCTGACACTGAATTTCTTCGTTTAGCGATAACAGCCATTAAGATTAGAAGAGCCCCATTTCTTCGAGCACTGGCAGAAATGACAGTTCTCTAAAGCTCTGCACCCCAGGAGTCTAGACAACGCGCTGCCCGGTTGAGAACGATCTCGATCAGGCCGAAGCATAAGAACCTTCTCCAAATCTGACTCGAATGCGATATGAGCGGAACCCCAAGACCTGCGCGAGATTGGCACGAGTAGATGGACACGACCAATCATGACCGCCACTCCCTCTTTTTGCTGCTTTCTCTCATCACGTTTCTATTGGTTAGCACGTTCGTGAAGGAACATCACGTTTTGGGGGACAGCATTCTCGTGCTCTCCCTATACGTAACCCTGGTTGCCGGAACACTCGAGTTGTCCCAAAAAAGAAACTTGCGTTTGCCGGCTGCTTTCTTGGCTGGCATTTCCATGTTGCTCATGCTGGTCCACTTTTTTCGTCCCGTTCCTATGATTTTGGTCGCGAACTGGTTGTTTCTGGCCGTGTTTTTGGGGTTTGTCTCGGTTGCTCTTTTCTCTTATCTAGGACAGCCTGGGTCAGTGACCCGCGGGCGCATATACGGCTTGGTGAATCTTTACCTTCTCCTGGGACTGTTTTACTTCGCCCTATTCAATTTAATTCAAACGGTGCAACCCGGTTCCTTCAGAGAGACAGGATTGCCGGCTTCAGACGGGATTTCTCGGCATTCTCTCTTGTATCTGAGCCTGGTCACTCTAACTACCTTGGGATACGGAGACGTACTGCCCGTCTCGCACGCGGCGCGTATGGTGGCAGTACTAGAAGCGGTGACTGGCGTCCTTTATATCGCCATCACCGTGGCGCGCTTGGTCGCCGCCTACGCGAGTGCGGTCGAAAAGTAATTCCGGCCCCCCGCAAAGCTCGATTGGCACTTTTGACAGTGATGTCCGGTTCATGTGAGTGGCAGCATCAGCTCAACGAACGCCTAAAAGGAGAATTTATGAAGAAGCTGTGGGTAAGTTTGGGATTGGTTTCGTCGCTGGCGCTTTCAGTTTCGGCACAGGACAAAGAAGCTGATCGCGTCGAAAACGCGGGGAAAGTACTGAAGGAAATCCTCGGCGCTCCCGACAGTATTCCGCAGAGTGTTCTCGACAAAGCCGATTGCGTGGTGATTCTACCGTCCGTCCTAAAGTTTGCGATTGGCTTTGGCGGCAGTTACGGACGCGGAGTGATGACGTGCCGGGGCGGCACTACATTTCATGGTGTCTGGAGCGCCCCAGCGATGATGGCCCTCGAAGGTGGCAGCGCAGGCTTGCAGCTGGGCGGTAATGCGACCGACTTCGTGCTGTTGCTCATGAGCCCCCGCTCGGCTACCAGCATTCTCAGCAGCAAGGTAAAAATTGGTGGTGACGCGACTGCCGCCGCTGGCCCGGTTGGGCGCACTGCCTCGGCGGAAACGGATGTCGCAATGCGTGCCGAAATTCTTTCGTATTCACGCGCTCGCGGACTTTTCGCGGGGATTTCCCTGGCGGGGTCGACTCTCCGCCCAGATAACGGCGCCAATAAAAACCTTTACGGCAAGGAAGTGAGTGCTAAATCTATTGTCTTCAACAAAGCTGTACCAGTGCCAGATTGCGCTAAGGGATTGCTCGCGACGCTGCGGAAAGCATCCCCAACAAACAAGAGTGGCAAATAATCGCCGTTCTTCTCAATTCTGGCTAATTCTTGATAACTCGGAGCAGCGAAGAACCGACCTGTAAGGCGCAGCGAATCCGACATTTGAGTGTGTTTTGGCTGGTGAGAAATCTTGCGTAACCGCCAGGTTCTGCGATGTTCTTGCCGTTGATTGTTCATCCTCCGTGGTTTTTGACCGGGCGCAATGATCTGTAACTTTTGACAGTTGGATGTCGCACAGCCTTATGACAGCCTTGTGGTCTGCGGACACCTTTGCCGCCATGTTCAGGTTCGTGGGGGGGTTCTATGAGATTAAGAGTACTCTGCCTTTTGGCGTGTGTCGTGCTGCCGTCAGCGAGCCGAGCACAGGCTCCTGTTTTCACGATTTCGCCGCCGACCGACAGCTCGGTTAAGTTCAGCGTGAAGGCCTCGGTGTCTCTAGAGGGTACTTTCCAAAAATGGGACGCCACGCTCACATTCACGTCTCCTGATCTCACGACAGGCGTTTTGGACATCAAGATTCAGGCAGACAGCGTAGATACTGGAAGCGGCATGAAGGACGGCAAACTGAAGAGCAAAGACTTCTTCGACGTCAAGCAGGATCCGCTGATCACGTTTCACTCAACAAAGTTCATACAGACCGGTCCAGACACCGTCGAGGTGGATGGTGACTTCACGATACGCGGAGTGACGAAACCCGAGAAGCTGACGTTTACGGTTACCGGCGCGGGGACAGGCTCAGGCTCGATTAAAGGGACAATGGCCTTCGACCGCAAGGACTACGGAATGAACAGCGGCATTCCTTTCATCAGGATCGCCGACCGCGTGGAGGTGACTGTTGACCTCCAGGGGAAGCGAGTCAGCGGGCCTCCGATAGATTTTAAGCAATCGTCGGCCTTGCGGCAGAACGACCGCGGCGTCGCGGAAAAATCGCGCTAAGCGGCGAAACCGTCATTTTGACCTGGGGGAACTGGGGCGGGCCGCTCGCTCCGATCATTTCATCGTCCGGCACCCCAATTCCTTAGAAAGGCGCCTTCGCCGCGTCGGCCGTCAGGCTGGCGACGGCCAAGCTCACTGCCTCTTCGTGCGTGGAGAGAAGAACTGGAGGACAGAAAATGATTCGGAACTTCGCGAAACAACTTATGTCAACGGCGCTATCGTTCCTGCTCGTTATTGCTGGAGCGGCAATTGAGGTTGGAGCTCAATCGGCGCAATCGGGGGGGTATTCGGGACAAGGTGCACCATTGTCCGCGGAAGAGCTGCAACAGCTGGTTGCGCCAATCGCGCTCTATCCGGATGCTCTGGTAGCGCAGACTCTTGCCGCTGCGACGTTTCCAGACCAGATTGCTGCCGCTGCCGGCTGGCTTCAACAAAACAGCAATCTCTCAGGCAGCACTCTGATGCAGGCCGTTAACGCGCAACCGTGGGATCCCAGTGTGATGGCCCTGACACAATTTCCGTCGGTGCTGGCCAACTTGGCGACAAACCTCAGTTGGACCTCTTCGCTCGGAGAGGCGTATCACACTCAGGCCGCCGACGTGATGGCGGCTGTCCAATTCTTGCGTGCTAAAGCATTGGCTGCAGGCAATCTGAAATCAAGCCCACAACTCGCGGTCGTACAACAATCGCCACAAGTCATCGTGATTCAACCCGTGAATCCGCAGGTGGTTTATGTTCCTGTGTACAACCCCGCAGTGGTCTACGGTTATCCCTATGTGACACCCGCGTACGTCCCGCCTCCTGCTTCCGTCGCGGCGACCGCGGTCGTGGCGTTTGGAGTCGGCATCGCCGTCGGCGCGATGATGAGCGGTGGCTGTTGCTCCTGGGGATATAGCAGTTGGAACTGTGGTTGGCACGGTAGCACAACAGTGGTGTATCGCGGCGGGGCCTATTACGGAAACAGTGCCTGGCATGGAGGCTACTATGGCTCCAGTGGGTCTATATACGGTCCCAACGGGGCCGCGCACTATAGCTCTGGCTACAACCCGTCCACCGGGACTTATGCACGCGGTGGCACAGTTTCGAACGGCTACGGAAGCGCAAGCGCTGGTCAAGCGTACAACCCAAGAACGGGGGCATACGGCTCCACGGTGCAAGGCTCCAATGCCAATGGGAGCTGGGGAAGCTCGACGGTTTCGAAGAATGGCACGACCGCCTACAGCCAGCATCAGACGACCTCTCAAGGAACCACCGCGTCGATGCAAGCTTCGAACGGTGCCTCGGCTTATGGCGCGTCGGGTAAGAACGGCAACAGCGCTGCCGTGGGGCAGACCGCCAATGGCAACAAGTATGCGGCGGCAAACGGCAATACTTACAAGAACACCGGCAGTGGCTGGCAGAACACCAATGGAAGTTCAAACAAATACAGCGGGTCAAGTTACAACTCTGCTGCTTCTAAGGGCTGGGGAGGGCAGGAAAAGAGCGGCGGATCGTCTGCCTTCAGCGGAAGCAGTGGCGGAGGCTGGGGATCAAGGTCGGAGAGTGCCCGGGGATCAGCAAGCAGAGGCGGTGGTGGTGGCTGGCGCAGATGAAACCCAGCGGTGCAGCCACGCAAACATTCAATCGTGGTGATCGCCTTAAGTTGGTTGATTACGATGGATCTTTGGAGGAAATTCATGTTGCTCAGAACGCGCAGAATCGCCGCTAGAGCTCGTTGGGTGCTCCTGGCGCTAGTCCTTCCTCTGGCTGCTTGCAACAACTCTGGCAAGTCTTCTTACAAAGTGTTTGCTTCACCCGACGACGCGGGGAATGGGCTGCTGGAAGCCGCAAAGTCAGGAGACCAGAACGCGGCGCTGGCAATCTTCGGTCCGGAATCGAAGGAGATCATCTTTTCCGGCGATGCCGTGCAAGACAAGGCCGCAATCGACGCATTTGTGGCGAAGTACGGAGTGATGCACCGCTGGCGCAAAATGCCCGATGGAGCCCAAATCCTGTTGGTCGGAGCCGACAATTTCCCATTCCCAATCCCGCTGAAGAAGAATGCGGCAGGCCAGTGGTATTTCGACATTTCTGCCGGTAAAGAGGAGATTCTGTCGCGCCGTATTGGTCGAAATGAATTGGCGGTCATCGACGTTTGTGGAGCGCTGGCCGACGCTGAGGCCGAGTATTTCTCGCAACCTCGTGAGGGCGCGAAGCAATACGCCGTGAAGTTCATTAGTGACAATGGCAAGCAGAACGGTTTGTACTGGGACGCACCAGAAGGTCAGCCCAAAAGTCCCCTCGGGCCGCTTGTCGCGTTCGCAACCACCGAAGGATATAGCGTAAAGCCGAACTCCCATCTGCCTTTCCATGGCTATTACTTCCATATGCTGAACCGGCAAGGCAGTCACGCTCCGGGCGGTGCGAAGGACTACGTGGTCGATGGGAAGATGGTTGGTGGATTCGCCTTCGTCGCCTATCCGGCTGAATATGGCAATTCGGGGGTGATGACGTTCATCATCAACCAGGATGGCGTGCTGCTGCAGAAGGACCTTGGGAAAACCACAACAGAAACAGCAACAGCGATGACTGAGTTCGATCCCGATTCCAGCTGGAGCCAGGTAGCGGACTGATAGGTCTTCTTTGATCGCGGAATGCGACGGGACGAACTCCTCGCGGCAGCGGGCTAGCTGTGTGGAAAAACATGCACGCCGCCGACAGTAGCACTGCGAGATTCTTGAAAATTTGTCCGCGCACCTCAGCCGGCGCGGGAGTAGAAGTTCGACGCAGTCTAAGGAGAATTCCTATGAATGGTAGTCTTGGAATTACGCACGGGAGGCTGTCGATCATCGGCAGGTTTCCGAATCGCAAACCGGTGATGGTTGCTTTGGTGGTGCTCGCGGCCTATATCCCTGCCTTCGCACAGAATGCTGAAGTGCAACAAAAGCTTGCAGGCGTGGAGCAGGCTATGGCGGAGAATAGGCAGCGGCTGCAACAGTATCAATGGATTGAAACGACGCAGCTTAATCTGAAGGGAGATCCCAAGCCTCAATCCCAGACATTGTGCCAGTATGGGCCTGGCGGGCAAGTTCAGAAGACCCCCATCGGTCCTCCGCCGCAGCAACCCAGCGGTGGCAGACTGAAGCAAAGAGTCATCGCGAAGAAAAAGGAAGAGATGCAGGACTATATGGGGGATGTGAAGGGACTCCTCACCATGTACGTACCGCCCGACCCGCAGAAGATGGAGCAAGCTTATCAGGCAGGTAAACTCTCATTGAATCCGGCGGGAGGTATCGTGAATTTGGTTTTCAGGGATTATGCGCAGCCGGGAGACCAGCTGACCCTCACATTCGACCAGGCCACCAAAAAAATTCTTTCCCTAGACGTCAACACCTACATGGGTCAAGCAAAAGACGCGGTGACTTTGCATGTTCAGATGGCCAGTCTGCCCGACGGAACTAACTATGTGCAGCAGTCGGTTCTTAATGCCAGCGCCAAGCAACTGGTAGTGACTACGTCCAATTCCAACTATCAGAGAATGGGCGGCTAGTAACGCCGGGTGGAGGCTTTCGAGCTTACCAGTCGCGCTAATCAAGGATTCCACTGTTCGTCCGCGTTGAATCCCAAGCGGGATCTACAAGCACTCTATTTATGGATCACATGAAGATTTTGGAATTCCGCATTTCGTCCCACAGGGCCCGCTATAGAAGGTTTCAGGATACCGGCTGCCGAAGTTGCTCGCCAGACAGGCTCTGCGAGTAGAGCTTGGCAAGCGAGCAACAAATTTGCATTCAGGGACCGTTGTGAGAGATCCGAACCTTCCTTAGGGTCAAACACGAACAACTGCACGAAGGATGCCCCACACGAAGCCCTCAGAGAGCTGTCAGAAGTGACAGTCTCGGCAATGGGTTTCGTGAGCGCCTTTATTGGAGCGACAATCAGCAACTGTGCAAGAGGCTGGGCTGGTGCTCCCGTACGCCAGTTGCTCGGCGTATCAACTGCGCTGGCCACCGCCACGCTTGCAGCAGAGAGTCAAGCCGCTTCGTAAATTCCGGACTAGTTCTCGCCGGGCGTTCCTTGCCAATCAATCAGATCCACGAGTTTCCAGGCATTCTGAGTGAGCTGGAATTGCAACTGTCCTTCCTTATCGATGGCAAGCTGGGCCGCAGGGTACAAGGTGCCAGTGCTTTTTTTCTTATCTTGGCTATCTATGTTGAGCTCACCAGCAGTCAGGTTAAAGGCTTGGGATTGGGTGTCAAAAAATGCTTCACCGAATGTGATTTGGCGATTCGTGACAAACCTAATACTTCTTCCGGTGGGTGTTGTAACTAGTCGGATGAAACTCAGGTCATAGCCCAGGGTGCCGGTGATCGCGATGTGTCCGACGGCTCTCATCTTGGTTAGTGCGTTGACTAACCCCTGATTTTGTCCCTTGCTGAATGCTTCCACCAGGATCTGGCGATCGTCCGGGGTTGAAAACTCATAAATGGTGACCGTAACGCTGATGATCTGGCCCATTTGGGTTCCTGTACCCATTGCAGTAGCACCGATCGTCTCGGACTTCACCCGCTCTGCAGAGAAGCTGAAGGCACTTCCCATGATAAGAGCGCCGAGTAGAAGTACTGAGCTGACAGCGAGATTGAGGACCCCTGGACCGTTCTTGATTTGCCGCATGATTTCTCTCATTCCTCTCAAGCCCGTGCTACTTGTTGTGCGCCTGAGATTCAAATGATCGCTGGCGCGCGAGGGCAAATGGAATTGTCAGTATTGACATGCCGTTTCAGACGACTCAGGGAGGATCCTGACGCTCTCAATGACCCCGGCACGTTAGCAGATCGTTGCCCCGGGCTAAAGAGATCAGCCCGGAGAGGATGGATGTCTCCAAGAGTTCCCAAAGGAACCTCATAGCTCGGAGAGCACCAGTCTAACGGCGTAAATGAGGCATGCTTCGCCGCTCAGGGCCAAAAGCACGATAAAACATAGCATCTTCCCGCGTAGTTCGAACCGTCGAGGCTCGTTCTCGATTTGCCACATATTCTCCCCCGTTTCTCTCGAATCCACTCTTCACTTGTTTTGTGCCTGAAATTCAAATGATCCTCGCATCGGAAAGCGAATGGAATTGTCAGTATTGACATAGCAATACAGAAAGCTCAGGAGGTTTTGACACTCGCTCGATGTGGCGCGGAGTTCGGGTCAACTGTCAGTTTTGTTACTAGGCGCTAACGTCTGACAGGCCCAGCATCAAGCATGCCCGAATCTAAGCCCATGAACGGGCAAACCATCTCCCACTATCGCGTTCTCGAGAAACTCGGAGGAGGTGGGATGGGCGTGGTCTATGGGGCGGAAGACCATTGAACGCCCTCGTTACTGGCCGAGTTGTGCGAGGGCGTTGCGAAGCGGAGCGTCGGAGAGCCGAATCAGCGCCTCATAAGGCGTGTACATCCCCAATATCAAAAGAGTTGCGCCTGAAACTGAGAGCGCAGAAACGAATAGAACGAAAAATACGGTAGGGTTGCGAGGGGCGAAGAGGCCGAAGCTGATGAAAAGAACGGTGAGCCAGAAAATCAACGCGATCAGCAACTGTATCGAAACAGTGTTGGCTCTCTGTTCATACATCAACCAACGTATTTGTCCCATGCCGATTGCGATGCTGAGTGCTTGAGACTGCATCGAGCGGTGGGCATCGTCCTTAGGTGAGAGTGCCTGTATCTCATCGTATAGAACTTCGGAGTCGGCGGACGGTGGCTGCTTTTGGGAAGCACCGGCGGGGTCTTCCTGCCCCATCCTACCGAGGACGCGGACAACAGAGTTACGCACCTCTTGGCGGGCTTGCTTCGACTCCGGGCCGTAGTGAGCGAGAACCCGGTCAAGCAAGACTGCCTTGCTTGATACATCCGTAAGTTCGTTGTTCTGCGTGTCGTACGAAGACTTGGCGGAAGCGATCAGCAAGCTAAGAACAAGCGCCACCATCGTCGAGACTAGCCCCATTGCTACCCTCACGGCTTCTCTCGAATCCGAATTCAAGTGGCGCTCAGGCAAAGCGGGCCGAAGCGACATGCCTAGTAAGGCGCCTCCAAAAGCGAATCCGAACGTAATCGAGCTGATTTCTATGGAACTCGTAGTCGCCTCGCCTTTTAGTTCAACATGGAGACGCAGCCACCCGTGGGCAATCCTCTGAGGGTACGCTAGAGAACTAGTCCACGATTGCGGCTGGAAGGATGCTGGTCGATTTTCGCGGCGTCCACTGTCACTTCTACCAGTTGCCGCTATATCCGGCAATTACGGATCATACGTATGTAGAAGACTGACCCTCCATGTATTGACCATTGAGGAGCGGCTTGTTCGTTGCAAAGGAAGTCGCTAACCGGCCTGAGCAAAAATATGGAAACCGGCCGAAGTCGCCTGTCGTGGAACATAACGAAACTAAACTCGCAGTTCCGCATAGCCATCCTGGCGTTCCTCGTGGCAACGGTCTGCTTCCTGTCTGCGAAACTGGCGGGGGCTCTAATAATAAACATCCCCCAAACGGTTTGGCCACTTTGGCCCGGATGTGCGGTTTTAGTCGCCATTCTGCTGCTCCTACCACGGAAAATCTGGCCGGTTCTTCTCCCCGCGGGACTGGCCGGCTTTGTTCTCTATGACCTGCAAGCGGGTGTGTCAATTTCTTCGATTGCGTGGCTCATTCTGGCCGATAGCCTCGAAATTCTGGTAGCCGCTTGGGGGGTTAGTTATTCCTTAAACGGCCTGCCCCGTTTGAACAGCCTAAAGGCTCTCGCAAAGTATTCATTCTTTACCGTGTTCCTCGCGTCGCTACTCGTTTCGTCCATTGGGATACAAGGTCTAAGCGGGAACGGTTGGCTCAGCTGGAGGTTTAGTTTTTTGTCGGAAGCATTGGCCTTTCTCACTGTAACACCCGCCATTCTTGGTCTGCTTGGCCAAGGCCTACCGTCGTTACAAGTCTCTCGAGCGCACTACTTAGAAGCCGCCATATTTGTGTGCGTGCTAGTTTGCTTGAGCTATCTCATGTTCGCAGCTCCAGGGAGGAGCGCTCCGCCGGCCTTACTTTATTCTCTTGTGCCATTTCTAATCTGGTCCGCGTTGCGTTTCGGGTCCGCGGGGGTCGGCGCCTCGGCGACCATAGTTGCCCTGATGTCCATTTGGGGCGCGGTCCACGGGCGTGGTCCCTTCACCGAAACGGACCCAATCAACCGGGTCTTGACCCTCCAGGTGTTCTTACTGTTCACATCCATTCCTTTTATGGTCCTGGCTGTCCTCGTGGAAGAACGCAAGCGTGTGGAAGGTGAACTGCGGGAAGGCGAAGAGCGTTTCCGGTTGGTTGCAAACACGGCTCCTGTATTGATTTGGATGGCAGGCACGGACAAACTCTGCAATTTTTTCAATCAGGGTTGGTTGAACTTCACGGGGCGGTCCATGGAACAGGAATTGGGAGAAGGATGGGTCTCGGGGGTGCATCCAGAGGACGTCCAACGTTGTCTCGGAATTTACTCCGCCTCGTTTGATGCTCGAGCGCAGTTCGAAATGGAATACCGTCTGCGACGGTTCGATGGAGAGTATCGCTGGATTGTAGACTATGGGACGCCGCGGGTAGAAACCGACGGGACCTTCCGCGGCTACATTGGTTCGTGCGTCGACATTACTGAGCGGAAGTCATCAGAAGAGTTTCTTCACAGTTTGAGCGGGCGCCTGATCCATGCCCAGGAGCAAGAGCGCGCGCGCATTGCCAGGGAACTCCACGACGACTTCAGCCAGCGCTTGGCTCTCTTGGGGATTGGTCTGGGACAACTAGTGAAAGAGATCCCTGATTCTCAAGTCAAGCAACGAACCGGGGTCCTGGAAATGGTGAAAGGAATCAACGAAATGTCCTCGGACTTTCATTCTCTCTCTCATCAGCTTCATTCCAGCAAGCTGGAGCTTGTGGGGCTGGTGCCGGCTCTCAACGGTCTGTGTAAAGAAATCGGTGAGAAATACAAGATTGAAATTCATTTCGCCAAGAGTGGATTTCCACGCAAAATCAAGGAGGATGTGGAGCTGTGTCTATTTCGAGTCACCCAGGAGGCGCTCGGCAATGTAGTTAAACACAGTCAGTCTAAGAGTGTGCAGGTTGAACTTGACGCGAAAGCGATTGGCGTCAGTCTTCGCATCGTAGATGCCGGCCGTGGATTTGAACCTGACCTTGACAACCCAGCTGCGGGAATTGGGTTGGTAGGTATGCGCGAGAGGCTTCGACTTGTGGGGGGAAGCCTCTCCGTGAAGTCGGAACTCCTGGGCGGAACCGAGATCCTCGCCGAAATACCACTGGCCGTGTCCGCGAGTGAAGCGCAGGTGAGAACACAGGCCGCCAAGCAATAAAATCTTGAGCTCCTCACGTGTGTTGTTGGAGGATATCCATCACAAATGGTGGATCTCCTTGCGAGAGGCCAAGCGCGTGAAAGTGCTCCTGAACCGACTTCGCGACCGCGAGAAGTCACAAGCATCGGGGGAAGGGGCTCGTGAAAGAAATTGCGTTCGCCGCTCAATAGCTAGAAGTTATCTCATAAACACTTTCAAGGCACTGAGCCATTGAAACTTATGGCGAATCGCGTAAACCGGAGGCATGGAACTCACCGACGCCCAATGGGCGGTGCTCGATCC
>Ga0210405_10002855_pt1 | contig 17524 bp, 13 predicted proteins | sample IncBWH11MmetaG_FD_155492 | JGI IMG/M metagenome (GOLD analysis project Ga0210405, IMG submission 155492) | Forest soil microbial communities from Barre Woods Harvard Forest LTER site, Petersham, Massachusetts, United States - Inc-BW-H-11-M | ecosystem: Environmental > Terrestrial > Soil >... | reverse complement strand
AGAAAGGTGATCGGGTAGCGTTGATTGGATTTGGCACCTTCTCGGTATCCCAGAGAAAGGCCCGCAACGGACGTAATCCTCAGACGGGCGCCACCATCAAAATTGCTGCCCGAAAGGTCGCGAAGTTTACTCCGGGAGCTGAACTGAGAAAGACTGTAAACCGAACGAAGTAAGGGCCAGATTCTACATCGAATACGGCAGGGAGTCGGCCCTGCCGTTTTTCATTTCGGCGGGTCATCCTCAGATCAGCGAACCCAACGCTGATCCTTGGACCGCGCCCCGCGCCATTGGTTTGCTGAATCCTAGGGGCATCCTTTAGAATCAAATGGTTTCGGTAGAGGTGCAAAGGACCATGAAAACAGCCATACATCCCGCTTACAACGAAATCCGCGTCATGTGCGCATGCGGTAACAGTTTTGCCACGCGCTCGACTCATCGCGGCGACATCCACGTAGAAATCTGCTCAAGTTGTCACCCGTTCTTTACCGGCAAGCAGAAGCTGCTGGACACCGCCGGCCGCGTGGAGCGCTTCCGCCGCAAGTACGCCAAGGTGGAAACGGCCAAGAAGTAACTTTTCGCCGCAGATTTACGCTGATCAACGCTGATTTGAAGAGCCTCCTTTCGGAGGCTCTTTTCCTTTGTGGCTCCGGTAGAATTGATAAGTGCGCAAGTTCTGGGACGATTCGGGGAATGTAGGCGCGGGGGTCCTCGCCCGTGCGGCGGTGCCCGTCCCTTCGTTGCTACGAATCGGTAATGTCGAGATTCGTCCGGCTACCGTGCTGGCCCCGATGGCTGGTGTGACTGATACCGTCTTTCGCCGGTTTATTCGCAACCTGGGCGGATGCGGGCTGATCATGACCGAGTTCACCTCGGCCGACGGCGTGCTCCGAGCCAAAGACCAGAAGGCCAAGCGCTACCTGCATTTCTACGAGGACGAGCATCCTATTTCGGCGCAGCTTTTCGGCAGCGATCCCAAGGTGATGGCGGATGCGGCGCGGATCGTGGAAGGCCTCGGCTTCGACGTCGTGGATTTGAACCTGGGATGTCCGGCGAAAAAGGTGGTGAAGTGCAATGGCGGCTCCGGACTGCTGCGGGATTTGCCGGCGATTGGGCGAATCTTTGAAGCGGTGCGCGGGGCAGTGACCATCCCCTTTACCGTCAAGTTCCGCGCGGGATGGAATGATGAAGAGATTGTTTGCGTTGAGTTGGCCAAGTTGGCTGAAGAGTGTGGCCTTCGTGCGGTGGCGCTGCACGCTCGCACTCGCGAACAGGGATATAGCGGCCAAGCACGCTGGGACTGGATTGCCGCGGTGAAGGCGGCGGTGAAGATTCCGGTGATTGGGAATGGGGATATCCGCACGCCGGAAGATGCCTGCGCAATGGTGGGGCAGACGGGATGCGATGCGGTGATGATCGGGCGGACAGCGCCGTCGAATCCGTGGATCTTTCGGCAGATTGAACAGTATTGTGCGACTGGACAATACGACGAGCCGAGCGAGGGCGATCGCTATCAGATGATTCGAACTTACTTCAGCATGTTGATCGAGGAAGAACTGCCGGATGCAGTCGGCAAGATGAAGCAGTTTGCCTCGTGGTTCACGCACGGCGTGCCGGGCGGAGCCGGGCTGCGCAAGGCGATCTATGAATCGAAGAGCGCGGTGGAGATATTGGGTAGGGTGGAGGAGTTCTTTGAGGGGCGGTTGCAGTTGGTCGGCGCACTCGCGCCGCAAGCCTAGGAATCCCGCCGCTTCGCTGGCCGTCGGTGTTGTGTCCCTTACGGGACAGGTGTACCGCTGCTCACGCACGTGGCGGCGCTGCCGTCCGCAGAAGCGCGGATGGCGCCGGATTGATCGGCGCAAAATGCGCGACGACCGTAACTTTCTCCGGTGGGCGCGGCGGTAAGACGGAAACCTGCGGCGGTGCACTGCGATAGCGAAAAGGTGTACCCGTGGTACCTGCCGCTGGCCAGTCCGCTATTGATGAGCATGGCTTGGTGCTCGCTCGCCTGGGCGGCGCCGAAGCCATCGAGATCGGAAAGTGTACAGGTGTATCCGACGGCGGGATAGGTTGCCGAGTAAGTGGCCTCGGCTCCGAGAATCATGCGCACGGCCGTGAGAATGCTGGCATCGCTCCCGGGGGTTCGCATGGGAGTCTGCGCTTGGGTCTGCAGTTGCATCTGCGGGGTGGCACCGACTGTGCGTGCCTTCATCCCATCTGAAATCACCTTCAAGAGATCGGGATCGGCGAGGGGCAGGGTGATGGTGACGGCAATCTCATTCAATGTCCAGAGGCCGGATTCCATTTTCATGGAAAATACGACGCGAGGCATGAAGGGAGTTCTTTGCGCCTGGTTCTCTTTGTAGGTGTGAAACGATAGTTCGATGTCGTCCTGCTCGCCTTGCAGGGCGTCGTTCTCGACGACGACCTCCACTTTTTGGCTAGTCTTGGGATCCTCGAATGCCAGCATGACCGATCCAGTCTCAAATGTTTGAAAGCTCTTGCCTCCTTGCGTTTGAAGCTGTCCGGCGAGGAGGGAATACTGTTGCAGAGTGGCCAGAGCGCCTGATTTTTCCAAGGTAGCGCGGGTGGCAGCAGGTAAATGCTTGAGAAAGGTCCCTGGCTCTTTGCTGAAAAACATCTCGATGAGAGCTTGCCGCGCAGTCTGCGGCGCTTCCTGAGGAGTGTCTTTGGCCCACAGGACCGGGCTACAGAAAAGCAAAGAGAATGCGGCGACTACGAACTTTCGCATAAGAAGGCTCCCACAACCATGATGATCTTGGCACCATGGCGGGGAAGACTCCAGTTACCGAGGTAAGAAGGGGCGGAGCGGGTGCCGTAGGGCGCGCCGTTGCTGCCGGCCGCGAGGCCTCCGATGGGATAATTTTTCCGCAGGCAGCGACGGCGGTTAGCCGCGACTCCTCACCGTGTCGGCGCCTCCGGCACAGCCGCGCCGTCAGCGCGGGGGTCAGATGCTCCGTAGTTTACCTTGGTTTTCGAGTCATGCAGGACGGCCTGGCCGCGACCCATTGCGGTGGAGTATTCGTGCCGCACATCGAGTTGATGTCCCATGGCCGTGAGTTTTTGCCTCGCTTCTGGCGGCACACGCGACTCGATCACGATGTTGCATCCGCGCTCTGAACTCACCGTGAAACGGGCTTTCTCCAGCGCCTCCTGAATGTTCATGCCATAGTCGACGACGTTCGAAACGAATTGCGCGTGGGCCAGCGGTTGGTTGGCTCCTCCCATGATGCCGAAGCCGATATGCTGATCGCCATGCTCCATGAAAGCCGGAATGATGGTGTGGAACGGCCGCTTGCGCGGAGCGAGAGCATTGGGAGAAGCAGGGTCGAGCGAGAACAGCGCGCCGCGATCCTGCATTACGAATCCCATGCCGTGCACCACGATGCCCGATCCGAAAGCTTCATAATTGCTTTGAATCAACGAGACGATGTTGCCTTCGCGATCCACCACCGAAAGGTAAGTCGTGTCACTGGTGGGCGGCGCGCCGGCCGCAACCTCGCAGTTCGCTTTGCCAGGATCAATCTGTAGGGCGCGCTGGCGGGCATATTCCTTCGACAGCATCCCCTTGACCGGAACCTTCGCAAATCTTGGGTCGGCGTTGTAACGCCCCAGGTCGGCATAAGCCAGCTTCATGGCTTCGATCTTCTTATGCAGTTCCGCCACGCTGAGCGGCCCATCGGGCGATGCCGGAGAAGTCTCCATAATGTTCAGCATTTCGAGCGCCGCCATGCCTTGTCCGTTGGGAGGAAGTTCGTAGATGGTCCAGTTGCGATAGGTGGTCGAAATCGGCTCGACCCATTCCGACGAAAACTCGGCGAGATCGTCCGCTGCCATGGTACCGCCCAAGCTCTGCGATGTGCTCAGGATGGCACGCGCAATTTCGCCTTTGTAAAATGCAGCCGCTCCATTCTGCGCGACCAGTTGCAAGGCTCTCGCGAGATCGTGGTTCTGGAAGACTTGTCCCACCGCCGGAGGCTTGCCATTAGGCAAATAGACCCGGCGGCCTTCCGGATCCTTCGCGATCCAAGCGACCGAGTCACTCCAATAAGACGCAATGATTTCAGGAACTGGATAGCCATCCTCGGCATAGAAAATCGCGGATTCGAAAAGATCCTTCCACGCCATCCGGCCAAAGCGTTGGTGCAGCGCGTGCCATCCCGCCACCGCGCCGGGGACGGTAACGGAGTCAATGCCGCCAAGCGGCATGGCGGTCGCATCTTTCGCCTTCACATGTGCGACGGTCAGGCCGCGAGGCGCCCATCCGCTGGCGTTAAGGCCGTGGAGCTTGCCGGTTTTTGCCTCCCAATAAATGGCAAACAAGTCGCCACCCATTCCGTTCATCATGGGTTCAGTCACGCCGAGCACGGCGTTCGCGGCGATGGCTGCATCTACAGCAGAACCTCCCCGCTCGAGGATTTGCGAACCGGCGACTGAGGCTTGTACATGGCTGGTGGCAACGATGCCGTAGCGTGTGATGACCATGGAGCGTGCAGTGGACCGGTCTTGGGCAGACATGGAGGATGAAAGGAGCAGAGCGATTGCAATCCGAATCGAAAGGTTCATGCTACACCTGTGAGGAGGTATTGTAAGGCGCATCGCCGCGTGAATTGGTAGGAATCGCTGATGCACCAGAGATTCTGGGCGGGTCGACGAGTTCCTTGAAACGCGGTTGCAACTGGTTGCTGCGGGGGCGCCCACTCCGGAGACATAGTGGCGGTCTTCGCTTGTAGCTGTTATTCATCAGGATGGTGATGTAGCATTTGACAGTTTGTGGAGTCAATGATGCCTGCAGTTGTCGTCTCGATACTTTTCGCGGTTTCTGTGACCTACCTCCGGTACGTGAAAACTGTAGGTTTGGAACCAATCTCGCCTGGTCTGCGGAAATTTGGTGTTCCCGCCTCGAAGTACGTTAGAGCTACGTTTATTGGGACCTACGGCTCAGTTGCGATTGCGGTCATGGTCATTTCTCCATTGTTACTCTATTCGCGGCTGGCGCAAGGACGTCCCGGGGAGGGTTTGTTTTCGGTTCTGGTGGACAGACCGTATTTTCCGCTTCAAACGGCGGTCGCCTTCATTTTGGGGCACTTCGCGAGCGAGTGGCTCAAGGAGGGGCGGCCAGCTTACGTGTGGGTTTGGCCGGTGGCACAGGTGAGCATTGTCGTGGCCTTGTTCCACCAATTCGTCCCAGCGCAGACCTACTGGGCCGAAGTATGGCGCACGTATTTCAACTGGGACTGCGGATGCTCAGCAACGCTGCTGCAATGGACTGTTATGGTGCCGCTGTACCCGTCGATCGCTTACTCTGCCGCTGCGTTTCTTCGTAGCAGAATCCGGTCGCGCCGGGGAGCTGTCCCACTAACGGTTCAATGATTCGGCTCAGTGCGCCTTCGCACGATTAGTTAGAGCGACTTGATCTACTACACGGCTATCGCCACCATCTTTTCCTTCTCATCTTTCTCCACATAAGCCCAGGGCATATTCGGATCGTGGGTAAAAAGCGTCAGCCATTTCTCGGGAATTGCCCGGGCGTAATAGCGCTTCTTGTTGACGATGGTTTCAAGTGGAAACAGATCGAAAGACATACTCCAGGTGAGGTCGAGGTGCCAGGTGGTGGGAATCAGGTCGGAAATATAGCAAGCAGTTTTTCCCCCGCTGTGGAGCACTACCGCCTGCATGTGGCGCGTGTGGCCGGGAAAAACGGCGACAGAGATGCCGGGAACGATCTCCTGATCGCCCTTCAGTAGCCGCATCTGGCCGCTGGCGACGAGTGGATCGTAGTTTGCGCTGATGTAGCTGATGGCATCGCGCTCGCTGGGTTTCTGTGCGTATTGCCATTCGCCTTCCGGAGCGTAGTATTTCGCGCGAGGGAACGTCGGCACAACACTCGATCCGCGCAGCACGGTGTTCCATCCGCAATGGTCGAAGTGCAAGTGAGTGTTGATCACGATGTCGATGTCTTCGTCCGCGATGCCGACGGCGGCGAGATTTTCGAGGAGTTTGGCGGGCTGGCCGTAAATCTTGACCATCTTCTCGGTCAGCTTGTTGCCAATGCCGGTTTCGATCAGGATTGTTTTGTCGCCGGTGCGCACCACCACGGAATTCAAACCCGCAGGAACCAGGTTGCGCTCGTCGGAAGTGACCTTTCTTTGCCATAAGGATTTGGGGACGACGCCGAAGAATGCGCCGCCGTCTAGGCTGTACGTGCCGTCGGATACCGCAGTGAGTTCGAAGTTGCCGAGGGTGAGGCGGTGCATGGTTTAGTGTGCCATATTCACTTCAGCTCGCGGAGGAAGTGATTTTCGATCAGATGAAATAAGTGCGTCTGATCGGTGGCTCCGGCGACGCTGTGCGTCTTGTTGGGATAAGCCATGAAGCGGAACTGCTTTCCAGCTTCGACCAGCGCTTCGACCATTTGAATGCTGTTCTGGAAATGGACATTGTCGTCGCTGGTCCCGTGTAAGAGCAGCAAAGATCCGTGCAGCTTGTCGGCGACTTTGGCAAGATCGAGGTCGGCATAGCTGGTGGTGGTTCTGTCGGAGGGCAGGCCGTTGTTGCGTTCGGTGTAGATGGAATCGTAGTTGCGCCAACTGGTAACAGGAGACACCGCAGCGCCAGCTTTGAAGACATCGCTGTGTGTCATAGCGTAGAGGGTCATTGAACCGCCGTTACTCCATCCCCAGATGCCGACGCGGGTGCGGTCGAGCTGAGGGTATTGGGCGAAGAGCTGGTCGAGGGCGGCGAGCTGGTCTTGCAATTCAATGGCGCCAAACTGATGGCGTATGGCAGTCTGAAACTTACGATTGCGCGCAGGCGTGCCACGATTGTCCACAGTGAAAATGGCGAACCCTTCGCGGGCGAGGATTTGATGGAAGAGTCCGGATGAGCCGGACCAGTCCTGAATCCAACTGTTTGTAACCAGCTGGGCCGCCGGGCCGCCGTAAATGTTCACGATCAGGGGAATCTTGACGGTGGCGTTACTGCCCGGTGGAAGCAGCAATTCGCCGTAAAGGGTAGTTCCGTCGTTGGCCCTGAAGTCGAGAAACTTGGGCGGAGTGAGGCCGTAGGCATCAATGTTGCGTGAAGCCCAAACCTGGTTACACGCGCCGGCAGAGTCGCACGCGGAAAGACGCGGCGGAGTCATGAGAGCGGAGAATGTGTCGAAGTAGTGCTTGCCGTCATCGGCAAAAGTGACCGCGTGAGTGCCGTCTTCACGCGAAACACGCTGCAATCCTGAGCCATCAATCTTCACCGAGTAAAGCTGACGCAGGCGCGGATCATCCTTGTTGCAGTTGAAATAGATAAGGCCTGCGCTCTCGTCGAGACCCTCAACGCCAAGCATTTCGAAATCCCCCTGAGTAAGCTGCCGTTCCAGCCGGGCGTCGGAGATCAGCGGCTTCTCTTTGTCGAAGCTGTACAAGTAGAGCTGCGTGGTGCCGTCACGCCAGCTCGACCACAAGAAACGGTCTCCTGATTTCAGAACTTTGAAATCGTCATTGACGTAAACCCATGCGTCGGGCGCGGTTTCGGTCAACACCTTGCGCGAATGGCCGGAACGAGCGTCCACAAAGTAGAGGTCGAGCGTATCCTGAGCGCGGTTAAGAACCTCGGCCCAAAGTAGGCCATCGCGAACCCAGCCAAAACGAGGAATGTAGATGTCGGAATCGTTGGTTAGTGAAATCCATCTCGGCTTGCCGCCGGAGGAACTGACAACGCCGAGTCGCACGCTTGGATTGGGATCACCAGCCTGCGGATATTTCTCCATGTCCACGGTCGGATGCGTTGGCATCCAGTTCACGATGGGGTAAGCGGGCACTTTGGATTCATCCATCTGTAGGAATACGATGTCGCGGCTGTCGGGCGACCAGAAATAGTTGCTGCGGACCGACAGTTCTTCCGCATAGACCCAGTCGACTTCCCCGTTCAGCAGGCTTTCGTCTTTCTCTTCTTTCTCGCTGCTTCGAGTCAGTGGCATCTCGGCATCGTTGGCAAGATCTTTCGAGACTGAGCGCACATAGAGATTGTGCTTCCGGAGGTAAGCGAGCTTGTTGCCATTGGGTGAGAACTTGGAGTCGCGGGCGGGGTCGGGAGAGGAGCTAACCAGGACCGCAGTGCCGCTTTCGATGGTGTAGAGCCAGAGTTGGCCGAGAGCGTTGAACAGCAGATGCTTGGAATCAGGCGTCCACTGGTAGGGTTCGACGTGGTAGCGGGTAATCTGCTCGCGTTCACGATCATCTTTTAGCCGGCTGAGAGGAGGGGACAGTTTGGCCAGCTTGACTTCACCGACCAGGAGGTTCTTTTGGTCGGTAGCAACATTCTGCATCCATAGTTCGCCGTGTTCGCCGGAGTCGTCGCGCTGGATGAAGGACAGAGTGGCGCCGTCCGGAGTCCATTGAATGGATTCAGGCCCCCGGCCGGTGATCCCACCCTCGTCGAATGCGCTCTCGATGGTAAGGGGCTTTTGCGGGGGAGCAGCGGACTGGGCAGTAGCAATAGGAACCAGCAGCGAGATAGAGAGCGTCCAGAGGAAAAAGTGTTTCACAAACAATCTCCCAAAGAGCAATATGGCCGGACGAGAAGTGTACAACGGCAGGGTGGTTGACTTGAAACCGGGTTCTCAGATCTCAGTTTCCAGTTCTCAGATGGCAAGGCAGGCGGGCCAAGCGTGCTAAAATCATATGAGCCCTACTCTCAGAGATGCTTCCAGAAATACAAAACCTGATCGAGTTGCAGCGCGCTGACCGGGAGATTCTCCGTCTGAAAGAGGAGATTGCCGCCCTTCCCAAACGGGTGGCTGCGATTGAGGAGAGGCTGGCGGGTACCAAGGCGGGGCTGGAGAAGGCCAAAACTGCCGTGAAGGCAGATGAAGCTGCGCGACGCACATTCGAGAGCGCCATCCAGGACCGCCAGCAGAAGATATCCAAATATCGCGACCAGTCGCTCGAAGTAAAGACCAATGACCAGTATAAGGCGCTGATGCACGAGATCCAGTTTGCCGAACAGGACATTCGCGCCAACGAAGACAAGATCCTGGAACTGATGGTCAACGCCGAGGCCCGGGAGAAAGCGGTGAAGGCGGCTGAAGCGGAATTAAGAGCCGAGACCGCCGAGATTGAAAAAGAGAAGATTCAGGCCCGGGAACGTACCGCCGAAGATGAAAAGCAGATGGCGGAATGGAACGCCAAACGGGAGAGCGCGCGGGGCGGAGTGGACGCAGACGTGTTGCGCCAGTATGAACGGGTGGCGAAATACCGCGGCACCGGCATTTCTGAAGTAAGAGACCAAAAATGTATGGCCTGCCAGGTGATGCTGCGACCGCAAACTTACAACGAAGTGCGGTCTGACAAGCAGGTCAGCTGCGAATCCTGCCAGCGAATTCTGTATTACGATCCCAGCCACGATCACCCTGCAATCGAGACCAGAAAACGCCGGGCGCATCCCAAGATTGAAGCCAGCCAGGCTTGGTATTACAGGGCAATGCATGCAGAAGAGGGCGAAGTATTCGTGGTGTTCGTCAATCACGGCGCCGAATCGAGCCGCCGAATCTACGACGCGGCCAGCGGACGCAAGATCGGAGAGACGTTGCTCCGGGAGGGAGCGTATCGATTGGCATTTCCCGAGGAGTTAGGGGACACGATCCGCCTGAATGGACATTGGCCGGAGCCCGAGATCGATGAGTGGGGCGTCGAGTTGCCCACGGCGACGCTGGATGCGCTGCATCGGGACTTGAATCTGGCGCGGGTAGAAGCGGCGACTCCCTCGAAGCATTCGAAAGCCGAAGCAATTACGGCCGAACATCCAGTGTCAAGCTGACCCACCTTTGTAGTTTCTGTCGTTTAGTATCTGTTCATGCCATCCCCGGTCTCGAAGTCCATCGAAGCGTCGGCATTTCCCAAAATCAAGATTTCTGCCCGCGGCGCCACGCGGATCAAAGATGGCCACGTCTGGGTCTATCGTTCGGATGTCGCCGCGGCTGACAGCGTCGCACCTGGGTCAGTGGTGCAGGTTCTTGACGAACGCGGAAAGTTCCTGGGTACCGCTTTTTACAGCAGCGCATCGCAGATCGCAATCCGGCTGATTTCCCGTGAAGCAATTAAGGACTTGAACGGGCTGTTGCGCGATCGGATCCGTTCGGCCATCGCGTATCGCGAACGGTTTGTCAGGGACACTGACGCCTACCGCGTGGTGTTCAGCGAAGCCGACTTCCTGCCGGGACTGATTGTCGATCGCTACAACGATTTGCTGTCGTTTCAGGTGCTGACGCAGGCGACGGACGGGGAGCTAGTTCGGAAAGCTGTTCTCGCGGAACTGACTGATCAGATGCATCCTGCTGCGATCGCCGAAAAGGTGGAACCCAAGATTCGGGAGCTGGAGCAGTTGCCGGCGCGCAGCTCCGGGCTGGTGCAGGGGGACAAAGGCAATACGATCTTTTCCATGAATGGCGTTCGGTTTCACTACGACGTCAAGGAAGGACAGAAAACCGGGGCATTTCTGGATCAGCGGGAGAATTATGCAGCGGCGGCACACTACGCGCGGGGTGAGGCGCTGGATGCTTTCTGCTACCACGGCGGATTCGCCCTGCATCTGGCGAAGCAGTGTTCAAAGGTCACAGGTTTGGACAGTTCCCGGCCTGCGCTCGAGGTCGCCGACCGTAACGCTGTGCTTAATGGCAGGGAGATTGAGTGGATCGAGGGCAATGCATTCGATGTATTGCGAGACTATGCCAAGAGTGGGCAACGGTATGACGCCGTGGTGCTTGACCCTCCGGCCTTCGCCAAGAGCAAGCGTGACCTGGATACGGCGGTGCGGGGATACAAGGAACTGAATCTGCGGGCGCTGAAGATGCTGCGGCCGGGAGGGATTCTGGTGACCTGCTCCTGCTCCTACCATGTTGGCGCGGTGGAGTTCCTGGCAGTGGTGGCGGAGGCGGCCCGCGACGCCCGACGGGAGTTGCGGATTCTGGAGAGCCGTATGCAAGCCAAGGATCATCCGATATTGGCTAACGTCCCGGAAACCGGATACTTGAAGTGCCTGATTCTATTCGTAAGCGATTGATATTAATAGCTAATATTGCATTGATAATACTACGCTCATGTTTTATGATTCGTTTGTGCTAATAGCAGCATCCAACCCCTTGGAAGTGGCAATTCGACAATTCCTAGGAGGAATCGAGCAATGACCGTAATTACCCGTTGGGAACCATTTCGTGGGTTCAGCACTCTTCAGGGCCGGCTGAACCGGCTGTTTCAGCAATCGGTGAGCGAGGGCCGCAACGAATCCTTGACCACCAGCAGTTTCGCGCCGGCAGTCGATGTGTACGAAGACGATCATCAGGTGACATTGAAGATCGAAGTACCGGGAATCGATGAGAAGGACATAGATGTCCGCCTCGAAAACAACACGCTCACCGTACATGGCGAGCGCAAGCTCGAAAAAGAAGAGAAGGAAGAGAACTACCGCCGCGTGGAGCGGCAGTATGGCAGCTTCACTCGGTCTTTCACTCTGCCTACCACGGTGGACGCAGAAGGCGTGACCGCACAGTACGACAAGGGCGTTCTGAAGGTCAAGCTGGCCAAGAAAGCCGAAGCCAAGCCGAAGCAGATCAAGATCAGCGTCGGCAGCGAGAAGACTTTGGATAGCAAAGCCGTGGCAGCGTAAGGTTCTCGGACAATGCAGTTTTGACGGGAGGCGCAGGCAGCCTCCCGTTTGTTTTAGCATGGAGCAGCAGCAAGCAGCACTCAGCATTTAGTATTTAGCCCGCAGCGCCGATGCCGGCAAGTACCAGTCGTTGGCTAAATGCTAAGTGCAAATGCTAATGCTAAGTGCTGAATGCTGAATGCTCGCACCAGGAGTTCACTATGGCAATTCGTTGGGACAAATTTACGGTAAAGGCTCAGGAAGCGGTGCAGAGGGCGAATGAACTGGCCTCGGAGCACGGGAATGCGGAAGTGTTGCCACTGCACTTGCTGGCGGCGTTGATTGAAGACAAGGACGGTATTGTGCCGCCGGTTCTGGAGAAGATCGGCATTGGCCCGCAGGCGGTGCTGAGCGATCTTTATGGAGAGATTGACCGCCTGCCCAAAGTTTCCGGCGAGAGCGCTCAGGCAACGCTCTCCCCAGCCGTCAATCAGTTGCTGGAACGGGCTTTCAAAGAAGCTGCCAATTTCAAAGACGAATATGTCTCGACTGAGCACTTGCTGCTGGCGGCTACCCAAACCAAGCGTAGTGCGGCGCATGAGATTCTCGCCCGCCATGGCGCAACCTACGACGCTATTCTGAAGGCACTGACCGCAGTCCGCGGCTCGCAGAAGGTCACCGACCAGAATCCGGAAGCCAAGTATCAGGCCCTGGAGCGCTATGCCCGTGATCTGACGGAGCAGGCCCGGCGCGGCAAGCTCGATCCAGTGATCGGTCGGGACGAAGAAATCCGCCGGGTTGTGCAAGTGCTTTCCCGCCGGACTAAGAATAATCCTGTGCTCATCGGAGAGCCGGGCGTGGGTAAGACTGCGATTGTCGAGGGTCTGGCGCAACGGATTATTTCCGGCGATGTGCCCGAAGGACTCAAGAACAAGCGCGTGGTTGCTCTCGACTTGGGAGCCATGTTGGCCGGAGCGAAGTATCGCGGCGAATTTGAAGACCGGCTGAAGGCGGTTCTCAAGGAGATCGAAGACTCAGCGGGGCAGGTGATCCTGTTCATCGATGAACTGCACACGCTCGTCGGCGCGGGCGCGGCCGAGGGGGCAATCGACGCTTCCAACATGCTGAAGCCGGCACTGGCCCGCGGGGAGCTGCGCGCCATCGGAGCCACCACGCTGAACGAATATCGCAAGTACATCGAGAAAGATGCGGCATTGGAGCGCCGTTTCCAGATTGTGTTCGTGGGTGAACCCAATGTTGAGGATACGATCGCGATCCTGCGTGGGTTGAAGGAGCGGTACGAGGTCCACCACGGGGTGAGAATCAAGGACTCAGCGATCGTGGCCGCGGCAACTTTGTCGCACCGTTATATTTCGGACCGCTTTCTGCCGGACAAGGCCATCGACCTGATGGACGAAGCGGCGGCTTCATTGCGCATCCAGATTGATTCCCTGCCCACTGAGATTGACCAACTGGAGCGCCGGGCCACCCAGCTCGAGATCGAGCGGCAGGCGTTGAAGAAGGAAGACGATCCGAACTCTAAGGATCGGCTGAAGGCTATCGACAAAGAGCTGGCGGAGATTCGAGAGAAGGCGACCGCGCTCAAGGCAAACTGGAAAAAAGAAAAAGACCTGATCGCTCGCTCCCGGACACTGAAGGAAAAGATTGAGCAGTTGAAGATCGAGGAACAGGCGGAAGAGCGCAAGGGGAATTTGCAGCGGGTTGCGGAAATTCGCTATGGATTGCTGCGGCAGGCGGAAGAGGATCTTGCGAAGGTCACGCAAATCGAGAGCAAGGGCAAAGCGCGAATGCTCAAGGAGGAAGTGGACGAAGAGGACATCGCCCGCATTGTATCGAAGTGGACCGGCATTCCGGTGTCGAAGATGCTGGAGGGCGAGGTCAAGAAGCTGGTCAGCATGGAAGACCGGCTGCGGCAGCGAGTGGTGGGGCAAGATGCAGCTCTCGAGCGGGTGGCGAATGCCATCCGGCGGTCGCGTGCGGGGTTGAGCGACCCCAAGCGCCCGATTGGCTCCTTCATATTCTTAGGCCCGACGGGCGTGGGCAAGACCGAGTTGGCGCGGGCGCTGGCGGAATTCTTGTTCGACGATGAACATTCATTGATACGCATCGACATGTCCGAGTACATGGAAAAGCACGCGGTCTCAAGATTGATCGGTGCGCCTCCCGGATATGTGGGCTACGAAGAGGGCGGTCAACTGACCGAGCAAATTCGGCGGCGGCCCTATGCGGTGGTGCTGTTCGATGAAATCGAGAAGGCGCATCCGGATGTGTTCAACGTGCTCTTGCAGATGATGGACGACGGCCGCCTGACGGATGGCAAAGGCCGCACCGTGGATTTCAAGAACACGGTCATCATCATGACTTCAAACCTCGGGTCGGCGTTTTTGCAGGCTGATGCCTTGCACTCAGAAAAGGAGTTTGAAGCGGCCTCGAAGCACGTAATGAACGCGCTGCATGGGCATTTCAAGCCGGAGTTCTTGAACCGGGTGGACGACATCATCATCTTCAGCCCACTCGGGAAAGAGCAATTGGTGAAGATCATCGAGCTTCGGCTGGAAGATGTGCGGCGACTGCTGGCGGATCGGAAGATTTCGCTGGAGCTGACGGATGCGGCGCGTGAGTTGTTGTTTACTGAGGGATTCGATCCGAACTTCGGAGCCCGGCCGCTGAAGCGGGCGATCCAGAAGCTGGTGCAGGATCCGCTCGCGCTGCAGATTCTCGACGGCGAGGTGCTGCACGGTGACCACGTGATCGTAGACGCCGACAAGCGGGCGGGGAAGATGGTGATTCAAGTCAGCCGGCACGTGGCGGTTAAAGAGCCGACGAAGGCCAAGGCTTAAATCGGGCGATGGGATCGACACGGATAAGGATTTCCGGAGTTGCTAGAATAGACGTACTCCCGCCGCCGGGACGCTTCTCCAATGCCGCCATTCACTGAACAGTTCGATGTGGTCGTGGTCGGTGCTGGCCATGCCGGTTGCGAGGCTGCGATGGCGGCGGCGCGGATGGGGCTGAAGACTGCGCTCTTCACTTTGAACGTCGATCTGATTGCACAGATGTCGTGCAATCCGGCGATCGGTGGGATCGCCAAAGGACACCTGGTGCGTGAAGTCGATGCGCTGGGCGGAATTATGGGCGAGATCACGGATGCGGTCGGCATCCAGTTTCGGTTACTGAATACCTCGCGTGGGCCGGCGGTATGGTCACCTAGGGCGCAGTGCGACAAGCAGGCTTATCGGCTGAAGATGCGGGAAGTGCTCGAGTCACAGCCGAATTTGAAGATCAAGCAGGCGGAAGTGGCGGAGTTGATTGTAGAAAGCACTCAGCATTCAGCACTCAGCACTCAGCCCGGCACCGGCTCAGAAGATTCCAGGATTTGCCGCGGTATCAAACTGCGCGACGGCCGCACTGTCAGCGCTTCGGCGGTCATTGTCACTACCGGGACGTTTCTCAATGGATTGATCCATTGCGGCGAGCAGCAATATCCGGCGGGACGTTCGGGTGAACCGGCAGCGGTGTTGCTGGGAGAAGCTTTGAAGCGGTTGGGGCTACGGGGCTGCCGGTTAAAGACGGGCACGCCGCCGCGTCTGGATGGCCGGACCATTGACTGGTCGCGGTTTCAGGTTCAGCCGGGCGATGTCGATCCTACGCCGTTTAGTTTCCGCACCCGGCGGGTGGCGCACCACGACTCGCAGGTTCCCTGCTACATTGCCTGGACCACGCCGGAGACACAGCGCATCATCCGCGAGAATGTGCACCGGTCGCCGATGTACAGCGGGCAGATTCAGTCGATCGGGCCGAGGTACTGTCCGTCGATCGAAGACAAGATCGTTAAGTTTCCAGATAAAACTACGCACCAGCTCTTCCTCGAACCCGAAGGCTTGAACACTCACGAAATCTATGTGAACGGGATGAGTACGTCGCTGCCGGTCGAAGTACAGCTGGAGATCTTGAAGTCGATTCCTGGGCTGGAGACGGCGGAGATGCTGCGCCCGGGATATGCGATTGAATACGACTCGATTGATCCGACGGAGCTGGAGCGAACCCTCGAAACCAAGAAGCTTACCGGGCTGTTTCTAGCCGGACAAATCAACGGGACCAGCGGATACGAAGAAGCGGCCTGCCAAGGGTTGATGGCGGGGATCAACGCTGCGCTGAAAGTGAAGCAGGAGCCGGCGCTGGTGCTGGATCGGACAGAAGCATACACGGCAATCCTGATCGACGACCTGATTTCGAAGGGGACGAACGAGCCGTATCGAATGTTTACCTCGCGGGCCGAGTTTCGTCTGCACCTGCGAATCGACAATGCCGACCGGAGGCTGACGCCGCACGGCCGACGCGTGGGATTGATCTCGGATGCGGCGTGGGATGACTTCGAATCAAAGCAGGCGCGTCTGGAGTCGATGAGGCGGTTGCTGGAAGGGACAAAGCTGACGAGCGGAATGGTCGGGATGATCTCGTCAATACCCGAGGGAGTGGTGGGCCAGACACTGGCGCAGCTACTTAGGCGGCCTGAGATCACGATCGAGCAATTGGCCTCGATTCTCGGCGAGCTCGACCCGGCCTTTTTCCGGCGGGAGGCAATCGGTGAGAATCCGTTTGCACCGGAGGTCGGGCTTTCTTCCGAAATCAGAAACGAGCTGAAGTCTGTAGAGACAGAAATCAAGTACGAAGGCTATCTGCATCAGCAGCAGCGAGCCATCGACCGTTTGAAGAAAGCCGAGCAGCGGACTATTCCCGAGTGGTTTGACTATCACTCCGTGAGTGGCCTTTCCCGCGAAATGCAGGAGACGTTGTTGAAGATCCGGCCGCGCACTATCGCCCATGCGTCACGCATTCCCGGAGTGACTCCAGCGGCGGTGTCGTTGGTAAACGTCTACATTGAGATTCAAGGGCGACGGCGCGAACAAGCGGCTGCGCTCTAGAACTATCTAGCCTGACTCTATGGCGAGCATGGTCTACACCCAGATCGAAAGTCCAGTCGGGCCGTTGCTACTAGTGGCGGACGAAGCCGGCCTACGACAGATCCTGTTCGTGAACGGCAGGCATTCGGCGCGACCGAACCCCGCGTGGAAACAAGACGCGGCGCCACTGCACACGACAATCAGCCAGTTGCGCTCTTATTTCGCAAGTGAGCGGGAAGATTTTGATCTGCCGCTGGCGCCGGAAGGGACGCCGTTTCAGTTGGAGGTCTGGCGACGGTTGAGCGAGATTCCGTACGGGGAGACGATTTCCTACGGGGAACTCGCGCGCCGGATCGGCAATCCCCAAGCCTCGCGAGCCGTGGGTCTAGCCAATGGCTCGAATCCCATCCCAATTGTGATTCCCTGCCATCGTGTGATCGGCAGCAATGGCAAGCTGACCGGGTACGGCGGCGGATTGCCGATCAAAGAGAAATTGCTGGCGCTGGAGAAGAAGCAGTTGAGGCTGCTGTAAAATGGGATCGAGGGATGTTCTAATCTGATGCGGTTCTTCCTGGCTTTCATCGCTCTCCTTGGCTTCATGGCGGCGGGTCTTGCCCTTCGCGAGCACTACCGCACCGACTTGTCCCCTTGCAGTATCAACGAGCATTGGGACTGCGGGATCGTCAACCACAGCCCGTTTGCGGTGCTGGCAGGCGTGCCGGTTGCAGTCATTGGAATGGCCGGATATTTGCTGATGGGAACACTTGCCATGAAACGCGCTTATCGCCTGCTGTTGGCTGCAGGCGTCATCGGTTTGGCGTTTTCACTGTATCTGGCGCACGTGGAAAGAGACATTCTGGGGGTGTGGTGCATCTATTGCGTCGCTTCGTTGGGAGCGATCTCCTTGCTAACCTTGCTGACCTTTGGAACAATTGTGGTTTCGC
>Ga0210405_10002854_pt1 | contig 17528 bp, 11 predicted proteins | sample IncBWH11MmetaG_FD_155492 | JGI IMG/M metagenome (GOLD analysis project Ga0210405, IMG submission 155492) | Forest soil microbial communities from Barre Woods Harvard Forest LTER site, Petersham, Massachusetts, United States - Inc-BW-H-11-M | ecosystem: Environmental > Terrestrial > Soil >... | reverse complement strand
CAGGATGGGCCAGTACGATCTGGCGGTTTCGCAGTATATGCGCGCCCTGGACCTGTGGCGCAGCATCGACGATACCCGTGGCGCAGCCATCGAATCCTACACGCTGGGCATGATGTTCGATTACCAGGGCCGGTTTGGCGCTGCCATAAATTCCAAACAGGACGCTTTAAAGACTTTTCAGGAGCTGAAAGATAAGACTTACTGGATGGCGGAGATCGAAGGTGGCTACGGAGAGGCGCTCACACTCGCGGGTCGTGGCAACGAGGCCGCACCCTACTTGAATGACGCACTCAGCCTCTCACGCGAATTGAAGAACCAGGGCATGGAGTCGCAGACTCTCGCTTTCCTGGGCAACGTCGCATATTACCGCGGCGACTTCAAATCCGCCCGCGCCCTCTATGAGCAGGCATTACAGGCGGCAACCCACAGCAAAGAGCCAGATCGGATACTCACCGCCAAGGTCGCGCTTGCGAGAGTCGACGCTCAGGAAGGATCTCCTCAGCAGGCTGTCAACACCTTTCGTAAGCTGATGCAGGATGCTGACGATCAGAGTGTACCCAATATCTCAGTAGAGTCCTCCATTTACATGGCTGAGGCCATGATCAGAAACCACGATAACGTACACGCGCAGCAGGAACTCGAACGCGCTCTGCAACGGGCAGACAAAATCGGACTGAAGCCGTTGAGCGTCAAAGCACACTACCTGCTTGGCACTGCCTACCGCGCCTCCGGCGACCAGCTCGAAGCGCAGCACCACTACCTCACCACGGTGCAGATGCTGGACGATATGCGCAAGGAGCCGGGCAGCGATAAAATCCTGCAGCGTGTGGACTTCAAGACCATGTACGACGAAGCGACGCGCTTAACCCAGGCGTAAGGAACTTAACCCAGGCGTAAGGAATAAAGAGAATGTGGTCGTTCAGCCGATCCTCCCGGAGGCTTGGGTTGTCTGTTTCGGCACAGTTGAAGCCACTGCCACTTTAATCTACCCACTTCATTAGCGAATCTCTGAACAAAGACACTTAGCTGTTATATTTCTGCTCCGCACAAAATTGAAGGGTGCAGGCGCAGCCTGCACCCTTTTTCCAATCAAGAACAACAGCGGATCAGTGGTATTGGAACACTGCGGGCGCCACCACCAGGCCGTTGTCAAATTGTGCTACCACACTGACTTGACAACCCGATAGCCCTTTTATTCTGGTCGCCGTATTCCAAAGGAAACTGTACTCTCCTCTTCCAAAGTTCAGCAGACCCGAATTGAAGAGGGAGGGCAGGGGGGACGATGCTGCCGCGACAGCCTGACAGGCTGTGGTCGAAGACAGCGCCGTCAATGAGAGGTATACCCAAGGCGCAGTGCAACCGGTGCCGTTTGGGTTTTGGCACAACTGGAGGTTCGTAACGGGCTGGCCCAAACTATTGTGGAAGTCCCAGCTAAGAGGTACCGGTAATCCCACAAAAACGGGATTTACTTTGTTGTCAAAGACAGGAAATTCAAATCCAAAGAAAGTTGAAACCGTGGTTCCAGGAGGAACCACAGTTGCGGCGGGGTCGAACGCGGTTACGAAACAGGAGTTCCCTCTACCACCGCCGGTTATAGGATCAGGGTTCGTCGCCGTGTATGATTCAATTATATCGACATTGAAGCCTGTCGTCGGACACTGGCCGTTATACCCGGTGGGGTTGCCGTCATGCTGCCCTAGAAAGTGCGCGCCGCCGATCCCGTTCGGAAGACTCGACTTATCTATGTTGAAGTCGGCTGTCGCATTATAAATGAACTGGCAGGCGTCGGTATCCGCCGGTGGGCAGTCCAGTTCGAGCTCAACGCAAACGGGGCTCTCGGCAGTGTTGAAATCAGAGTAGGGGACGCAGGCCAGGGTCGGATAGTTGATTGCGCTGAACGTCGAGAAGGATTCCGGCACGGGAGCAACTGTGAGCGTGTCGCCGGAGGCACTGTTGCGTGGCGCGATCTGCAGATCGTCTCCCGCAGCAGAGCTTTCGGAGCAAGTACCCTCGCTGCATGTAAACGGGCCAAATGGGAATATGGTTGTCGAGCCGGCGTTAAGGGCCTTGTTCTCCCCGATTGCCACGACTGTGGTAGGAATGTTCTCCAAAGCAAACCAGGTGGTCCCACCGCCTGCGAGTGGGACTGTGAACAAAACCTTCCCTGTCGTGAAGTCGGGGCTGATGCCGAGGAAAGTGTTGTTCGGACCTTCGTAGTCAAAGGGGTCTGTGGTATTGCAGTTGCTGGTCTTGAAAAAAACACAGGGTCCGTCGCCGTCGAACTGGAACAAGCTTTCCCCTGACGAGGGAGGTGCGCTCAGGATGATGGCACCCACGGACACAGACGAATTGTTTGTTATTCCAACCAACTGGTCTTCTTGGCCGTCGTACGGCATTCCAGTTCCACCGAACGTAGCCACAAGATTTCCCGATGAGCCGGTTATCGTGATCGTTACGCCGCAACTTTGAACGGGGAATGCGGCTGAGCATACGTCCGCCCACGCTGGAGCGGTGAACAGCATGAGCAAGGTACAGCAGAGCCCAACAAAAACCACTCTCTTCATCGATGAAACAATGGCCGGCAGAATATGTGCTTTGGTTTGTAGCTCTCTCTTTTCCTGTGTGAGGGTGAGAAGATTTGCAGTCATGGTTTTCCCTCCTGGGAATTCTTCGCCTAAGATTCGAAACGAAAATATGGGATAAGGCTCGAGAGTCTGAGATTGACGGTCCTCAACAGAACTCCGATTCCTTGGGGGGCAGGAACTGAGTGATCCTACCCGCTCCGGTGGCGATAGTCAATGAATATGGGAGTTCGCACAGCCGCAAATGACTGCAATCTTTTGCACACGTGGCGGCCCTGATGAGGCTGAATGAACGTTACTGGCGGGGCTTTGGGATCATAGGAAAACTACTCTCACGAACGGATATTCCTCAGGCTCCCGTCGGATGCCAACTCGCAGCCTGAGGATGTTCATCGTAGGTTACCAGAAACCAAACGGAAGGAAGTCCTTGCAGCTACTTGGCCGTTCCCATGTTCTTGATGTCGTTAACCACCTTGGGGGCGACGTGATCCAGTGCCTGTTGCACAACTTCCCCCAGTGAACCGATATCTTGTGCAACCGCCGAACCGGTTGCAGCAACGGTCGCGTCCGATACCCGATATAACTTGTATTCGACAGTCGTGTGGTATTCCGGGATGTTCGTGGTCTGGCCCGGCTTGCCAGACGCCCCTCCTTCGTTATGAGCTTCCGTCACCGTCGTGAACAACACGAACGTACAATTTTTCGCCTTCGCCTCGGGCGTAACTTGATCACCGGTGGCGTCTATTGGCACCGCTTGCACTGGAGACTTCTTCTGCTTGCTGAACGCTTTTACCAGCCGATCGCGGCCGGCAACGCCCGTAATTCCGCTCGCAGCCCCAACCACCGTCACACCCACGCGGACGACCTGGCTATCGTCGGCAAAGCTAAGCCCTGAAACCAGACACGCAATCACGAAGGAACAACCAACTGCAAGCCGAATTCGCTGCATGTGGCGCCTCACGAAGGCAGATTTGCCTGACCAAAGAGTACAGCGAACGCGGCCGTCACACAATATTTTCTGCGGTTCCATGTAGCAATAGCGTTGAGAGAAGGGTTGGGAACGCACCCGAGCAGTTAGTCAGCGAGCAGAGAGGGAGACGGGGGGCCTGACCTCACTGCATCAGGCGTTTGAGTGCAGCCCGAGCATCGCCGAGCTGAGCGAGCCGGGGTTGAGTACTTGCGAAGTAAGAGAGAAACTCCTGATATTCGTTGATCGCCTGATCGCGTTTGCTGGTTCGCTCGTAGAGTTGGCCCAAGTAATAGTGGGCTAGGATTCCAATTGCGGGAAAACGGTCCGCCATAACCCGGCCGTTCTCCAAGCTGCGTTCAACTCGCAATACGTCGCGAAACTCAATTTCGGCCGAGGAATAGTCGCTGGTGAGCAGATGGGCGCGAGCTTTGAGATAAAGCAGATAGGGTTCGCGAAAATCGGGGATGCTGGTTGCGCGACTCAAAGCAGTTTGCCCATCCCCGTTGTGTACTGCGACGGAGACTTCGGCGTAGGCGCGGTCAATTTCAAGACCCCGAGACGCGATCCAAGGATGGCTGGAGGCGTATCGCAGTAGACTCTGCTGCGCCGCAGATTTGTTTCCCGCCATGGTTTGCAGGAATGCGGCCATCTGCTGTTCCTCGTCATTGAGCTTCTGCTGCTGAACGAAAGAGAGAGCAGAGGAACCCTCGCCCAGTAGAAGAGACAGGACAGCGAATGGCCGCAGAAAACTCTCGGCAGCCTCGCTTTGTTTCGCCTTTCCCAGTTGCAGCACCGCCTCCCGATAACTACCAATCGCGCCTTCGAAGTCACCCGCCGTCTGCTTGAACTGGGCCTGGAAGCCCGGAACATAGAGGCGAGAGAGAGGAGATGTGCGCTGTGCATATTGCTGGAAGGCGGCGTTGGCCATGTCGGGTTTCTTCTGATCGTTGTAAACGATGGCGAGCTTAAGGTATTCGCCGTAATCACTGAAGTCCGGTTTGAGCTCGAGCACTTTGCGGTAGGAAGCGACAGCTTCATCATCCCGGCCAGCCATGAAGAGTACGTCGCCGCGGCTGTCGAACGGATTGGGATCGCCGGGACGGACTGCAATGTACGCATCGCTTGCAGCCAGCGCGCCGCTGATGTCGCCCCAACGCGCCAGTTCGTACGACTGAAAGTTCAGCAGGTCTTCGTTCTTCGGATCGAGCGCGAGTCCCTGTTGGAATAGCTCGACAGCCTGGTCTCGTTTTCCCATGCCAGACAGAAAGGTGCCCAGGATGCCGCGGTCCATGGTGGACCGCGGAAATTCCGACACGATTGCCTCGCGCGCAGCCAACTCTGCCTCCGGGTCCCGCGCCCGCGCGGCTTTGAGCCTCTGCAACGATAGTTGCTCGTAACGCGGAAGGCGCGATTGCAATTGCCCGACTTTCAGCGCTACCTCGGAGCCTCGCCGCGTATCACCCTCAAGGTTGTACTGATCGCTCAGACGCAAGTACGCCAGAGCAAACTGGGGATCCAGGCGGACCGCCTCTTCTAGTTCCCGGATGGCGTCTGTAGTAAGGAAGCGGCGGCCATAGTCGACGCCCAACTGGTAATGGCGATAAGCCTCAACGTTCGAAGTGGAGGCCTGCTCGATCTCCGGGGTTTTTTGCGGCACATCAGACGCGGGCAGAAAGCTGCCGGCTATGTTCGCCGTCAGTCTGTCCACCATCCCGAAAATGCTTTGCACATCCTGGCCTTCCAGCTTGTCAGAAAATAAAATCTGCCCCGTGCCCGTATCCTGCGCGCGGACATCGAGACGCAATTGTGTGGGTCCGAATTTTAGCAAGGCACCGGTAATATAGGCGTCCGCACCGGCTTCCCGTGCGACCTGTTGCGCCTGGGCGGGATCCATGGACTTGCCATCCTTGCTGGCACGTTGGACCGCGCTCATCACGCGCTCCGTGGAGAGCACATCCAAGCCTTTTACCTGGGCCAGATTCGTGGTCAGCATGTCGGTGAGACCGTTGTTCAGCCAGTTGAGCGACTGATCCTGAGAGAGATTGGAGAAATACAGAACCGCGATCGCCTTGTGGCCCGCAATGCCGGCAGGATGAGCCGCCCGGCCGCGGAAGAACCAGAAACCAGCAAGTCCTGCAACAATCAACGCAGCTACCGCAGAGACAAACAACCACGCGCGTTTGCGGGCCAGGGCCGTGGTTGCTCCGGGACTCACCTGTCCCGACGCGGCTGCGGCGCGTGAAGACGATCCCGCAGCGCTGGCGGGAAGAGGTGCCGATTCGATAGGCGGCGCAGTGGCGACTGGCGGGACGGGTGGCGCGGCTTCGACGATCGCACTCCTGCCGGATTCTGTATCCCGCTTCAACCTCTGAAGATCAGCTCGCATGTCGGCGGCATGCTGATAGCGAAGATTACGGTCCTTCTCCAGGGCCTTACTGACTATCTCTTCCAGCTTCGGAGGAAGATCAGGATTCAGGCGTACCGGGGGCACCGGCGCTTTGCGGAGAATGGACTCGAATATCGCCGCCGTGCTGTCGCCGCGAAACGGAAGCGTGCCTGTGGCCATTTCGTACAGAACGACACCAAAGGAAAACAAATCCGTGCGCGCGTCCAGGTCCTTGGCCCGCGCCTGTTCCGGCGACATATAGGCCACCGTGCCCAGCGTGCTGCCCGGGCTGGTGAGGTGCGGTTCGCTGAATGCCGTAGCGCTAGTCTCGGCGGCTTCGGTTTTGCGAGCGACCACCTTGGCGAGGCCGAAGTCCAGCACCTTGGCCAGGCCGCGGCGGGTGACAAAAATGTTAGCAGGCTTGATGTCGCGGTGAATGATTCCTTCTCCGTGCGCGTTGTCGAGTGCGTCTGCAACGGAAATCCCGATTTCAAGCAGCTGCTCGAGATCCAATGGCCGCCCAACAATCAGATGTTTCAGAGTCTGGCCATCGAGGAATTCCATGGCGATGAAAGGCTGATTGTCGTGCTGTCCGATCTCGTAAATGGTGCAGATATTTGGATGATTCAGCGCCGAGGCTGACTGGGCCTCCCGCTCGAACCGGTCCAGCGCCTGACGATCCTTGGCCAAGTCTTCAGGCAGAAACTTTAACGCGACAAAGCGGTGAAGAGTTGTATCTTCGGCCTTCCATACGACGCCCATCCCGCCACCACCAAGCTTTTCGAGGATGCGGTAGTGCGAAATGGTTCGCCCGATCACTGGCGAAAAATGTTACGTTGCTTGTTCATGCAAGTCAAATGATACGGCTAGAGGTAGTGGATGGGTTCGATTTCCACAGCCGTCGCGGTATTAGTTCTAAGGCCGACGGGCAGGAGCAGGGCCGGGAGGAAGAATTTCAGGCTCCCCGGCGCGAACCCGTTGATAGGTTACGTAGAACACCGCGGCAGTCCACATAGGAAACAGATCAAGGCCAGGAATCATTTCCGCAAGAAGCGTAGGTAAGAACGCCCAGTGCCAGCCGAGACATCGGATAAGAATCGCCGCCGTAGCCACGTCGAGGAGCGTGTCCGCCGGCGACAGTCCCCCGCCGGCAAACAACGGCAATGCGAAGATCTGAATCGCATCCGCGGCCATGGCAACCAACCAAGCCAGGCGGTGCTCCGGCGGGCGGATTGCTTTAAGAAAGTCAGAGCCCCACATAAACAACCTATCGATAGGATATAACGAACCAGCGATTCAAGCGATAGAATCGGCAGAGGCTGCGGCCACCGCAGCATGTAGGGACTCTGAATGTTCATCGGTTTATTTTTCGGCGAAGATTCAGGCAGGTCTTACCATCGCGGAACCGAATCGCTCAGCCTGCCTGAGATTCCAGCAGTTCCGGGCAATTGCCCAGTCTTCCTGCGCATGTATCACCAATACGCGAACGGACGAATCAGAGGCAGCGACATCCTGATCGCAAAAAGCACTGAGGTTCTTTTCAGTATCAAGCTTTAGGCGGACATATCCAAACTTCTCGCAGGTCGCAGCGCGCACTTCGGGAGAGTTTTCACCCACTCCGGCGGTGAAAATGACAGCGTCCACGCCACCGAGCACGGCAATCATCGCGCCAATACCGGATTGCAGGCGATGGATGTAAATGTCGAACGCAAGCTTGGCCCGTTCGTGACCAGCCTTGACCGCAGCGAGAATTTGACGCAGATCGCCGGAGATTCCAGAGATTCCAAGCAGCCCCGATTCCTTGTTCAAGATCTCATCGAGTCGCTGGCCTGATAGTCCCTTCTGCTTCATGAGGTACGTGAGAATGCCAGGATCGACCGACCCTGAACGTGTGCCCATCATCAAACCTTCGAGGGGCGTGAAACCCATTGTCGTGTCAACGCTATGGCCGTCTCGAATCGCCGCCAGAGAGCAACCGTTGCCCAAGTGACAACTCACGAGCTTCAACGAATTCAAATTCCGATCCAGTAATCGCGCGGCACGGCCGGCGCAGTACTGATGATTGATGCCGTGAAATCCGTAGCGGTGAATCCCGTTCGAAAACCACTCGTAGGGACCAGGATACACTTCGGCAGCCAGCGGCATTTTGCGATGGAAACCAGTATCGAAGACTGCAATCTGTGGTACTGGTCCGAGCAGTTTTTCGATGATTCCCATCCCTTCTAATTCGGCGCGATTGTGAAGTGGAGCAAAGGCGGCAACCTTGGCGATGGCCGCTTTGACTTCCGGCGTGATCAGTACAGGATCTTCGTAGTGAGGACCACCGTGGACCACGCGGTGTCCAACAACATCAATTTCGGAAGGTGCGGAAATGGCCCGAGCCTCACCCTCCCAAAGATTGGCGAGCAACTGCTCAACGGCCTCGACGCGTGATCCTACTTTTGTGCGCTCTTTCCGGGCAACCCCTTTCGCATTCTTTAGCGCGACTTCAGCAACCTCGCCATCCCACTCGATCTTGCCTTCCCAGCGGCAAGGTGGCGGGTCGTCAGGAACTGAGTCGCCAATCTCATAGAGACAGCTCTTCTGGCTGCTCGAACCAGAGTTGAGCACAAGGATTTTCATCAGTACGGCCAAGTCCAATTTTCGATTTCCGGCATATCGTCGCCATGCTCCTGGATGTACTGTTTGTGGTCGACAAGCTTGTCTCGCAGGAATTCCTTGAAGTGCGCTCCCACCCGCTGTAGTCGGGGCACGCGATCCACCACATCACCGGCCAGATGAAAACGATCGATCTCGTTCATCACCGTCATGTCAAAAGGAGTCGTCGTGGTTCCCTCCTCCTTGTATCCGCGGACGTGCATGTTGTCGTGATTGCGGCGGCGGTAGGTGAGCCGATGAATCAGCCAGGGATAGCCGTGATAGGCGAAGATGACCGGCTTGTCGGTGCTGAACATCGAATCAAAGTCACGGTCCGAGATTCCATGTGGATGCTCCGAAGGGGGCTGCAGCGTCATAAGATCGACCACGTTGACGACGCGGATCTTGATGTCCGGGAAGTGCTGACGAAGCAAGTCCACCGCGGCCAGCGTTTCGAGAGTTGGCACATCGCCGGCGCAGGCCATGATTGCGTCTGGCTCGGTGCCCTGATCGGTGCTCGCCCACGACCAGATTCCGACTCCGTTTGTACAGTGCTCGATCGCTGCTTCCATATTCAGCCACTGCGGCGCAGGTTGTTTTCCCGCGACAATGACATTTACGTAGTTGCGGCTTCGCAAACAGTGATCTCCAACTGACAACAAACAGTTTGTGTCAGGCGGCAGATACACGCGCACAATATCCGCTTTCTTGTTCACGACGTAGTCGATGAAACCGGGGTCCTGATGGCTGAAACCATTGTGGTCCTGCCGCCACACGTGCGAGGTAAGGAGATAATTCAACGACGAAATCGGCCGGCGCCAAGGGATGTCGCGTGAAACTTTCAACCATTTGGCATGCTGATTGAACATCGAATCCACAATGTGGATGAACGCTTCGTAGCAGGAGAAAAAACCATGACGCCCGGTAAGCAGATAACCTTCGAGCCAACCCTGGCACATGTGTTCGCTAAGCATTTCGACGACCCGGCCGTCGGTCGATTCGTGTTCATCAGTAGGTAAGAGCGGCTCCATGAAGACCTTGTCCGTCACTTCATACAGCGCATCCAGACGGTTGGAAGCGGTTTCGTCCGGGCCAAACACGCGAAAATTCTTGGATTCCAGGTTCAACTTCATCACGTCGCGCAGGAAGGTCCCGAAAACCCTGGTAGCTTCCCCCATCTCTCTACCGGGCGTGGTTACCTTAACCGCGTAGTCGCGGAAATTGGGAAGCAGCAGATCTTTGAGCAGCAGGCCACCATTTGCGTGAGGATTCGCTCCCATGCGCCGATTCCCCTTGGGCGCAAGTTCAGCGAGTTCCGGAATGAACTTGCCGGCTTCGTCAAAAAGTTCTTCAGGCCGGTAGCTCCTCATCCAGTCTTCCAGAATCTTCAGATGCCCCGGTTTCGTTGCCAAGTCCGTTACCGGAACCTGGTGAGCCCGCCACGTTCCCTCGACGGGTTTGCCATCCACAAACTTTGGACCTGTCCAGCCTTTCAGGCTGCGCAGAATAATCATGGGCCACACTGGACGATGCGGTGAGCTTTCAGAGCGCGCAGTCTTTTGAATACTCTGGATTTCGGCGATCACCGAATCCAAAGTGGCCGCCATGAGTTGATGCATGCGCTCGGGTTCGTGGCCCTCCACGAAGTATGGTTTGTGACCATATCCGGTGAACAAGTGCGTGAGTTCCTCATCGCTCAAACGCCCAAGCACAGTCGGATTCGCGATCTTATAGCCATTCAAATGAAGAATGGGCAACACCGCTCCGTCCCGTGCGGGATTGAGAAACTTATTGGAATGCCAACTGGTCGCGAGCGCACCGGTTTCGGCCTCTCCGTCTCCGACAACGCAACAGGCCAGCAGATCAGGGCCGTCGAAGACAGCCCCATAGGCGTGCGCGATGGAGTATCCCAATTCTCCTCCTTCGTTAATCGAGCCAGGTGTTTCGGGCGCGGCGTGGCTTGGGATTCCTCCGGGGAAAGAAAATTGCTTGAAGAGTTTCCGCATCCCGTCTTCGTTTTGCCGAATATGAGGATAGAACTCGGTGTAGGTGCCCTCCAGATAAGCATTAGCCACGATTCCCGGCCCGCCGTGACCTGGTCCAGTGATGTTGATCACATTCAAGTTGTACTTCTTGATGATTCGGTTGAAATGGACGTAGATGAAATTGAGCCCGGGAGTCGTGCCCCAATGACCAAGGAGGCGGGGTTTCACATGCTCGATTTTCAAAGGTTCACGAAGCAGCGGATTCTTAAAGAGATAGATTTGGCCAACGGAAAGATAATTAGCTGCACGCCAGTAGCTGTCGATCTTTCGTACGTCATCCGGCGAAAGTGGTTGGTTCGACGTCGGCAGCGTCGTTTCCACGGGAGCTAGGGGAGACATGAAAGTTCTCCTTATCGTTTGGCTAGCCTCTTAGATTCCGTCGTGTGGAGAAAGGACAGACGAATTTCAGATTAATTCGCAGCCGTAACCCGAATCTCGTGCCGGATCTTTAGGTTCGCGTAGCAGCTGATTGCAAATTCGGCGTGAGTACGGTCACATCGCCGACCTTTTCTCTATTGATCGGCCCGCGAAGATGCGTAGCGTGATCGATCATCCACAGCTCCGGAATGATTTCTCCGACCAGTTTGCCATGGCAAAAGAGTCGAACCACCGAACTCTCGGAAACCACGATCCCGACAGCATTGGTTGCGGCACTCATGTTTGCGACCGCGATGTGACGGCTGCCGAGTCCCAACGGCACGTCCGCGCTCGAAACCACCGCGTCGAGGTAACGGCAAGCAGAAAGAAAGATTCCGCTGCGACTGACCACAAAGCCACCATCCAGTTGCGCCAGTTCCTTGATCGTCCCCCGAAGATTGAGATCACTCACGTGGCGCGACAACTCCGGATGCCCGACCAGCGGGTCGAGAATCAGGGATCTCGACCTTGCCAGAACGGCCTCCTCGTCTCCAAGCGTGAACAGAGTACCGATGCGTCTTCCCTCTCGGCCTTCGCGAGCGATCTCGACCGCAAGCTCGATAAGAGAGTCCAGAACCTCGGGATCGTATTCAGTTACCTGGCAAAGAATGCTCTCAAACATCAATCACTCTATTCTCATCAGGATGACAATTAGCCAAGTTGTTCTTTCGAGGCACTCACTAACTCCTTTGCCTCTTCTTCCTTCTCGGCCGACAACGAAGTGAGGGTGCTGCGCCCCCAACTGACTAAAACCGTGGCAGACAGCAACGAAATCAAAGAGATGATCGGGCCTTGTCCTTGATAGGCGATCCGCTAAGCCTAGTATCGGGAAAGATGCTCACTCAATACCGAAGGATTCATGATGTAGCGAAAGGTCCAATCTGGCGCGGGAGTAATGGAACGTGCGAAGCGGCGTTGTCGCGAGCCGTTCTTCTAGCGCGCCATAAAGGGAGGACGACTGTCAGGCTGGACTGTTTCCTTATTCTCAGTCCCAGATCCCCCCTACTTTAACGCGCTTTTGCCTAAGTGATAGTCAAGACGAGGGAGCCGCTGGTTCCACCGCTGCTGCAGCCAAGATTGCCCGAGTTCCCGCTAGGAGTATTGACCTTCACGCTGGCGCTACCGGCGCCGGGGATTACGGCGGTCGTGATCGTGGCCTGCAACTGCTGACTGCTGGTAGCAAGAGTGGTTAGAGTCGTTCCGTTGACCACCACTACCGATGACGAAACAAACTGGCTACCATTCACAGTGAGCATAAAGCCCTTTTGCACTTGCGCAAACGTAACCGGGTTCGGAGAAAGCGACCCAATGACCGGGACTGGCCGGGAACTTCCGCACAACGGGTTGAGTGCGTTGCACCCTTGAAAGACCAGCCAGGCGAGCAGCAGCCCGCTGAACGAGCGCAAAAGAGCGTTGATTTGTTTCATACGGCATCTTACACCCCGCGTGCAGGCATCAGAACGAAAACTCGGCTCCGGCGAGGGCGCCTTTCTGCGTCAAACGAAGGCCGATACGATCGGAGCTTGAGTTATTGGTCACTACGAGACGCGACCCCAACTGGTAGCCAGCGTTAACGCTCAGGTGCTTGGTTAGAGTCCACCCAATCGTGTCGGCCGTCGACACAAAGTTCCCGTAGCCACCGAAGTACATCCCGTAGACGTTGCCTTCGACAAAAAGTTTTGGCGAGTTGGTCAAGTAAAGGCGGAATTCAGGCCCGCCCACGGGAATCGGAGCCAGCAACGATCCGGTCGCCGTTTCTGATTGACCACCGTTGACGGTCGCCGCACTTATCTTCGCCGAAGCATCAAAGAGATCGACCTGCACTCCAATTCCAAGGTGTCCGCGCTTTCGACGGATGATGTCGTATTGGTATCCGGGAGCATAGAGATATGACTTCAGGCTGCTCTGGATCGTTGCGCCACCGACGAAGGTTTGCCCTTGGAAGTTGATCGTGCGATCGAGTACTGTTTGCCGGGATGAGTTGAACGGCGTGGCGACAAAATACAAATGGTTCTTGCGGGTAAATTTCCAGTCGAACTTGCCGACAAACGTGGAGTAACTGTTGAACCCCAGATCTTGTTGCACGTCAATCGTTCCGCTGTCAGCAGACCCTTGCAGGCTTCCTGAAGGAGTTGAGTAAGCCCAGAACCCGCTAAGACGGACTTTGTAGGTGTCGAAGTCCTGAGCATGGGCGGGAATGCTCAGCACGAAGGCTAGCGCCGCTGCTCCTGACAACAGCAGCCTGACTAGGCTGAGGACAGTCACTTTCGCCAAAAATTCTTTCCTCCGAGTGAGCAATTTCATACGTGTGGGTCCCTTTAAGCGACACTCAGTCTATACCAGACCGTGCAATGGCTCTGAATCACGCTAACCGAGAGGAGCCCGAACTGCCCAACTTTGGTGCCACACGCATAGCACGTTCTGGCGTTGACCGGCGGGGTTACGGTTGGTTACTGTTAAGACCATTCGACTCCCCCAAGGTAATCTTGATGGGGATTCTCGAAAAAATTCCGACATTTCTGACCGTAGGCGTGCTGGTAGTTATTTTTGTGTGTCTGAAGCGCCAAGCACGTAGCGCCCGCCTGACCCTCTGGACGTTCGGATGGGCACTCGTGTTCACGCATTTCCTGGCACAACTGCTGGAACCAGAGCGGGGCCACGTCAGTTCCCTTCTGCTGGCCGTCGACTCCGGATCGCTGCAGGCGGCTGCAGTCTGTTTTCTAGTCTCGGTCTCCTTCGTAGTGAAAAATTCCGCGAAGCGAACCTTTCTCCTATTTATCCTCGGTATGCCTTCTGTCGCTTACATGGCATGTACGGCCTATGATGTCCACGCGCGCTGGCCTTATGTCTTGTGCCTGGTAGCTTGCTTCGGTGGTGCGGCATGCTTCTTCCTTCGGTTAAACAGGAAAACCTTGTACATGGTGGCCGCAACCTCTCTGTGTTCGCTTGCGGGGGCGTGGGCGATTGGTGCCGCTTTCCACGGCTCGTTCGATGAAGGGACGATCGTACTCCTCGGAATTGGGTTTGCTTTGCCGGGCGTGTTCATTTGCGGGAACCAACGGCGAAGATCGCCTGCCATGTTGACGATTGCTGGCGGATTCTTCTGCTGGGGTGCAGTGTTTCCGATCGGCTTCCTGATCGATCGAATCGCTCCAAACCTGATCATTCCTGGAGAGCTATGGAACACACCCAAGTTCTTCGTCGCTTTTGGAATGATTCTGGCCGTGGTGGAGGACAAGTCAAAATCGATCTCAGGCATGCAGCACAAGGCACAAGTGCTCAACCGCCAACTGGAACGCTTCTCGGCGATCACTTCCCGGCTGTTGAGCGGCGCCCGACCGGATACCATGTGTCCCGCAATCGCAGCGGCAATCACCGAAGTCAGCAACTTCCGTGTGGCTGTGGTTCAACTCGAAGATGCAGAACGCAGGCTGCGAGTGGCTGGCTCTAGTGGCCTGTCGTCGGAGTCTCTGCGGAACCTGGAAGTTCACGCACTGAATTGGACGCTCGATCACGTTAAGAACTTGTGTTCCCACGCGCAGCTCATGGGGAAGAATTTGTACCTGCTGATCCCGCCTGGAGCGATCCCGTTTGCATTGCGCGGAAACTCGAATGCGCGCTGGGAAAACGGCGAAGAACTTTTGATACCGCTCTGCTCAGCTCGAGGCGCAACCGTGGGTTGCATCCGATTGTCTTCGCCCCGAGACCCGAATGCGATTGATGCGCTTGAATTATCCCGCATTGAAATGCTCGCAGCCGATCTCGCGGTCGCCGTCGAATTGAAGGCACTGCACACGCAACTAGTGTGGTCGGAAAAACTGGCTGCCCTGGGCGAACTGCTGGCTGGAGTGGCGCATGAGCTGAACAATCCTCTGACCGTGATCATGGGATACGGCGAACTAATAGCCGACGCGATTGTGGCGCCTCCAGTTCGCGATCAGCTCACGAAGTTGGTAACGAAGCACGTCGCATGAAACGGATTATTGGCAACCTGCTCCGGTTTTCGCGTCACGGTGCGGGCGATACACAGTCTGCGGAGCTTTCTCCGCTAGTGCAGGACGTGCTGGCCCTTCGCGAATACTACACCCGCACACGCAACGTTCGAATTGAGCTCGACATCGCGCCGGACCTGCCGTTCCTCGCTGTCACTGAAGACGAACTCAAGCAGATCCTGTTGAACCTGGTCAACAATTCCAGCGATGCTCTAGAAGGAATGCCCGGCACCAAGCAGTTGAGCATTCGCGGCTACCAAAGCGGACTGCGGGCAGTGATTGAAGTGGAAGACACTGGGCCAGGTTTCGGGAACCTGAACCGGGCGCTGGATCCGTTCTACACCACGAAGCCGGTCGGCAAAGGAACCGGGCTGGGGTTGAGCGTCTGTTACGGGATCGTCAAGGAACGCGGGGGAGATCTCAGAATAGAAAATGTGGAGCCGCACGGCGCGCGTGTAACCATCGAGTTACCCCTTGCAGAAGCGACCGCACTACCCCTCGTAGCTGTCGAGGCCCACGCCTAAATCAATAAAAGAAGTTGAACAATGAAGATTTCTAATCGAGCTCCCAAGTGCTAGCTGAGACGATCCGCCATAGTTGGCCGCATTCCCTTTAGGTAATTAATCTCGTTCTTCTTGCCAATTCACCCTGTGTTAGCATCCGGAGGACTTCAGCCGCGCGGAAAAACATCTCGTCGACGCAAATGGAATTTCTCGGCCATTTTCGCAGGCTATCCTCGGTGCAGCGGAATACCTTCATCGCTTGCTTTCTTGGCTGGTCGCTCGACGCCTTCGATTTCTTCATTCTCATTTTCTGTGTCAATGCCCTGGCTACCCAGTTTCAAACAAAAGTCTCCGCCATTTCGGAAGCAATTTTTCTTACCCTCGCCATGCGCCCGTTCGGTGCCTTCCTGTTCGGATTGATGGCCGACCGTTTTGGCCGCCGTCCCACACTAATGGTGGACATCGTCGCCTATTCAGTGTTCGAGTTGGCCTCGGCCTTCGCGCCTTCGCTGAAGTTCTTTCTGATCACGCGGGCGTTGTTTGGAATCGCGATGGGCGGCGAATGGGGAGTCGGCGCGGCGTTGGCTTTCGAAACCCTGCCCGCCGAAGGACGCGGCTTCTTCTCCGGCTTATTACAGGAAGGCTACGTCGTCGGCTATCTGACTGCGGCATTGGTCTATGGCACATTGTTCCCCCTCGTCGGGTGGCGCGGCATGTTCGTGATCGGGGCCCTGCCCGCGTTCCTGGTAATTTACATTCGCACCAAGGTCGACGAATCACCGGCCTGGCTGCAAGGACGCGTGTCGCGCCAAGCGGAGAGCCATTTGGGAAAAGATATTCTTTCCCATCTCGGCGGTTTTCTTTTCCTGGTTGTTTTGATGTTCGCCTTTAACTCCTTCAGCCATGGCACGCAAGATCTCTATCCCACTTTCCTTCAGAAGAACCATCAGTTTTCGCCGCGAACCGTGGGGTTGATTGCGATCGTCTACAACCTTGGCGGGCTGTTGGGCGGGATTTTGTTTGGCACGTGGTCGGAACGAATCGGTCGCCGCCGAGCCATTGTTATCGCCGCGCTTCTTACAATTCCAGCGATTCCGCTCTGGGCTTATTCCAACACCGTTCCTATGCTTGCGCTGGGCGGATTCCTGATGCAATTCATGGTGCAGGGCGCGTGGGGCGTGATTCCGGCCCACCTGAACGAGCTTTCTCCACCCGCCGTGCGCGGCACCTTTCCCGGCTTCGCCTATCAGTTGGGGACCTTTCTCTCATCGCGCAACGCAGTGATTCAGGCCAAACTGGTCGAACATCGCTACGGCGGCAGCTATCCCCCGGTTCTGACATGGACGGTCGTGATTGTCGCGTCGCTGGTTGCGATCGTCACCTGGAGCGGACATGAGAAAAGAGGCGTGGACCTCTCGAATACGAATTAGCAGGTCTTGCCAGCCCTATCGACTTAGACTACGGAGGCGGACGCCGGCATATTCCCGCATCAAATTGACTGTTGCGCCATGAAGCAAATGGAGTAGCATTATTTTGAGGCTTTCATAGACAGGCTGAGTGTCAGCGGCGGTAACTGATATGAAAACATTTACATTACTAAGGGTTCTCTGCGTAACAGTTGCAATGATCTTGCTCTGTGGCGCGTCGACCTCCGTTTTTGCCCAGCCCGGTGGTCACGGCGGTGGAGGAGGCTCCCACGGCGGAGGAGGGTTCCACGCTGGCGGAGGTGGAGGCCACTCTGCCTATGGTGGCGGATACTACGGCGGCTATCACGGCGGTGGCTATGGCTGGCACGGAGGCTACGGCTGGAACGGAGGCTATGGCTGGCACGGCGGGTATGGGGGCTACCCTCGTTACGGATACGGATGGGGATTTGGTATCGGCTTTGGCTGGGGACCCTATTGGCCTACCTACCCGTATGCCTACGGGTATGGCCCGTGGTGGGGCGCTCCTTACAATGATTATCCATGCGCTTATCCTTATTATTCTCCGTATT
>Ga0210405_10002852_pt1 | contig 17538 bp, 8 predicted proteins | sample IncBWH11MmetaG_FD_155492 | JGI IMG/M metagenome (GOLD analysis project Ga0210405, IMG submission 155492) | Forest soil microbial communities from Barre Woods Harvard Forest LTER site, Petersham, Massachusetts, United States - Inc-BW-H-11-M | ecosystem: Environmental > Terrestrial > Soil >... | reverse complement strand
GAGAGGAATTCGGTAAGTGGCTTGACGCTGAACTCACTGAGCATCTGCTCGACGGGCTCCGCAAGGCGGGGCTGCAGATTGCCCCCGCGACCAAGTGAAGAGATGCCGAACACAACACAGTGAGAATCCACACCTTCTTCACCGAGCTGAAACGGCGCAACGTTTACAAGGTCGCTGTCGCTTACGCAGTGGTCGCGTGGCTCGTGATTCAAGCGGCATCGATTTTTCTTCCCGCGTTTAACGCGCCGCAATGGGCGATGCAAATTATCATCCTGATCATTGCTATTGGGTTCCCGATCGCGCTGGCGTTTTCCTGGGCGTTCGAGATCACGCCCGAAGGAATCAAACTGGAATCCGAGATCGAGCCGAACAAATCGATCGCGCGCCGGACCGGCCGAAAGATTGTTGCGGTGACGATCGCCCTTGCGATCGTCGCGGCGGGTCTGTTCGTGTATCAACTCGTGCGCACAAGACCGACAATCACGCCTCGACAGGATGCCAGTGCGACTCGCACCGAGGCGGCTACGGTTTCGAACAAATCGATCGCGGTTTTGCCGTTCGATAACTTAAGCGGCGATCCGCAGAACGCGTATTTCAGCGAAGGCGTTCAGGACGAAATTTTGACGAGATTGGCGAAGATCGCCGAGCTGAAAGTGATTTCACGCACATCGACGCAGCGATTTAAGAGCGTGCCTAGCGACCTGCGGCAGATCGCGCAACAGCTCGGGGTCGCGAACATCCTCGAAGGTAGCGTCCAGAAAGCGAATGATCAGGTCCGCGTGAATGTGCAGCTCATCAACGCGCTGACCGACGCTCACCTCTGGGCCGATACTTACGATCGCAAATTAAATGATATTTTTGCAGTCGAGACCGACATCGCGAAGACAATTGCCGACACGTTGCAAGCAAAGCTGACTGGCCCGGAGAAGATAGCGATCACCACAAAGCCAACCGAAAATCCCGAAGCGCATGAGCTTTACCTGAAAGGCCGATACTTTTGGAATCGACGGACCGGTGCAAATCTCCAGAAGGCAGCCGATTATTTCCAGCAGGCGATCGGAAAGGACTCGAGATACGCTCTGGCCTTTTCGGGGCTAGCGGACTGCCATGTGCTGTTACCAGCTTATGCGGAGCTCGGGAGTAATCCGCGCGACGAATTGCCCAAAGCGCTGGAGGCAGCACGCAGAGCAGTCGAACTCGATGACACTCTGTGCGAAGCCCACACGTCTCTGGCACGAGCGCTGGCTTCAGATCTTCAACTCGCCGCCGCAGGTCCGGAGTTTAAGCGGGCGATCGAACTCAACCCCAACTACGCTACAGCGCATCAGTGGTTCGGAGAATATCTGCAAAGTCAGGGACATCTTGAAGAGGCGCTGTCTGAGCTGAAGCGAGCGGAAGAGCTCGATCCACTATCGCTTATCATCAACTCGGTATTGGGATTTGCGCTTGATACTGTGGGAAAAGGCGATGAAGCGATTGCGCAATTGCGCAAAACGATCGAGATCGATCCGAACTTTGGTAATGCGCATGGCCAGCTGGGCAATGTCTTGGAACATCGGGGCCGGTTGAGGGAGGCGGTCGCAGAATACGAGAAGGGTTTCAACTCGGTGGGCTCCGACCCTATTGATCTTGCTGATCTTGCGGCCGCTTACTCTCTCGCCGGTAGAACGGCAGAGGCGCAGCAGCTTTGGGATAAGCTCAAATCTTTATCCGAACGACAATACGTTCCGGCTTATTCGATGGCGGTCGTTCAATTAGCGTTCGGCGACAAAGACGAAGCCATCCGCTTGCTCGAGAAGAGCTATGAAGATCGCGCCCCTTTCGACTCGGCCGATCTGGGCTGGATACTTGTTGATCACCGCCTCGACCCGCTTCGCAGTGATCCGCGATTTCAAAAACTAATCACGCGCATCTTCTCAGGCGAACGACGATGAAGATCGATAATTTTTTCGTCGAACTGAAGCGCCGCAACGTTTACAAGGTTGCGATTGCTTACGTCGTGGGCGGCTGGGCGCTCTCTCAGGGAATCGCGCAGGTGTTCCCAGTCTTCGATGTTCCAAATTGGACAATTCGTTTGATTGTTCTGCTGATTATTCTCGGTCTACCGATCGCGCTTGTGCTGGCCTGGATGTTCGAAATAACGCCGCAGGGAATTAAGCGTACCGAAACAGCCGACGCGATGCCGGAGGCGACGCGGAAAAAGAAACACGCGTGGATTTATGTCGTCGTGATCGGCGCCGCGGTGTCGATCGGATTGTTTTCGCTTGGGCGTTACACGGCGCAACGAACATCAGCCGAAATCGGACGGCCCAGTCCGGCAGCTGCCGGATCCCTACCCGAGAAATCGATTGCGGTGTTGCCGTTCGACAATCTTAGCCGCGATCCGGACAACGCTTACTTTTGCGAAGGGGTGCAGGATGAAATTCTGACGCGGCTGGCGAAGGTCGCTGACTTGAAAGTGATTTCGCGAACATCCACACAACATTTCAAGAGCACACCGGACAATCTTCCCCAGATAGCGAAGCAGCTCGGTGTGGCGCACATCGTGGAAGGCAGCGTCCAAAAAGCGAATGATCAGGTCCGGGTGAATGTGCAGTTAATTAACGCTCTGACCGACGCGCATCTCTGGGCCGACACCTACGATCGCAAACTGACCGACATCTTCGCGGTGGAAAGTGAGATTGCGAAAACAATTGCGGAGACGTTACAAGCTAGGCTCACCGGTTCGGAGAAGAGCTCGATTGCGAAAACGCCGACGGTGAATCCCGAAGCATATGAGCTTTATCTCAAAGGCAGATTCTTTTGGAACAAGCGTACTGGGGACGACCTTCGCAAATCGATCGAGTATCTCAAGCAAGCGGTCACCAAAGATCCGGGTTACGCCCTCGCCTATGCTGGTCTGGCCGATTCCTATGGTCTTCTCCGTTTCTACGCCGGGGCTTCTCCAGCTGAATCAGTTGTGCCGGGTGCAGCTGCGGCGGAGAAAGCGCTCGAGCTGGACGATTCGTTAGCTGAGCCGCACGCTTCGCTTGGTCTCATCGCCACCGAGGAACTTGAGGTCCATCGTGGCGTGAGCGAACTGGAGCGCGCGGTTCAATTGAATCCCAATTATGCGACTGCCCACCACTGGCTCGCCCTCGCGTTCACGGCGCTGGGGCAATCGGACCGGGCTATTAAAGAATTAAAACGCGCGCTGGAGCTCGATCCGCTTTCCATGGCTATCAATGCCGACCTCAGCATCGGCTACCTATACGCCCGTCGTTACGACGAGGGCGAAGCACAGGCACGCAAGGCATTGGAAATCGATCCCCGATCTTTTCTCGCGCACTACTATCTAGGTATGGCGCTGCAACTAAAGGGACAACTCAAAGAGGCGATCCCGGAATTTCAAAAAGCGGTCGAGCTGAACCATGATCCTTATTGCATCTCTATGCTCGTCCAAGGTTATGCTCGAAATGGACAAGCGGATGAAGCGCGAAAACTTCTCGCGCAGCTGAATGAAATGGCGAAGTCCGTCGAAGTTCCAGAGTACGCCCTCGCCCTCGCTTACACGTCATTGGGCGACAAAGATCGCGCAATAGCAGCGCTCGAGCACGGCTTTGCCGGAGGCAACAAGAGCTATCTTTTCCTCCTCCCGGGAGATCCGCTGCTCGACGATCTTCGGGGCGATCCGCGTTTCGAGGCGCTTGTCCAAAAGATCGTGGCGCCGAAAACCCATTAATGAAGATCCATAACTTCTTCGCCGAGCTGAGGCGGCGCAATGTTTACAAAGTTGCGGTGGCTTACATCGTCGGCGGATGGGCTCTTTCGGAGGGGATCTCGCAGGTCTTTCCAGTGTTCGACGTTCCGAACGGGATCATTCGCTTGATCGTGATTCTGATCATCGCGGGTTTACCGGTTGCACTCGTCCTCGCCTGGATGTTCGAGATAACGCCTGAAGGAATTAAACGTACGGCAACGGCTGATTCGATGCCGGCGTCAGCGAAACCGAAGAAATACGTCTGGCTTTATGTCGTTGTGATTGGCGCCGTGGTGTCGATCGGATTGTTTTTCCTTGGACGCTATAGCGCTCAGAATGCAAGCGGTGCGGCCCGCGCCGGCGCATCCGGACTCCCGCAACAATCGATCGCGGTATTGCCATTCGAAAATCTGAGCGATGACAAAAACACCGCCTACTTCAGTGATGGCATTACCGAAGAAATACTCAACGCGCTAGCGCAAATTCCGAACTTGAAAGTGGCAGCGCGGCGATCGGCTTTTCAGTTCAAGGGCAACGATCTCGATCTGCGTAAGATTGGCCAGCTGCTCGGGGTGGCACATATTCTCGAAGGGAGTTTGCAGAAGGCCGGCGATCAGGTGCGGATCAACGTGCAGTTGGTCGATGTGGAAAACGGCTTGCAGACGTGGTCGGAAAAATACGATCGCAAACTCGACAACGTCTTCGCGGTCGAGGACGAAATTGCCAAGGCGATCGCGACTAAGTTGCGCGTCCAGCTTACGGGCGGCGCTGGCCAACCTCTCGTGGTGGACAGCACGAACAATTCGCAAGCGCACGAGCGTTATCTGCGCGGACTGACTTTGCTGGCCGCTCGAGGTCCCGGCTTACTCCAAGCAAGTGATTTATTTCAACAAGCAGTAAAACTCGACGCCAATTACGCGCAAGCGTGGGGCGCGTTGGCCTTAACCGAGCTGCTGCTTCCTTCTTATCAACTCGACTCGTTCGAGGCTGCGCTCCCGCGAGGCGAGTCGGCCGCGCAACGGGCTCTTTCACTCGATCCTAATACGGCCTCGGCCCACGTCGCGGTCGGCCTCGCGAATACTATTCGATTCCGCTGGCCCGAAGCCGACCAGGCATTCCGCCGCGCTCTTGTGCTTGCACCAGAAGACGCGGAAGCGATCAATCAATATGCCCAATTTCTATCAGCCGTCGGACAGCTCGAACCGAGCTTGCGCGAGATCGAGCGGGCGCAGCAGCTCGATCCGTTATCGCCCATTATCGGCGTGGTTCATGCCGGCGCCCTCGATTCCCTCAGGCGCGACGGCGCGGCCGAAGCACAGATCAAAAAGACTCTCGCGGCGTACCCTGAATTTAGGCCAGCGCAAGCGTGGGCCGCCGCTCAGTATATCGAGCGCAGAATGTATCAGGAGGCGGAAACGGCGTTGCGTGCGTCAGGCGAGCTCAACGGTCAAAACGGAGACGCTAAGGCGTTGATCGCCCGCGGAGTAGCCGACCCGGCTCAGCGTGCCGCAGGGTTAAATAGCCTGACGACTTCGCCGGACAATGACGATATCCGGCAGGATCCGATTTTGTACGCATTCTATCTGACATCATTGGGAGAAAGTGGCCGCGCCCTGGATCAGCTGGAAATTTACGCCGACAAGCACAACAGCGCTTTCGCGGGATGGCTCTGGAATCGAGGATTCGATCCGTTGCGTGACGACCCGCGCTTCAAGGCGGTTCTTGCTAAACTGGCCTTGCCTTACACGCCGGCTGCCGTCGCCGAGCCATGAACGACAAACCTTCGTTCTCCGCGAAGCTTAAACGGCGCAACGTTTACAGAGTTGTAGTCGCTTTGGTGAAATTCGTCGGCTTGGATAAATGAGTTCCACTTCCGAACTGAAGTTTGAGATTGGGCACGTCTTGTTCATCGACATCGTCGGTTATTCGAAATTGCTGATCAATGAACAGAGCGAGCGGGTTCAAAAATTAAAAGAGATTGTGCGTGGGACGGAGCAAGTCCGAATCGCCGAAGCGGAAGGCAAACTTCTACGATTGCCAACCGGCGACGGCGGCGCACTGGTGTTTCGCAGCAATTCGGAAGCACCGGTTTTGTGCGCGCTCGAAATTAGCAGGGAGTTAAAGAATCATCCCGAGCTTCGAGTGCGAATGGGAATTCATTCCGGTCCGGTCAATGAGGTCACCGATCTGAGCGCACAAGCGAACATCGCCGGCGCTGGAATCAACACCGCCCAACGAGTCATGGACTGCGGCGATGCCGGACACATTTTGCTTTCGAAACGCGTCGCCGATGACTTGGAACATTATCCGCGTTGGCAGCCGCTATTGCGTGACCTCGGCGAATGCGAAGTAAAGCACGGTCACAAGGTATCTCTTGTTAATTTGCACGACGATGAAATTGGGAATCGCGAGACCCCGCAGAAATTTCGAAAAGCAAAGGCCGCTCGCACGACAAAGTCGTGGAAGATTGCGGTTACTGCTGCGCTTTTCGTTTTGTTGGCAGCGGGCGGCATTTATTACCGCTTGCATCGAAGCAAGCCTCTCACGGACAAAGACACAATTGTCCTCGCTGATTTCACGAACACCACCGGTGATCCCGTGTTTGACGGCACACTGCGTCAAGGTCTTGCGGCACAATTGGGGCAATCGCCGTTTCTGAGTCTGATTTCGGACCAACGTATCGCCCAAACGCTCGCACTGATGTCGCAACCGAAAAACGCGCGGCTTACGCCGGAGCTGGCGCGTGAGGTTGGCCAACGGACCGACAGTGCCGCCACCATCGACGGCTCCATTTCCACTTTAGGAAGTCAGTACGTTCTAGGTTTGAAGGCAGTGAACTGCCGCAATGGCGATCTTCTCGCGCAAGAGCAAGTAACAGCAAATGGAAAAGAGCAGGTTTTGAAAGCACTGGGCGAGGCGGCAACCAGTTTGCGTCGGAAGCTGGGTGAATCGCTCGCCTCGGTCCGGAAGCATGATGCCTTACCAGAAGACGTCACGACTCCGTCGCTGGACGCGTTACAAGCATATGCGTTGGGTATCAAGGCAACCGATATCGACAATGATTATCTGGCTGCGACTACGTTTTTTCAGCGCGCCATCACTCTCGACCCGAACTTCGCCATGGCGTATTTACTGTTAGCGGAATCTTATCAACCTCAAGGCGAGCTCGCACTCGCCGCTGAAAATACGCGCAAAGCCTACGACCTGCGCGAGCGAACAAGCGACCACGAAAAACTCAACATCGCGGTTTTTTATGAAATCGTCGTTACGGGCAACCTGGAGGCCGCCCGACGCTCCTGCGAATTACTTGCCCGCACCTATCCGCACGATGAGAGCGTGCAGGTCTATCTTTGGTACATCTCTCTCATATGCGGAGATTACGTCAGGGCCGACGCAGCGGCGAAGCGAGCATTCGAGATCAATCCCGACAGTTCAAACAATTATGTCAGTTTGATATATTGCGACCAGTATTTGGGCCGGCTCGATCAAGCGAAAGCCGCGGCAGAGCAATCACGGGCAAAGAAGCTCAATTCTCCCTGGTATCCGCTCATTCTTTACGTTGTCGATTTTCTCCAGAACGATCCCGCCGGAATGGCGCAACAGGCAGCCGCGACCGTGGGAATTCCGGGCGTGGAGGATCAGATGTTTTTCGTCGAATCCGACACCGCGGCGGATCACGGCAAGTTTGGCCAGGCTCGCGAACTCGCGCGACGCGCGGCCGACTCAGCGCGACGGGCGCAGGAAAATGAAACCGCGGCAGAGTACGGGGGGCACAATTCGGTCCGCGAAGCGCTGGTCGGACTGGCCGACGTCGCTAAAGAGGATGCACAATCCGCTCTCAAATCGATAAAAGGGAAACACGGCGAAGGATTTTCCGCGATTGCGTTCGCGCTCGCAGGCGACATGGCGGACGCTAATCGGGCGATTGAGGATCTAACAAAGCGATTCCCCCAAGACACAGTCGTTCAAACTCGATATCTGCCGATGGCTCGGTCGGCTCTCGCCCTCAACAGCGGAAACGCGCAGGTCGCCCTCGATGCCCTGGCCGCAGCTGCGCCTTATGAACTGGGACACACCAACGAGGACTTCACCTTTGCGGTTTATCCCGTCTATTTCCGAGGTCAGGCTTATTTGGCAGCAAAAAACGGCGCCGCTGCCGCGGGCGAATTCCAAAAGATTCTCGATCATTCGGGAGTCGTCGGAAACGAACCAATCGGCGCTCTGGCGCATCTGGGTCTCGGTCGAGCCTATGCGTTGTCCGGCGATTCCGCGAAAGCCAAGACCGCCTATCAGGATTTCTTCTCTCTCTGGAAAAATGCCGACCCCGACGTCCCTATCCTAAAGGAAGCGAAAGCGGAGTACGCCAAGCTGCAATGAATCCTGCACCATCTCAATCTTCAGATTTGAAGTTTGAAATTGGGCACGTTCTTTTCATCGATATTGTCGGTTACTCGAAGTTGCTGATCAACGAGCAGAGCGACCAAATTCAAAAGCTAAAAGAGGTTGTACGCGGAACGGACCAAGTCCGTTTGGCGGAAGCGGAAGGCAAATTGTTGCGGCTACCGACTGGCGACGGCGGTGCGCTAGTGTTTCAAAATAGTCCGGAAGCGCCGGTGTTGTGCGCAATGGAAATTGCAAAGGGGCTAAAGAATCATCCCGAACTTCGGGTTCGGATGGGAATTCACAGCGGACCAGTGAACGCGGTTACTGATTTAAACGAGCAAGCCAACGTTGCGGGCGCCGGAATTAATATCGCGCAACGGGTGATGGATTGCGGGGATGCCGGTCACATTCTGCTTTCCCGCCATGTTGCGGAAGACCTGGAACACTATCCGCGCTGGCAAGCGCAGTTGCACGATCTGGGCGAGTGCGAGGTAAAACACGGCGTCCGTACTTCGGTGGTCAATCTTTACAACAACGAGGTCGGCAATCCCGCCGTGCCGGAAAGATTCAGAAAAGCATCGGCAGTGGCTTTGCCAACTCAACGACCAGTCCCAAAATCGACAAAGCCTTACCTTGCTCTTGGAATCGTTTCGTTAGCGGCACTCGCAATCTTTGCCGTTGTCTTCGGACCAAGGTTCGTTCGTTCTCGTGATCAATCCGCTCCGCCAAACACAGCTCGGCCTAACGACCGTTCGACTACCCCGGCCTCGGCCAAGAGTATTGCCGTGCTTCCCTTCGACAATCTGAGCAATGAGAAGGAGAACGCCTACTTTGCCGAAGGTATCCAGGACGAGATCCTGACGCGATTGGCCAAGATCGCAGACTTGAAGGTTATCTCGCGAACTTCTACCCAGAAGTATAAGAGCGCGCCGGACAACTTGCGCGAAATAGGAAGGCAGTTAGGCGTAGCAAACTTGCTCGAAGGCAGCGTGCAGAAAATCGCAAACGCCGTGCACGTGAATGTGCAACTCATTCGCGCAAGCAACGATGAGCACATCTGGGCTGAAAGCTACAATCGCAAGCTAGATGACGTCTTCGGCGTCGAGGGCGAAGTCGCCGGTGCTATCGCCGAGCAGTTGAACGCCAAACTCAGCGGCGCGGAAAAGCATGAAGTAGCAGACAGACCTACCAGTAACCTTGAAGCCTACGATGCCTACCTGCACGGCCTCGCCTTTTTCGACCGCCCGGATTTACTCGGCGCTGATCTGCTCAGCGCCGTAGAGTCTTTTGAAAAGGCAGTGCGTCTGGATCCGAATTTTGCCCTTGTCTGGGCGAAGCTCTCAACGGTGCATTCCAGCTTGTTCTTTGACGGCGACGACACTTCCTCGGAGCGCAGCGCAGCGGCGCACGAAGCGTTGCAAAAGGCATTGCAGTTACAGCCCGATCTGCTCGAGACGCAACTGGCCGAAGCTTACTATCATTACTTTGTCGAACGCGACTATGATCGCGCCCGCCAGATTTTCGGACTGATCCATCAACAATCGCCTAACAACTCCGAGGCGCCACTTGCGCTCGCACTGATCGGCCGTCGGCGGGGCCGTTGGGAGGAAAGCCTGGCCCATTTCCATGAGGCGATCGAGCTCGATCCCCGCAATCTCAGGACGCTGATGTGGACCTCTGACACCTACCGTTCCATGCGTCAGTTTCCGACGGCGCTCAAGTTCATCGATCGAGCCTTGGATATTGCTCCGGGCGACAATGGAGCGCTCGTGCGAAAAGTAGACGCCTATCAGGCCCTCGGCCAGCTCGACCAGGCAGAAACCGTCGTGGCGCAAATGCACGCCGATTCCAGAGATACCACCATGGTTCAAGCCATGGCGAGACAGCTACTCCTGCGAAATAATTACCCCGCGGGCGTCGCACTGATGCAGTCATCTCTCCCGAAACTGGATCCTTCGCAGCACTTTGATCGCTGCGTGTTCTTATTGTTTCTCGCTCAGTTTCAGCAGCTCATCGGGGATGCCGTCGGCTCGAAAGCTAATTATACCCAAAGCCGCGAGGAAACTGAAGCGCTGCTGCGCCAGCAGCCGGATAATGCTGACCTCATCAGCGCTCTTGCGATGGTTGACGCCGGCCTCGGCGATAAAGAGACCGCTCTGCAGGAGGCGGAGCTGGCCATGGCAAAGCTGCCGGCTTCCAGGGATGCGCTTATAGGACCGCTCTACGAGGAAGTACGAGCACGCGTTCTAGCACGCTTCGGCGACAAGGATCGCTCGATAACAATCCTGCAGCATTTGCTCGCCATACCCTATGCTGGCTCGTTTGGTGCGCCGGTCACAACGGCGTACCTCCGACTCGACCCCGATTGGGATCATCTGCGCGGCGATCCACGTTTTCAAAAGCTTTGTCAGGATACCTCGAAGTAACTTATGGCTTCCGAGCATTCTTCTGAGGTGAAGTTCGAAATCGGCCACGTCTTGTTCATCGACATTGTCGGCTATTCGAAATTGCTGATCAACGAACAGAGCGAGCAGATTCAAAAGTTAAAGGACATCGTACGCGGAACGGAGCAAGTCCGTTTGGCGGAAGCGGAAGGCAGATTACTACGCTTACCGACTGGCGACGGCGGCGCGCTTGTTTTTCGCACCAGTCCGGAAGCTCCCGTTCTGTGCGCATTGGAAATTGCCAAAGCGCTGAAAGAATATCCGGGGCTTCACGTACGCATGGGGATTCACAGTGGACCGGTCAATGAAGTCACTGATCTAAACGCACAAGCGAACATCGCTGGTGCGGGCATCAACATCGCGCAGCGAGTAATGGATTGCGGAGACGCCGGTCACATCCTGCTGTCGAAACACGTGGCGGATGACCTGGAACACTATCCGCGCTGGCAACCGCATTTGCACTCGTTAGGCGAATGCGAAGTGAAACACGGTACCCGCCTTGGTCTGGTTAATCTCTACTCTGATGGGGTCGGCAATCCCAGACTGCCCAAAAAATTCCAGTTACTTCGAAAACATCGAAGTCGCGCGCGCTGGGCGGCAGTTGCAATCGCGGTACTCGTAGTTGGTGCGATTGGCATCGCTTTCCTGTTCGTTTTGCGGAGACCGACCAGGTCGACAGTAAGTGTCGCAGAAAAAAGCGTTGCCGTCCTGCCTTTCGAAAATCTCAGCGAAGACAAGGCCAACGCTTATTTCGCCGACGGCATTCAGGATGAAATCTTAACCAAGCTGGCCGGCATTGCTGACCTTAAAGTCATCTCGCGAACTTCCACGGCAAAATACAAGAGCAAGCCGGAGGATCTGAAGACCGTCTCGCAACAACTCGGCGTGGCCAACATTGTTGAGGGAACCGTGCAACGAGCCGCCGATAAAGTGCGCGTGAACGTGCAGTTGATCGATGCGCGCGCAGACTCACATCTTTGGGCCAAGAGCTATGACCGAGAAATAAAGGATGTCTTTGCCGTTGAAAGTGAAGTCTCGCAGGAGATCGCGGATGCGCTTCAGGCCAAGCTTTCACCTAACGAGGCTAATACTCTCGCCACTGCGCCGACGCAAAACACGGAAGCTTATGATTTGTTTTTGAAAGCCGAATACGAGGAGCGAGAAGCTGAAGGCTCGCTTAGCCCCGAGTCGTTCGATCGTGCGGCCGCCTTTTACCAACAGGCGCTGGGCCACGACCCGAACTTTGCAATCGCCGCCGCGCGCCTGGTCGAAAGCAGGATAACTCGTCATTGGTTCGTGACCAAGTTAAGCGAAACAGAGTTGGCCAAGGTGAAAAGCCTGGCTGAACACGCCCTGGTTCTCGGGCCGAATCTGGCGGCCGCTCATATCGCCCTCGGGAATTTCTACTATCTTGGTTATCGTCAATACGATCAGGCTCTCCGGGAATTCCAGCGCGCCCTCGATCTACAGCCGAACAACTTGAGAGCGCTGGAGTTTTCCGCCTATGTGCATCGCCGGCAGGGTGATTGGCAACGCGCCTTGACCGAGTTGACCAAATGCCTAGAACGCGATCCGCTCGATGCTTCGCTCGTGGCTAACACGGGCGGGATCTATACGAATCTGCGAATGTGGCCGGACGGGAAACGCTTGGGTTTGCGGTCACTGGCGCTGGATCCACACAGTGTCTTGGGCATGCGACAGGTGGTTACTAGTGACATCAACGGAGCAGGCGATATATCCGACGCAAAACAGGCTCTGGGCACCTTTCCCCCGAATGTGCGATTACTCAACAAAGTGGTAATTGGGAACGCATCCGCCGTTATCGGGGAAGGCACTTACCTTCATGTCCTCGAACATGACTTTGCTGGCGCGCTGAAGGATTGGGAAAATGAGATAGCCGATCCTGACGAAAGCCGCATGCGTCCGGCTGCGCGCGCAGCGATTCATGTTCTGGCCGGCGACGCCGCCGGTGCTCAACCGGAGATTGAGAAGGCGCACGCCTTGCTCGAGGCCCGATTGCACGAACGACCGCAGGATGGCTCCGCTATGATGCAATTGGCCTGGATAAACCTCGCTCTCAAAAACAAGGCCGAAGCACTTCATCTCGCCCATCAAGCGAGTGAATCGTTACCGATCGAAAAAGATTCTCTCGGCGGACCGTATTTCCTGTCCGGATTGGCCGAGATCGAAGCACAGGTAGGCGAGACAAACGAAGCGATCCGGAACCTGCGCCAGTTGCTCTCGATTCCGGCGGGACTTTTCGTTTCGATCCAGCGACTGAAAGTCGACCCGGTCTGGGATCCGATCCGCAACGATCCCGGCTTCCAACAACTTCTCGCCGGATCGGAACTAATTGGGCCTAACAAGTAGCTTCATGCCCGCCAGCCTCCCATCAGACGTGAAGTTCGAAATCGGCCACGTCCTGTTCATCGACATTGTCGGATACTCAAAGCTGCTCATCAACGAGCAGAGCGACCAGATTCAAAAACTAAAAGAGATTGTACGCGGAACGGAACGGGTCCGTTTGGCGGAAGCAGAAGGCAAATTGTTGCGACTACCGACTGGCGACGGTGGAGCGCTCGTTTTTCGGACTAGCCCGGAAGCGCCGGTTTTGTGCGCATTGGAAATTAGCAAAGCCTTAAAAGCCCATCCCGAACTAAAAGTGCGAATGGGAATTCACAGCGGTCCAGTTAACGAAGTTACTGACCTGAACGCACAAGCCAATATCGCCGGCGCGGGAATCAACATCGCGCAACGAGTGATGGATTGCGGCGACGCCGGTCACATCCTGCTTTCCAAACATGTAGCGGATGATTTGGAACACTACCCGCACTGGCGGCCGAACCTCCACTCGTTAGGGGAGTGCGAGGTCAAACACGGCGTCCGTATTGGCATCGCTAATTTTTACCGCGATGGAATTGGCAACCCGCAATTGCCTAACAAGTTCAGAGTTTTGCGGCAACGTCGCATTCGTGCCCGCTGGACCGCGATCGCAGCTGCATTGTTGTGCCTCGCCGGAATCATCGCCGCTTTTATCGTTGTCTCGAAAAAATCGGCAGCGCCCGCCTCGACTGTTCCCGGCAAAAGCATCGCGGTTCTGCCGTTCGTCAACATGAGCGCGGATAAAAACGACGAGTATTTGAGCGACGGGATGACCGAGGAGTTGATCAACGTGCTGGCCAAAGTGCCGGGATTGCGCGTCCCGGGACGAACCTCCAGTTTCGCTTTCAAAGGTAAAAACGAGGAAGACATCTTTCGCAAAGTCGGCGATCAGCTGCACGTGGGCAGCGTGCTGGAAGGAAGCGTGCGTAAAGTCGGCGACAAGTTGCGCGTCACGGCGCAGCTGATCAATGTGAGCGACGGTTATCATCTCTGGTCGAAGGATTATGACGGCGACCTTAAGGACATTCTCAATTTTCAGAGCAACGTAGCCGAGCAGGTGGTTCAGGCTTTGCAAGTGAAGTTGCGCATCGACGAAACGCGCGCTTTGACGAAGAAACCAACGGAGAATCCCGAGGCTCATCGTCTCTACCTGTTGGGCAGGTATCATTTTTTGAAAAACGCCCAGGAAGGCTGGGCAAATGCAATCCACTACTACGAACAGGCGCTGCAAGTTGATCCGAACTACGCGCTGGCTTACTGCGGGCTGGCAGACACTTACTCTTTCATCGGCGGTCTCTCTATCCCGGCAAAAGAGGCCTGGGCTAAAGAAAAGGAATTCGCCCGGAAGGCACTGGCTCTTGCTCCTGATCTTGCTGACGCGCATCTATCACTGGGCATAGCACTGGTTAGCACGTTTGATTGGCCCGGCGGCGAGATAGAAATTAAACGCGCCTTGGAATTAAATCCCAATCTGGCTTTAGCCCACGACGCCCATGCGTGGGTTTTGACAATATTGGGTCGATTCGATGAAGCGACGCTAAACGAGAAGAAAGAGTTGGAATTGGATCCACTGAACCCTTTGCTGAATACCAGCGTTGGTTACTACCTTTATTTGGCGCGGCGATATGACGAAGGGATGGCGCAAATCCACCGAACTTTGGAATTGGACGCCAATAATGCCGTCGCCCATTCGGTTTTGGGCTGGTGCCTGATCGGTAAGGGCGACGCGGCCGGTGCCATTGCGGAGAACGAGAAAGCGAAGTCCCTCGATGATTTGCCGATCTATCATGGTTGCCTGGGCTACGATTACGCCCTCGCTGGTGATCGCGCGAAAGCGGAGCAGGTTCTTACCTACTTGGAAGGGGTGACGAAACAGCGGCACGTTTCACCGGAAGCGCGCATTTATGTTTATCTCGGACTCGGCGAAAAAAACAAAGCATTGGATTGGCTGGAGAAATCCTATGAAGAGCAGGACGTAGCTTGTTGGTGGATCAAGGTTGATCAGATTTACGACAGCGTGCGAAATGAACCGCGCTTCCAAGCCTTGCTGAAAAAGCTGGCCCTCGACAAATGAGTTCGCGCAACTTCTTTTTCGAACTGAAGAGGCGAAACATTTCGTAATTGTATATGGCGGATGAACAAAAAACGAACCTGCGCCTGGAAATTGCGCATGTCCTTTTCATCGACATCGTCGGATACTCAAAGCTGAGCACCGACGAACAATCGGAGACGTTGCACGAACTCAATGCGATTGTGCGGCGAACGGAGACGGCGCAAACTGCGGAAGCAGCCGGTCAGCTGGTCTTCCTTCCCACCGGTGATGGTATGGCGTTGGTGTTTACCGGATCGGAGGAAGACCCGGTAGAATGCGCGCTTGAGATCGCTCAAGCCTTGCGCGCGAAACCCAGCTTGCCGGTGCGGATGGGAATTCATAGCGGACCGGTCCATCACGTGGCCGATGTGAATCAGCGCGAAAACATTGCCGGGGCTGGGATCAATGTTGCTCAACGAATCATGGATTGTGGAGACGCGGGTCACATCCTCGTTTCCAAACGGGTGGCGGATGATCTGGCCCAATCGCGCCGGTGGCAGCCTTATCTTCACGATCTTGGTGACGTGGAAGTAAAACACGGCGACATCGTTTCGCTGGTCAATTTTTACGCAGATGTCGTCGGCAATCCTGCACCACCAGCGAAAATAAAAGGTGCGAAAGCCACCGCATCGTCGCTCGGTGCGTCGCCACAACGTTCCCGAATATCAATTCCGCTATTGATCGGCGGATTTCTTCTGTTTTGCCTCGCGGTCGTGGCGATCATTTTCGCACCGGCGATTCTGAAGGAAGCGCGTTCGCGATCCGCCACCAGCGCGTCCCCTGCTCTTTCTTCTGCAGTCATTCCTGAAAAGAGCATTGCGGTGTTGCCGTTTGAAAATCTAAGCGAAAGCAAGGAGAACGCGTTCTTTGCCGACGGCGTTCAAGACGAAATCCTGACCGCCTTGGCCAAGGTGGCCGATCTGAAGGTGATCAGCCGGACCAGCGTGATGCAATATCGCAACGCCGGCGCGCGCAATCTGCGTGAAATCGGCCAGCAACTGGGCGTCGCCCACGTTTTGGAAGGAAGCGTCCAGCGCGCGGCGAACAAAATCCGCGTCAACGCCCAGCTGATCGATGCCCGCGACGACGCGCATCTTTGGGCGCAAACCTACGATCGCGATCTGGCGGATGTGTTCGCTATTCAAAGCGAGATCGCGCAAACCATCGCCGAACAGTTGAAGGCTCACTTGTCCCCAACCGAAAAAGCGGCCATCGCCGAAGCGCCGACTAAGGATTTGGTGGCGAATGATCTTTTTCGACGAGCGCGGGTGTTGGACGATCAGGTTAATGATCCGGGATCGGGGCCGGGTTTGTTACAGGGAATTAGCCTGCTGGAGGAGGCGGTCAGGCGTGATCCCAATTTCTATCTCGCCTACTGCCTGATCTGCGAAATCAATCTCGATATCTACTGGGGCGGGTTTGATCACACTCCCGGCCGGAGAGATCAGGCGCTGGCCGCTTTGAAGCAGGCGGAACGAATCAACCCCGACGCAGGAGAAGTTCATATGCAAAAAGCCGACTATGCCTATCACGGATTTCGAGACTATGAGGCCGCGCGGACCGAGCTGGAACTCGCGCGCAAATCGTTGCCGAACTCCTCGCGGTTGTTTGTCCTGGCCGGTGCGGTGGACCGCCGACAGGCGCGGTGGGATGATGCGCTCCGCAACTTCGATCGGGCGGTTGAACTGGATCCGCGTGATCTCAATATTCTACAAGAAACGGGCTCTACCTACGGAGCTCTTCATCGCATTGCTCAAGCAACCCAATTATTTCAACAGGCAGTTAATTTATCGCCCAAAGATCCTTTCACGCGGGTGGCCCTGCTGGCTTCGCTTCCCTATCTGGAGAGGGCCGACACCGATCCACTGCGAGCCGAACTCAACAAGATACTGGCGGAGGGTAAGGACGCGGCTTCGCATATTGCGGTCTTTTCTGTTCAGTGTGCGCTCGCCGAACATGATCACGCCGCTGCCCTACGCGCTCTCGACCTCATTCCGGCTGAAGGCACGGTGGATTCGCGATACGACATCTCGTGGCCGCGAGACTGGCATGTCGGTTTGGTCGCACATTGTTTCAAGGACAACGACGCGGCGAAAAAAGCATTCGCTTCTGCGCGAACAGCCGCGGCCAAAAACCTTTCCAATCAACCAGACTATGCCGCGGCCTGGGCCATCCTGGGCGCAATCGACGCCGGCCTCGGTCGCAAGGATGAAGCCATCGCGGAAGGGAAGCGTGCTTGTGAATTGCTGCCGCTTTCGAAAGACGCCTGGGACGGAGCGGGCCTCGTCAGTTATCTCGCTCTGATTTACACCTGGCTCGGAGAAAAGGATCTCGCGCTCGAACAACTTGCGATCGCGGCCAAAGCGCCGAACGGCATCACCTACGGCGAATTGAAGCTTGATCCAACATGGGATGCTCTGCGCGGCGATCCACGTTTCGAAAAACTCGTGACATCATTGACGTCAAACAAGTCTGTTGGGTCAAATCCGTGAACTCGC
>Ga0210405_10002851_pt1 | contig 17551 bp, 20 predicted proteins | sample IncBWH11MmetaG_FD_155492 | JGI IMG/M metagenome (GOLD analysis project Ga0210405, IMG submission 155492) | Forest soil microbial communities from Barre Woods Harvard Forest LTER site, Petersham, Massachusetts, United States - Inc-BW-H-11-M | ecosystem: Environmental > Terrestrial > Soil >... | reverse complement strand
CGGCAAATACGAATTCTTCGTCGACGCTTCGTTGCTCAAGAGCTTCTCGCATTGCGAGCGTTATTTCTACCTCAAACACGTAAAGAACCTTCGACAGAAGGGCTACGGCGTTACGATGCCCTTCCCAATGGCGATTGGAAGTTGGTGGAGCGACGTCATGGAGGCGTTCTATAACTACCTTCGTGACAAGCGCGATGTGACACAGCAGGACATTCAAGACTTTGCTCTAACCGCGTGGACGAGGCTAAATCTAGACGCCTGCGCTTTAGCGGAGCCTGACAAGTTTGAGGCGTTTGGCGACGTAGCCGGAGCGGTATTGATGCTTCAAGAGTACCACAACTCTCAGTACCTTGTAGACAAGCACAACTGGAAGGTTGTGGCGGTTGAGGAGGGGTTTGGATTGAACAAGGAGGTGTGTCTTGGAGAAACCTCAAGAGTCGTTGTCTATTGGGTCGGAAAACCAGACTTGGTTGTTGTGGAGAATGACAGACTTACACCAGTCGATCATAAAACTGTATCGAGGATTGACGGCTCAACGATTAGTCGTTACAAACCTTCGACACAAATGTCGGGATACGTTCATTCCTGCGAAGTCATTGCCAAACAACTTGGATACAATGTTCGCGTCGATAGATGCGTCGTTAATATCTGCTCTCGAACTCGTCCGTCAGACAACCCTCGAAGTGGAAAAAAGCGTCCACGTTTCATACGCGCGTACCCCAACTTCTCTAGAGAAGAAATAGAAGAGTGGAAGCGCGGAGTGGTGAATAAGTGCGAGCGTATCGCGCATTGTTTAAGGACGAACGAGTGGATTTGGAGCGAGACCGGCTGTCACAACTTCTACATGCGACCCTGCGATTTTCTCAAGCTAGACAGCTCCACTCCGTCAGCGAGGGATATTATACTCATGGCAGATTTTCTTGAAGGTCAGCCCTGGAAGCCGTATGAACCAACGTCTAAGGAGGTGGACGACTAATGTGTGATGTCTGCAACGGTGAATCGAAAGGAACGGAGGTAGGCGTCGCTGCGATACCCGGCGTTCCAATGTCAATATCGTGGTGCAGCGAGTGTCTAAAACACGAAGCGTTTCCCAGCTTCGTGTTCGACCACGACTGGATTTTCGTCGCGGAGGGACACCAAGAAGCACTCAACGAATGGGCCTTACAACGAGTCTGTTGGGCCGACGGACGTTACATGCCGTTCCTTGAATACGTCAAACGAATCACTCCTGAGCAAATCGCAAAGGAGTTGAAGGAGTATCAAGATGCCAGTTGAGCTTCGGGTCATGTCAGAAGAACCACCTATTCAGAAGCTCAAACTCGCCCTTGTCGGTAAGGAGAAAAACGGCAAGTCACGACTCGCCGCCACAGGCCGAAAGCCTGTTCTTGTCCACGACTTTGACAACCGAGCCGAGGCTCTGCAAGGTATTCCTGGCGTCTACGTCATTTCCTACGTAGACTCAGGATGGCCCATCCAACCCTCAGCCGCGCAAGACTTTCTAACAAACATCTCACGACTCGAAGAGTCCCTCGATCTAGCGAAGCTTGGCTTCAAAGTTCCTGAGGGAACCTTCGTAAAGACCAACGTCATCGACAGCATCGTAACCTTCGGCGCTGCGTTTCAGCGGTATGCACTCTACAACAGCAAGGACATTCGTCGTGAGCTTACAATAGGCTCGATGAAAGTGTTTCTACCTGGGGGCTGGGACGCCTGGAACGCGGAGATGGTCCCGGTGGAAAATGCAGTCTTGCGTATGCTCGCAATGCCGACCGACACTATCATCATCCTCCACGAAACCGCGGAAGAAGCCGCAGACAGCTCGTCTGAAAAGCCCAAGTTCACAGGCCGCGTTGGTGTCTTTCCTGTGAGATATGGTCGCCTTATCAAATACTTTAATGAGGTCTGGAGGGTACGACTGGAGCAGAGCGTGGGTCCGAATGGAGCTGCGTACAAGCCGAAGGTCTATCCCTTCCCGACCTATGAGTTTGACGCGGCGTCGACAATGCAGCTTGACAAGACAGAAGAGCCGGATATAACAGCGATGATTAAAAAGAACGAACAAAAGCTTCTGCTCCAAAACGGGGCGAAGAAACAACTCCCAACGTCAGTTAAACTATAAAAAGGAGAAACAAAGATGCCGAAGTTGAAAGCCTCAGCAGAAGAAGTAAAGGGTCTACCACCGATGACAGCCGGTCTAGTGACAGTTCGACTAGACGGCTTCACTCCGAAGTTCTCGAAGGATAGGGGTTCAGTGAACCTCAATCCGACGATGAAGGTCATCAACCACGCGGAGTACAACGACAGGGCCGTGTTCGAGAACTTGAACACCAAAGGCAAGTGGGTCTGGAAGGACTTCTGTCACGCCTTCGGCGTTCCGATGGTCGAGAACAACGGCGACTATGAGTTCCCCGGCGACTTCGACGGGCCAGAAGATGACCCCGAGAAGTGGCAGTATCGTGGTCCGCTTCTTGGCCAGACGGCTCAAATTCAAGTCATCCAAGCCGACAACACCAAAGGTGGGATTGCAAACAAGATTCAATTCTACGTTTGCCGAATCCCTGGCTGTGTCGAGAAGCACTCAAGCAACCTCGTAAAGTAACAAGTTTGCTTCGCCGAAAAGACCTCCCCGTCTACCCTTGGCGAAGCACAGTTGGACTCTTGCGCGGCCGACATTCCGTTAGGTCAACCTCGCCTCTCCAACATCAAACCCTTGAAGCAAGGGATAGAGGGATTTTTTCTGAGGTACTCATGGCTCTTGAACTATACTCGCACGGACCACTTCCAGGAGGAGTAGAGTCTCCTTTTACTTGTTCTAATTGCAAGAGAGTCGCGCTTTGGAAGAAGTTTGAGGAAGAGCCGAATCTTTGGTGGCTAGAAGTACCTTGCGTCGGTTGTGGTAGTTCACTCTTCAAAGTAAAATGCGACAATCGAGAATGGGTCATGTCGGAGGGAACTAATGAGTGAGCTTACCGAAGGTCTTTCCGTATCCGAAATCATCATAGGCGACCGCGTCCGCAAGGACTTCGGCGACCTCGACGAACTCGCCAACTCCATTCGTGAGGTAGGCTTGATTCAACCCATCGTACTCACACGCGACTACCGACTTGTCGCCGGCGAGCGACGCTTGCGGGCGATGCAAAAGCTAGGCTTTAACGTCTTGGTTCACGCCAAGACGTTTATCTTTAACGACGAGCTTGACGAGCTCAAAGTTCGTGCAATGGAGATTGAAGAAAATGTCCGTCGCAAACAACTTACGTGGCAGGAAGAAATCCTCGCAAAGAAGCGGCTCCTCGAAACCCTCCAGCAAATCCACGGGGTCTCTAAACCTGGACATCCGTCTCGAAGCGATGCTCTCGGTATCACTTCTTCAGGCTTTGGTGTCAATAAACTGGCCTCCTTACTTGGGGAGTCAAACGCACAAACTTCTAAAGACCTTGAACTTGCGGCTCTTATCGAAGCTGTCCCACAACTTGCCAAGGCAGAAACTAAAGAGGCTGCTAGAAGGCAAGCCTCTCTAGCAACGACAGTCGCGATAGCTCTTCAACAAAACAAAGCAAACCCTCCGAAGACGGATAAGAAGTGGACGTTGTGGGAAGGAGATTTCGTTAACAATGTTAACAATATCGACCCCGAAAGCATTGACCTTGTCATTGTGGACCCTCCCTATGGAGAAGATGCTCAAGGAATGGGGCCAAATTCGAAAGCTCTACTTGCGACTGCCTTTGCCGACGGCTACGCCGAAACTGTTAACCTACTTACAGACCTCGCCCAAGCCTCTTACCGAGTTCTTAGAGATGCCCGCTTTGCCGCCTTCTTTTTTGGATTTCGTATCTATCCTACACTCGTTAGCCAACTCCTTGACGTCGGGTTTACCGTCGACACCACTCCGCTCATCTGGGTCAAAAACAGCGTTATCAACACTACACCATATACAAGATACGGCCGCTCGTATGAGCCAATTCTACTCGCGCGCAAAGGCGAACCGAAGCTCATGAGACCTTCGCAACGCGACGTCATTTCCATCGACAACGTCATAACCCGTGGTACGAGCGAGCTAAAGCTCTACCAAGCGCAGAAGCCCGTTGCTCTTATCGAAAAGCTAATCCTCGACCTAACCCCACCACAGAGTACAATCTGCGACTTCTGCGCAGGCTCCGGGACGGCGGGCGAGGCGGCGCTTCGTAATGGAAGGCGGGCTATTCTGTTCGAAAAAGACCCCGTTGCTTGCAACATCATTCGAGCTAGACTAGGAGGATTATGAAGATAATTATCGAAACAATCCCTCACGACCACCATCGATACGACACAGTCGGTGACTGGCAATGGTTGGGGGATGAGCTTCACATTAAGGTTTCCGAAATGGAGGACTGGCGTCACGAAGCTCTCGTAGGAATCCACGAAGCTGTCGAAGCTCTTATCTGCAAGCAGGACGGCGTTACTGAGGCGTCCGTCGATAAATTCGATATGGACCCGCTCATGTCGAAAGACTGCGCTCGCTTAGACATCGAACCCGGCGACCACCCAAACGCGCCGTACAAGACACAGCATTGTGTCGCTACTGGGGTGGAGCGAATGCTTTGTGCTGCTCTTGGGGTTGATTGGTACGAGTACGAAGGAGAACTCGATGACCTCAGCGTCAAACCAGACCGAGGCGGTAATGCCTAAACCAACCCACACCATAGACAAAAACCGCTTCCACGACGCCATGATTAGACGCGGTTGGGTTTACGACTCTAATCACGTTTGGAACATTCCGGTAGGAAATACTCGGGAGAAGTCAGAGAAGGAGTGGACGGAGGCTCTGCTTGAATCTGTGATATGCCCGCATGAAGAGGCCGGTGTCGAATGACGAACCTCTTCAACGAAACCGGACACAACAGCATTGACGACCGTAATACAGAAGCTTATCGCTACATCGACGAGTTGAGTAACCAACTCGACGCTATGCAGGCCCATGAGCGTCAGTTTATTATTGACATGAGCGACAAAAAAGAAAGAAACGAGCTTCGCTGCTCTGGCAAACAACTCTTCTGGCTTCGAGACCTGTATCAAAATTACTGCTGTTGAGGAATCTATGGCAAGACATCGTGGCTCGAAGCTAGAAGATTACATCAAATTTGGAACTCCAGAGGAGTGTTGGCTTTGGAGAGGCTCCTTGGATGACGATGGGTATCCTCATGCAATTCAAGGAAGAAAACACGTAAGAGTTCATGTCTATATGTATGAAAAACATGTCGGTCCAATTCCTCCTGGACATATTCTTCACCACAACTGCGAAGTGAAAAGATGCGTCAACTATCACCACACAGAACCAAAAACCGCAAAGAAACATTCTGAAGCCCACTCACCAACACACTGTATTCACGGACACGAATTCACGTCAGAAAATACTTACGAGTACACAAAACCAAACGGAACTAAATACCGTCAATGTCGTGCTTGTACTCTAAAACGCGGTAACTCCGAAGGAAAAATTAGACAAGCAATCGCTAGGATGAGTTGATGGGTCCGAAGACCTTAGCATTAAAGCAGCTCTGTCAAAAATTAGGCAAACGATACGTGGGTTTTCGTGGGGACCCAAGAGCTCCGATATGGCTCGTAGGAGAAAGCCCAGGAGCGGACGAGGACCAAGCCGGTGTTCCCTTTGTATGCAGTTCGGGCCGCGAATTAGACAGGATGCTTGCTGAGGCTGGTGTTGCTCAAAGTTTGTGTTGTTTCGTCAATCCGTTCAAGGTCCGACCGCCGGACAACGATATTGACAGAATAGAAGAGGTGGGAATTGCGAAGCAAGTCTTTATCGACCAATTTATCGAAGAGCTTAACGAATACAAACCTCCCTTCATTGCCACTCTCGGAGGAACAGCTCTGCAAATTCTTTGCGGGTTTACCATTGACCCCAGAGATAAGGAATCTAAGATTTCAAAATGGCGAGGCTCCTTACTTAATTCTGAGGAACTCAGCTGGCCACATTACGTTATTCCCAATTTCCACCCTGCTTATATCCTACGGGAATGGAGCGATAGAGCAGTCGCCGTTTTTATATTCAGTCGACTTAAAGAGGAGTTCAACTACTGGAACCAAAACGGAAAGCACCAACCCCTCCCCGAGCGGGAGCTAATCGCCAACCCTTCGCAGGGAGAAATTGAGGGCTATCTTAATGAGTGTCTTAACCACCCTGGTCCAACCGCCGCGGACATTGAGCTTTTGGCTCGCCGTGTCCCAATATGCATTTCTTTTTCCTATAGCCGGCGCTCTGCTATCAGTGTTAGTCTATTCGATGGGACTGCGCTTGGTCGTACGTGGAGACTCATCGACCGCGTCATACGCGAAAAACGTCTCGTCGGTCAGAACTGGTCAACGTTTGATGGTCATTGGATGGAGGCTCTTGGATTTAACAATGGTGTTGAGCGTCTTGATGATACTTTGGTTCGTCACCATGTCCTTCACCCAGAAATGAGTCACAAGCTCGACTTCCAAGTCATGCAGTACACACGCCAGCCCTTCTACAAGGATGAAGGACGAGGCTGGAACTTGCGTGACGGAATGACGAAGCTCAAGAGGTACAACTGTTTGGATAGCGTATGCGACCTTGAAATCTACGAAGAGCAGGAAAAAGAGTTCGATGAACAGCCTCAGCTTAGGAGGTTCTATGAGCAATACGAGATGCCGCTCGCAAGAGCCTTCCACTCAATCGACAAAGTCGGCATCCAAACAGACCCTCAGAGTCTCGGAGAACTTCGTAAGAGTATTGTACAAGAATTGGGAGAGAAATGCGTATCCATCTCTACCGCTCTGGGAGGACGTCCTGTCGTATATAGCGCTCAAATGGCAGTTGATTTGGCTAGAGAACTCAAAATCGATAGCAAGGGAGTTCTCAACATTGCTTCAGTTCCGCAGCTCAAAGACGTTTTGAAAAACGAGCTTCATATCAAGTTGAAAACAGACCGTAAGACAGGAAAGGAGTCCACAGGTGAAGAATCGCTTAACGAAGCCTTTGCGTCGACAGGAAATCCCGTCCTCAAACACATCCTCCGAACAAGAGAACTCAACAAAGTTCTCGGAACCAACGTGGATGCCGAACTTTGCAACAACGTGTTCTATTCGTGCTACAGTGTCACAGGCACCGTCACCGGACGGCGGGCTTCTCGTAAAACTTTCTTGGGTTTTGGGTCCAACGGACAAAATCAGCCCGTCCACTCCGACCTCGGTGAAAGGTTTAACAGTATATTTATCGCCAGACGAGGTAAGATTTTTATCGCGTGTGACCAAGCCTCTGCTGAGGAGTGGATTGTCCAAGGAATCATTGCAGATGTATCTGGCGATGTCAAGGGGATTAGAGAGCTTGAAGAGTCAATTAGAACAGGAATATCTCGACACGCCGTCTTAGCGTCCCAAATTTTTGGTCTACCCATCGCCCAAACGAACAACAAAGACTGTCTAGAGTATTTCCTCGGAAAGAAGGTTCGCCATGCCGGGAACTACGATATGCGCGAGAATACGATGGCTGCTCAGCTTGCTGCGGCGGGCTTTCCAGTCAAAGTCGACTTTTGCGCGGCTATTCTCTACAAGTTCCACGAAGTCGAACCCAACATCCGGGGGGTATTTCATAAGTACGTTGAGCACGAGCTATGTACTAAAAGAATGCTCAGGACACCTTTGGGTCGAGAGAGGACCTTCTACTCTCTCAGACCTTACGGAGATAACTCCAAAGTCTTCCGAGAAGGATACGCCTACATCCCGCAGAGCGTAATTGGGGACAACAATGGCCTCGCAATTCTTTTTTGCGAGGCCAAACAGCCCGGTAGTGTCTTAAAAGATGGACATGACTCCATGCTTTGCGAAGCAGACGATAACTTCGAATCAATGATGGCTCAGATAAGGCTCATGCAACAGTCGTACGACCGTGTTATTCGGTTTCCCAACGGCTTCGAAGTGAAAATACCCATCGACTTTAAGATAGGCTATTCGTTCAAAGGACTCAAAAAGTGCCGCGAGCCATTAGAGGAGACTGGCTTAAAGAATACATTCGACTCTTTACAACCACGACCATTAGTCCAGAGCACTACCACTTCTGGTGCGGAGCTACCTGCATCGCAAGCACTCTTAAGCGAAACGTCTGGGTCAGTGGAATCGAACGCATTGTAGAAGAGTGGAAGCTTTATCCCAATATTTTTGTCGTATTAGTTGGCCGACCAGGTATCGGGAAGGGCGTGGCGATGACTCCAGCTATATCTCTTTTGAAGAAAGCGGGAACGGCCAATATCTTGTCGGACAGAATTACAATGGAGTACGTTTTGGAGAAGCTCTCTAAAGGCTTTCCTAAGATTTATCAAAGCTCGAACGGTATGGGTCCGCCTTCTGGACAAGGCATCAAGCTCGGTACGGAGTCCTCAGCTTTGCTTATATCGACCGAACTAAGCGTCTTTATCGCAGCTTCGCAATTCTCCATAACCTGCCTCACCGACCTGTGGGACTCCAAGGAGGGTGTCTACCAGTACGGGACGCGAGGCAAGGGTGAGTGGAACATCAACGAGCCTATTGTGTCGCTCATAGGTGGGAGCGCGCAAAACTTTCTCGTTAAGTCCATTCCCGCTGACGCAGTCGGTGGTGGCTTTACGCGACGTGTGAACTTCGTGCTCGCCACCGAACGAGCGCCGCTTCCTGTCGTAAAGACGCCTCTTGTCAGCAAGGACGCTTTGGTCGAGGACCTAAGACACATATCGCAGATACGAGGCCAATTTACGCTCACCCCCGCGGCGCTTCAACTACTCCGTGACTACTACGGAACGTGCGACGCGGATGATTTTGACGACGAAGCTTCGGCTGTCTATAAGGCGTCGAAGTGGGCGAACGCCGGAAAGCTCGCTGAGATTATATCCATCTCACGAGACGACAGCCTTGTCATAACCGAAGAGGACTTTCAAGCGGGTATCGACAAGGTCGAGGAAGTCGCGAAGAACATCAAAATTGTTTTTAGAGCCGTAGGCGAAAGCGACCTTGCTGGCGCAAGCGAGAAGGTTATTCACTTCTTAGAGGTAAGAGGCTTCGCGTCGCGAGCGGAGATAATGGCTCATAACTGGCGACATTTCACGTCAAACCAGCTTGACGTGGTTATAGCGACGTTCCGCGAAGCGGGGATGATTGCGGAAAAGAGTGTAGGTTCTAAGACGTTATATCAATGGATAGGAGACAAAAAGCCATGAGTCAAGCAGCCGAAGCAAGAAGTGAAAAGCTACCATTCAAACGTGTTATGAACGACCACCTCATCGTTCAGATTGACGACTTCCGCTACGGTGGAAGAATCGTCATCCCTGAAACCGCAAAGCGGAAGCCGACCAAAGGTGTTGTCGTAGCCGTGGCTGACAACATCACCGACATCGTCGTCGGAGACAAAATCCTCTACAGCCAGTTCGCTGGCTATCTACTTAAGTTTGGTGACTTGCCTGCGTTCCGCTGTATCGGTTACGCTGAGGTACTGGCCATCCTCAACGAAGATGCGCCAGAAATCGAAGCCGAAGGCGCTTAAGATGAAACACTACGAAGTAAACTTCGTCGACCGAACGGTCGAAATCGTGATGGCTGATTCGCTTCCAGTTCTAACGACACCAGAAACAGCGCGCTTCTGGAGTGTAATTCTACTCACAGTAAGCGCCGAAGAGCCAGACAAGCTCGTACCACACGGAAACATTTACATCAACCTCGACAACGTCACCTATATAAAGGAAACCTAAATGAGCGACAAAACCCCCAAAGACGTTGCAGGAAACGAAATCGTTCCAAACATGATGGTTGCCTACAAACCTCCCGGCTTTATCTTCTTCAAAGTCGTTGCTGTCGAAGACGGCGGCGTTCATACTCCGAACGGGGTCACCCCGGCAGTCGTACGCTTGGTTTGTGACGTTACCTTACGTCAGCTACCGGGCATGCCCTTCATGAACATTCTTACACCTGTCGTGCCTTCGCAGCAAAAGATACTTGAAGGCTTGACAGGCTTACCGAAGGTCTAGCGACCGTGACTCTTCTCAGGAGGGCGTGATGAGAAGTTACTCTCTAGAAGAAGCAGTAAAGCTTTATTCAAAACCACTCGAAAACGGATGTATTGCATGGACAGGAAATATAACGTCTGGTGGATATGCTCGTTATAAACAACAAAGAATTCATAAAGTTTTATACGAGCTGAAAAACGGAAAGGTTCCAGATGACCACGTTTTGCATCATAAATGCAACAACAAGGGATGCATAAACATAGACCATCTAGAACCAGTCCCAGCAGACAATCATCCAGGCTCTTGCGTTGACGGTCACAAAGATGCAACTCATTGTCCTCAAGGACACGAGTATAATTCGACGAACACTCGATATTACCAACACAAAAACGGCTCGGTATCGAGGTCTTGCCGAACTTGTCACAAAATCAACGAAAGAGGTCGTCGAAGAAGCCTACGTGGTTATCGCCCTTTCGACTTATGAGCCATCATGTTTTTCTTGCCCTCGACATGAGTGCCCTTCGGCTTCGGACGAGTCTTACCGTGCTTCAACTTCGACGTCGTCTGATGCGACCCAACGCCGTGTCCGACGGCGCGAGTCCCGCCATGTGCAATCGGCGAGGTCGCGCTGTTGTGACTGGGTGAGCACTCCAAGCTGTTGCAGGTTGACTTGACCGAAGCGATGTTTTCGTTTGCGTTTGAACCGTGTGCCATTTCATCTCCTAACTAGTTGAGGATACCATTAACTTTCTTAATGGTTGTGAAACATCGTCGTGCGTCCACGACGAAACTCTAATCAGCGGCCTTGTTCCCGCCTCGTTTCTCATACGCGTGCAGTATCATCTCGCGTAGATATGGCTCGTAGTCTTGCTCCGCGAACAGTTTTGCTTTGCGTGCTTTCTGCAACGCAGACCAAGCCACCGGCTCCATCGAGCGAAGCGCTTCTTCCATCTCTGGAATCTGGAGCTTCGACACGTCCATGTCCGTAGCTTGCGCTCGTGCGGTAGCTTCGGTAGCTTCGGCTTGAGCGCCTCGCTTCGCCTTCTCGCGGTTCTTTGTAATACGCTCGATAGCTTTGGCTTGCTCAGCGAGCTTGCCCTTGCCATGTTGCCCTTCGGGAATCTTCTTCGGCTTTAGAGCCTCTTCTGCTTCCTTCGTCGCTTTCCTGTCAGCCTCGCCTTTTATCTCCTCTGGAGTTTTCGGCAGAGCTGGCTTCGCTCCAGCACTCAAGCGACGAATACGTTCGTCCTCAGGCTCGCCACCAGGCTCGTCCGGCTCCTTCGGCAATGGAGCTTCCAGCTTCGGCGGTCCAGACTCCCCTTCGGGGAACACTCCCTTACCAAGCTTCATCTTTCCAGGAAGCTCACGCTCGCTGAGAATATGCTCAATAACCTCAGGGGAAAGCTTCAGCGCGCGGGCCATGTTTATCAGGTGCGACGAAGCGTATCCCGCGAGCGCTCCTGCGCCGACCGACCCTATCCATCCCAAGCCCGCTAAACGACCCATTAGCATGACAGGGATGCCTACCGGAGTGCCGTAGGCCATTCTGAACAGCGAGCCTTTCCACCCACTTTGCTGCTTCGCGATGCGCGTTCCGTCCTTAACGAACTTGAGAATGTCGGCGTCTTTCAGACCGTACTTCTTGAGGTTGCGAAGCATCTCACCTGTCAGGGCGGTGTCCTTTGCAAGATGAGAGTGAACCTCTTTACCAGACTGCGACTCGCGGACTTTGTCCAGCAAATCGCCAAACTCCCCAATCGACTTGCGCTCAAGCTCGTTGTAGTGATTCCACGAGTCTTCAAGTTTGTACTTCTTAGCTACATTAGCGAGCTTGGTCGTAAGGTCTCTGTAAACCCTAGTTAGAACGGCCTTTTGAGGTCCGACAGCATTGCCCATCGCTCGACCTATGCTAGAGCGGAACTGCCGAGTCTTCTCCCACGACCACTGTCCAGGCGGAACCTTGTTGGTGTCCTTTGCCATTTGAGCCAAAGCGGGGTGGTACTTGTCAGGCGTCTTGACTACATCCTCAAACTCCTTCGCTATCGTCTTGGCCTCCGCCGCGGCATCGATAACTCCTGAAGGAATCTGCGTATCGACTTTATCTGCGATATTAGAAGCGTGAGCTTTGACTTCGTCATTGACTTCCTTCGCAGCTTTGCCAATCTTCTTCGCAACGTCAAGTCCCTTTGTGTGAACATAAACATCCTCAAAAGCCTTGCGTTGAAAGAAACGCGAAGGCACTCCGCTTGAAGCGCGGTTCGCGACGCGTGCGGCCTCAGTAGCCGCTTCGGGAGGAAGCTTTAGCTTCTCCGCGAACGCTTTGGCGCTTTTGACACCTCCATCTACGATAGCTGCGGCGTTGGCGACGGTTTGGCCGAAGTGCTCTGGGTCGGCAAGAGCACCAGCATCAGCGGTGCTGAAGTGACTAATCAAATCCCAAACAGCCTTATCGATGTCCCACACGCCCTTGGCGACGTCCTTGACAGCCAAAGCTCCTTCTTTTACGTCCTTACCAACTTGTTTTACCCTCGAAAGAGGAGTAACATCTTCTTCGAACGGGTTCACGGCCGAGGCTACGTCGTGGAGTAGCTTGGCCCCACCTCCTACCGCGGCAGCGCCAGCTTTACCAGCACCAACAAGCTCACCACCAAAATAACGAGCTGAACGACCATACCAAGTCGGGTCTTGAAGAATCGCATTCGGCGTATCCCATCTGGGCCGCATCTTCTGAACTTGTTGCGTGTATTGAACGAGAGGGTCTTTCTCCGCAGCCGATGGCTGAGCGGGCTTTGGTGTCGGAGCTGCGGCTTCGGCTTTCGGCGATGAAGTCGGAGCCTTAGCCTTCTTCCCCGAAAAGAAGTCCGCTGGCAAGGTCTTTGGCGGACCTGCCGCTGAGTCCTTCGGCTTCTTGCCGGTGAAGAAATCCGCCGGCAATGTCTGTGGAGGCGTTCCGCCCATTTACGGCTTCTTTCCTTGCAGTTCGTACTGCTTCGACTTGCCACTATATTTGTAGATATAGCCGTCGTTCTCGACTTCGTCGCCATCTTCGGGGTTAGCGGAGCCTTCTTCACCGCCTTCGTCTGTGTCATCTTCTTTGTCAGGAGTAGCCGACGCCGCTTTGTACTTCGGATAGTTCTCCTTGACGCCTTGCTTAAAGCTATCGCTGTACGACTGGAGTCCCTCTTTGATCGACGAAATCATCTCCTTCGTATCGACGAAGAAACCTTGACCGCTTGGAATCGTCGACGCAAGCGAACTAAGCCCTGCCATACGAAGTGCACCTTGAAGCTCCTTCAACTCTTGCGGAGCGGAGCCAAGGCGCCAAGACGGTGGATTCTTCGCAAGAGCATCGACCATAGTCGAAGCTTTGTCCAAGGCGTCGAGCTGCGTCTTGACTTTCAGTGGAGGCTCTTTGAGCTTTCCACCTCCGGTCGCGGCGACGAGGCTTAAACGAGCGCGAGCGGTGTCAAGCACGACCTGAGCTGTCATGAGTTTCTTCTGTTCGAGTTCTACAGAGATGGATCCTTTTTCCTTCGCAGTCGAAGCCTCGGCTTGTTTGATTTGAAGTTCAGTCTCAGCTTTCTTCGACTCTAGCTGAGCCTTCTGCAAGTCGATAGCGGCTTTCTGAATCGTGGATTTGTACTTCTCCATTTCAGCAGCCGTCTTTGGAGTCTCTGCAAGTCCAGCACCGGCAAGCTCTTTCTGTCTTGTCTCGCCTCCAGTAAGCTGACCTTGCAACCCACGCGACGGGTCTTGCGCTTGCGCCTGCCGCTCGGCTGACACGCCTTGCTGACCCAACGCCTGCGTCGGTGACGCGGCTGGAAGCTGGTAACCTCCTAGAGCCTTCGGCGCCCCTCCTTGCGGTGGAGGTCCGGGAGGTGGAGCTTGCTGCTTCTTTTGAAGGAACTGCTGAACTCCCTGCTCGAACCCCTGAACGTCAGGGTCGGGAGGCTTAGCCTTGCTCTTCTTCTGTTGCTCTTGAGCTTGCAGCTCGTTCTTCTGAAGCCAGCCTTTGTAGACCTTGTTAAAAAGCTTCTCGTTGTTTTGGAGTATGACGTATGCAGGCGTCCAATCTCCTGACGTCTTAGCTCCCTCAATAGCCTGCATCAACGCCTGAGCAGCGTTCGCAGCTTCGCTGTTTTCGCTTTTCTGCTTGTTCGAGTGCCAATTCCCCAAAAGCGATATCAACGTCCCGACAGGGCCGGAGCCTTGAAACGAAGTTGGGTTCGGCCTTTGTTGAGGCGGCGCCATATTCCCAACTGCGGCTTTAGGGTCGTTTTTGATGTTATACGCAGGCGCAGCCGACGATTGAGGCTGCTGCCTCGGCGCGCCGGGAACACCTCCGGGAAGAGGCATCCCCGGAGGTGGCGGAGCGCCTCCCATCGCGCCTCCGGCCATGCCCATTTTCTGAGCAAGGATTTTGAGTAATTCCGGTGGTATTTGAGGAGAGTTCATTTATCCTCCTACGCTGAACGTTGTCGGCGTAGCTCCGCTGCCGCCCGACACGCCAAAGCTTCCAATACTCGACCCCAAAGCTCCGCCGAGTGCCTGTCCGAAGGACGCTCCAAAGCCTTGCTTTCCATAGACGGGAGCAAAGGCTGTCGAGAGCTGTTGCTCGTACGGCAGTAGAGGTGAGTAGTCTGGACTCGTCTGGAAGTACTCTTGCATCAAGGCTTGAATCGACTGTTGGTCAAGACCCTGGAGCATCTCACCGAAGTTGGCTCCCGTTCCGGTGAGAAACTGCGAAGCACTCGACATTCGCCCAGCAGCGGCTTCTTGAGCTTGCTGCTCCGCGGCGGTAAGCTGAGCGTTTTGGCCTAGAGCTGTTTGAGTGTAGAAATCAGACATCGCCGTCCCGAAGGGACTGGAATCCAAAGCGCCCATTCCAGCAAACTGCTCACGCAACGCATTAGCATTCTCACCGATATTGTGTTGCTGCGACGCAATCATCGCCTGCCACGCAGGTCCGACGTCTGTTGGCATCCCTGTCGTAGCCATCTGTTCGAGCGTTCCAGTTCCGGCGCCGCCTCCCTGACCGGTTTGAAGGAACTGCGAAAGCTGCTGCAATTCAGGCGTCAGTGGAGCTGCGACCGAGCCAGGAGTCGTCGAACCTCCTGTCGAGGGAAGGAACGCCGACAAGTTGAACGGAGCAGCTCCTAGTCCCATTTGGCTTCGTAGATAGGCGTCCATCGCTTGCGTGAAGAGGGGGTCGAGAGTTGAGCTTGTGTAGGAACCTCCGGGTAGTTTGCTGGAAGCGCCTACGGCGCCGGGACCACCACCAAGATTCGACGCTTGAGGCACCCCAGGATTACCCCCACCGCTATATCCTGTATACCCCGTTGGCGAGGGAAAAGCCCCTCCGCCAGGCGGGACTACGCCCGGAGGCGTTCCGTAGTTGTACGTCGCTGACGCGCCTACGCCGGAGTACGAGGGAAAGCCGGGAGTTGTCATCGAAGGATAGTTCATATATTGATTCTGTCCCCCGGCCTCGGGAGCCAACCGCATCATATCGCTTCCGCCACCTCCGCCAAGTGGCATTACATAGCCGCCCATTTTTACGCTCCATAGCAACTCGGCCTGTAGACTGGCCTGAGTGCTTCCTCTGTTCGATGACCTTCCATCTCACGACGCTTTTTGCGACTTTCAAGCAGTCCAAATCTGTTAGGATACTTCGGGTCGCCATGCAGTAGAGCGTGTACTTTAGCTGCCTTCTCATATTCGAGATACTCAGCGAAGCCTCGCTCGACCGCGGCCCATATTAGAATCTCGTTCCAATCGCGAGGGATAAGTATCTGTGTCTGCGACAAGACGTTGTCGTTGATAGGGTGCATTTGAAGCATTCTCGTTTGCACCTGATACGCTTTGTCGGGAACGGGCGTAAACCCTATCGACGGACCGAAGCGATACCACTCCGTCGGCAACGAAAAGGTCGGAACGAAGTTGTCGGCTTTTTGGTAGTGCGACTGCATTAGCTTTCGGCGAATGGAGTTCGTCGGAGGGTCTTGCCAAATGAGAATATCCAGCGTAGCGATATTGACGTTTCCAGCAGGAATAAGCAAAGACTCAACATACTCCTGTTGTTTAGGAACAAGAGCAGCTTGAACGCCATAGATTTCGAGTTGGTCAAACTCGTTTCGAAAGTCTGGGTCCGAAGTAATTTCAAGCAACGCGTCTCGAAGCCAGATGTCGGCTCGAGACAAGTCCGTCGTTCGATTTTCAGTCCTCAACAACACCTCGTTGTCGAGGTCGCTGAAAGCAAATATCAAGACTCCGCTTGGACTAAGAACTGGCATTTTTAATCCACCGTGTCCGCAATCATCTGCCGCTGTGTAGCTACGTTTGAGGCGCTCGCAACCGTGAATGCAACCGCTGTCTGTAAGAAAAGTTGTGCTGTAGTGTCAATCGTTCCAATCGTGGTTGTGTTACCGTCAGCAAAGACACCCTCTGCTGCCGTTGTTAACGCTGAAATATCGATTGTCAAATTGCCATGCGCCTCAAACGACGCCGTCGCCCCCGCTGTCTGCGTACTGATGTTGAACGTCAAATTGAACGGGTCATTAGTTGCTTGTATGCCTGCAAGCGCCGTGGAACTTACGTTCGCAAGTGTCAGAACTGTCCCTGAACCACAGCCAGATACGGTACATAGCTTTAGTTTGACGTTCACAGCCGTTGTCGAGGCTGCTGGCGTAGAATAGACTCCGGCGAGCTGAACTAACAGAGTGCGGCTCACTGAGTTCAGCGACCCTGCGGGAATTGTCAACGCCATCAAGTTCTGGTCATTCGTTGTGCTGCCACCGCTAGAGGTAACAGGGGTAACATTTACCATAGTGAACCCTATGGCTGGAGCACCGGCATCTACGATGTCAATTCCATTCGCTGCAAGTTTTACCCCATTGCCAGCGACCCCTGCTGCGTTGATTCCAGGAATCAAAAATGCGCCGCCGTTGTTGTTGTTCATCTTGAAGCGATGCGCTGTTGAGTCGCCCCAAAAAATGTCTTGACCTGCTGTCCCGCCTGGTGCTGTCTCTTCTGGTAAAATTTCAGGTCCGATAATGTTACTGCCTACTGCGCTTCCGAAGTAAGCAGCATCTACTCCGATGTTTCCTAACCCTGCGGGCATGTGAATTGGCCCTAAATTATTTCCACGGAAATCATCGCCAGCGATAACCCCGGTGTTCGACGCAGGCGCGGATATGTCCAGCCCGTATCCTTGATTTCCACCCTCTACTGCGTCGTTCCCGCTGCGCGTGCCGATGACACGCCAATTCGTAGGATTAGCGGTGAACTGTATCCCGCCGCAAGCGTTCGCGGCGCAGATTCCCGCATTGCTTTGGTTGTTTCCGTCCGCCGTGGTGCTGGACACCGTGAAAATTATGCCCGTAGAACTGTTCTTGTAACCCCAACCACAATTCCCGGTCATGTTGCCGCCCTCGAAATTTATGTCCGACCCGCCTTGGATATTGACGCCGTTCGCTGTGCTGCCTCCGACGCAAGCCCCGCCGTATCTTCCGGCAAATCTCACCCAAGAACCAGAAGAGTAGAATCGTCTGGATTGTTGCTCAGCG
>Ga0210405_10002850_pt1 | contig 17554 bp, 13 predicted proteins | sample IncBWH11MmetaG_FD_155492 | JGI IMG/M metagenome (GOLD analysis project Ga0210405, IMG submission 155492) | Forest soil microbial communities from Barre Woods Harvard Forest LTER site, Petersham, Massachusetts, United States - Inc-BW-H-11-M | ecosystem: Environmental > Terrestrial > Soil >... | reverse complement strand
CGTTCCGGTGTTCAGCAATATCTTCGCGGAAGACACGATTGCAAACTCGAATTACAACGCCCTACAGATATCTCTCGACAAGAGTTTTTCCCATGGCTTGCTGTTTTCAGCGTCCTACACGTTCAGCAAGGCGATTGATCAGGGCGCGTCCTTTGAGAACGAACTAAATCCACTGAACTTGAACGCGACGCGAGGGTTATCACTCCTCGATGCCAAGAATAGGTTTGTTTTCAGCCCCTACTGGGAATTTCCCGTTCCGAAGTATGACGGATTCAAAGGCAAGGTTTTGGACGGCTGGGGTACTTCCGCAATCATTACCTATCAGAGCGGATTCCCGATCCGGGTTCAGACGCAGGACGATCTCGAGTTGCAGAGCAGTTTCTTTTTCGAAGATGCAAACACGCCATGCGCCGCGAGCGCGAGTGCCGCCTGTCCGGGAAAGGGGCCGGTGCAGTTCTTGAATCCGAAGAAGAATAACAACCTCTTTTTCGATCCATCGAATATCAGCGATCCGGCGCCCGGACAATTCGGCAACCTGCCACACGCTCTTTGCTGCGGACCGGCCCTGAGCAATACGGACCTGGTGATTTCCAAGAAAACTCCTATTAATGAACGGTGGAATACGGAGTTTCGAGCCGAATTTTACAACGCCTGGAACCACACGCAATTTGCGAACCCTGACGGTAATTTCTCGGACTCAAACGTTCGGGCAAGTTCTGAGGACAAGGGAAGGACCGCGCGTGATTCAGTTTGGCTTTAAGGTTTTGTTCTAGGGTTTCGACCGGAACGGTTTCAAGCGAGGGTGCCCGTTGCGTGCGGCGCCCTCGTTTGGCGTCTACGGGTAATTGAGGCTGCAGGAGAGGGATGAAGATTTTTGTTTTAGGCGCGGGGATGATGGGGAGAGCGGTGGTGTATGACCTCGCGGGAGCGCGAGACGTGCGCCACATTGTAGTCGGGGATTTTGATCGAGGGCGCGCCACGGAGGTGGCCAAGAAATTCGGGCGCGGGCGGGCGCGGAGTGTTTTTGCGGACGTGCGGGAAACCGAGGGCCTGGCAAGGCTTTTGCAAGGCTGCGAGGTGGTGGTGAACTGCACGCAGTATAATTGGAACCTGGATGTGATGCGAGCCGCACTAGCTGCTCGGGTGAATTACATGGACCTTGGCGGGTTGTATCACATGACCAAGAGGCAGTTCGCGCTGGACAGGGATTTTCGCAAGATCGGGCGCCTGGCGATTGCGGGGATGGGCGGGGCTCCAGGGATTACGAACGTAATGGCTCGCGCTCTGGCTGATCCGCTGGACCACGTCGAGGCAATTCGAGTTTTCAACGCCGGCGCGGATGAGCAGAAGTATGACAGTCCCATCGCGTATACGTTTTCGATTGCAACGATTCTCGATGAGCTGACTACACCTCCGATCGCGTTCGAAAATGGGCGTTACATTGAGAAGGCGATGCTTTCCGATCCCGAGCCGGGAAAGTTTCCCCAGCCAATTGGTAATATTGTATTGCGACACTCGATTCACTCCGAGCTTGGTACGCTGGCGGAGAGCTTCCGGAAAAAGGGCGTCCGCGAAGTATTTTTCAAGATCAACTACGAACCACAACTCGTGAACCTGGTCCAAAATCTCGCGCACACAGGTTTCACGAGCCGCGAGCTAATTGCGGTTAACGGAACGCGCGTGGCGCCGCGAGCGGTGCTTTTGGCCTTGTTACAGAAGCATGCGACGACGAAGACGCCGAAGGATGTGGAGGCGCTCAGGGTAGTTGTAACAGGTCGGCGCGGGAAGCGGCGAATCTCGGCAGCGATGGAAATGTGGGCTGTGCATTCGGTGCGGCCGCAGCTTTCTGCGGTCGCGCGAGATACCGGCTTTCCCGCAGCGATTGCGGCTGTGATGCTTGGGCGAGGGGAGATTCGCGGCGCGGGAGTGCAGGCGCCCGAGAACGTGGTGCCGCCGGAGCCATTTTTCGCGGAACTCAAGAAGCGTGATTTTCGCTTTCGAAGCTGGCAGATGAAAAAATCTCGAAGCATCAGCAAGAGGAAGTAAATCGCACGGCCGTTAGCGGCCACCAGCAGTAGGGATGGAGGAAGTTATGCACGAGGCTCTTCGAAAAGAAATCGAGACCTACGAGAAGCGGACGCCACGCTCGCGCGAGGCGCACAAGAAGGCGGTTGAGCGTTTGCCGCTCGGAGTAGCCAGCAACTATAGAGCCTACGATCCTTATCCGATATTCGTGCGCGATGGAAAGGGTGGCCGCATCCACGACGTCGATGGAAATGAATACATAGATTTCAATCTCTGTTTCGGCGCGCTTATGGCAGGGCACTGCCATCCGGCTGTAATGAGTGCAGTGCAGAAGAAGCTTGGCACAGGGACGATGTTCGGCATGCCGCACGATATGGAGTGGGAGCTCGCGGAGGAAATCTGCAAACGGTTTCCGGTCGAGATGGTGCGCTTCAGCAATAGCGGAACTGAATGCACGATGCATGCTGTGCGACTGGCGCGAGCGGCAACGGGGCGAGATCGCATCATCAAGATGGAGGGCGGCTATCACGGGTTGCACGATTCGGCGCTGGTATCGGTGAAACCGAAGGAAAGCGAAGTGGGTGATCCGAATGCGCCGAATTCAGTTCCGGGTGGTGAGGGCATCACGAAGGCGACACTACAAAATACTCTCGTCGCCCAATTCAACGATCCGGCATCGGTGGAACGTCTGTTTGCGAAGTATCCCAACGAGATTGCGGCCGTCATTGTAGAGCCGATCATGATGAATGTGGGCATCCTGATGCCCGATCCCGGCTATCACCAGGCTTTGCGCGAGATTACGAAGAAAAATGGAGCACTGCTGATTTTCGATGAAGTGAAAACCGGGGCGAAGCTGGCACGCGGCGGAGCTTGCGAATATTTCAAGGTGAATCCCGACATTGTTTGCCTGGCGAAATCGATCGGCGGGGGATTTTCGCTTGCGGCGTTTGCTTCAACGCGGCGCGTGATGGGTCTGATCTCAGATCATCGCGTGTTTCATGGCGGCACTTACAACACGAATCCCGTCGCAATGGCAGCTGGCTTGGCGACTTTCCGCGAAGTACTGACGCCAGCTGCTTACGAGCACGTGAATCGCCTTAACAAGAAGCTCGTGGATGGCTATGAGAAAGAAGTGAAGAAGTCGGGACTGGATGCATACCTTGCGAGTGCGGGCTCGAATGGCGCGCTGAGGTTTTTTCCCAAGCCGATTCGCAATTATCGCGATTGGCTCAAGATCGACAGTGAGATCTGGCGTCACTACTGGTTTGCGATGGTGAACCGCGGAGTGATGGCGCAGCCCTACTGGTGGGATGAGCAATGGACGGTTTCTGTGGCGCATACGGATGCGGATATCGACCGCCATCTCGAAGCGTTCGCTGAAGTGGCGCCGGCGCTCGCGGCGGCGCAGAAAGAACCGCACGTGGTTACGGCCGCGCATTAAGGAGTCGTTTCTGCCAGACGAAATTCGCGCCAAGAGCGAGACCGCGCATCTGAAGCGAGCGCTCGGGCGCTGGGACTTGGTTGCGCTGTTCGTCGTCGCCGTATTTAACCTGAACGTTGTACCGAGCATTGCGGCGAATGGCGGCGTGACCGTCTGGCTTTGGATTCTCTGCCTCGTGCTTTTTTTCTGGCCGCAGGGAATTGCGGTGATTGAACTGGCGCATCGATATCCGGGCGAGGGTGGGGTTTATCTATGGGCCAAAGAAGTGTTCGGAGATTTTCACGGATTTTTGTCGGGCTGGTGCTACTGGACGAATAACATGATGTACGTGCCCACCGTCATGCTGTATTTCGTCGGCGTTGCAGTTTTTTCGCTCGGGCCGGGCCACGCTACGCTGGCCGATAACAAAGCGTTTACCGTGACCGCATCGCTTTCGCTCCTCGCTCTACTTGTGGTCCTTAATATTGTCGGGCTGGGTGTGGGGAAGTGGATTAACAACGTGGGAAGCATCGGAACTGTTGTGGCGGGTGGACTGCTGATCGCTCTCGGTCTGATTGTATGGCTTCGATTTGGCACGACCGTCACCGCCGCAGATTTTCGCATTCCTGCTGATCCACGATTCCTTCTGAATTCGTTCGGCGTGATTTGCTTCGGGCTTGTCGGGCTTGAACTCGCATCCGTGATGGGGGATGAAATTCGCGATCCCCAGAAGACGCTTCCGGGCGCAGTGGCTTGGGGCGGAGTGATCTCTGGCGCGCTATACATTGCAGCGACTTTGACGCTGCTGATCGCGATGAGCAAGAACGACATCAATGTGCTGCAAGGAATCGTGCAGGCGGTGAGTCACATGGCGTCGCGCGTCGGAGTCGCCTGGATTGTTGCGCCATTCGCGCTAATGCTCAGCATCTCGATCGCTGGAATTGGATCTGCATGGCTGGCGGGATCTGCGCGAATTCCGTTTGTTGCGGGGTTGGATTCTTATCTCCCGAGTTGGCTGGGACGCGTTCATCCGCAATACGGAACGCCGTATGCGGCCCTGATCGTTCATGCAGTCGTGTCCGCGATTCTCGTGCTGATAAGCCTGTTTGGCTCGGGTGTGCAGGAAACCTTTCAGCGTTTGTTGTCGCTGGCCGTGGTACTGCAGCTCGTGCCATTCCTTTATATGTTTGGCGCATTGCTGAAGCTGGCGTTCGATCCCGCGGCCGCCGGGAATGGGCGTTACAGCAGGGGCGTGCTTATTTTAGCGGGCGCGAGCGGTTTGCTAATGACGATTCTTGGAACCGTGTTCGCGTTCTCGCCCGCGCGGCAAATCACATCGGTAGCGTCGTACGAAGCTTGGATGCTGGGCGGAACTGCTTTTTTTATCGGACTGGCGGCGTTTTTTTATTTTGTGTACGGACGGCGCAAAGCGCCACAGGCGGCGGCCAGCCGCGTCTGAATTTGTCGGGTTGGCGGGAGGATTTAAATGGCCAGCGAGGCCAAGGCTGCGGTTCGCAAATATCAGATGTACATCAACGGGGAATTTGTCGAGAGCCAGAGCGGAAAATGTTTCCCCGTAGTTGAGCCTTCGACGGAGGAGATTCTCGCCAAGGTTCCAGATGCGGATGAAAAAGACATTAACCGTGCGGTGGCCGCCGCCAAGGCTGCGTTCGATTCAGGTGCATGGCCGCAGACGACTGCACAGGAGCGCGGTCGCATTCTTTTCCGGCTCGCCGAGCGAGTGCGGAAGGAAGCAGGGGTGTTGGCGGAGCTCGAAGCGCGCAATTCAGGCAAGCCGATCGTCGAAGCGGAGTACGACATCAATGACGTTGCGACTTGCTTGGAATATTACGGCGGGCTTGCAACGAAAGTTCTCGGCAGCGTAAATCCGGTGCCGGACAATGCGCTTAATTTCACGATGCGCGAACCGATCGGCGTCGCAGCACAAATCATTCCTTGGAACTATCCGCTTTTGATGGCTGCGTGGAAACTTGCACCCGCGATTGCGGCTGGTTGCACGTGTATTTTGAAACCGGCCGAGCAGACTCCTCTCACGGCGCTTGAATTCGCTGGATATCTCGCCGATGCCGGTTTGCCGCCTGGCGTAGTGAACATCATTAGCGGCTTTGGGGAAACGGCGGGCGCGCCGCTCGTGAAACATCCGGATGTAAACAAGGTTGCGTTTACTGGTAGCGCAGCGGTGGGAAAAGCGATTGTCAAGATGGCGGCTGACACGCTGAAACGCGTGACCCTTGAACTTGGTGGAAAGTCGCCCAACATATTTTTTGCCGATGCGGATTTTGAATCCGCGATTGATGGGGCGTTGTTCGGCGTGTTCATCAATCAAGGCGAGGTCTGTTCCGCTGGCAGCCGGATTCTGGTCGAAAAATCCATCTACCCAAAATTTGTGGATGCCATGTCGGCCAAAGCGAAGACGATTCGCTTGGGCCCGCCTCTCGATCGCGAAACGAAGATGGGGCCACTGGTCAGCAAGGAGCAATTCGATCGTGTTCGCTCGTATCAGGAGCTTGGCAAGAAGGAAGCGAAGGTAGCTGCCGGTGGCAGCCGTTCTTCAACAAGCACACGCGGTTTCTACGTTGAGCCGACGATTTTCTACGATGTGGACAACTCTTCGCGCATCGCTCAAGAAGAGATTTTTGGGCCCGTCGCAGCGGTAATTCCTTTTGCCAACGAAGCAGATGCGATTCGCATTGCGAACGATACTCCGTACGGTCTGGCGGCGGCAGTGTGGTCACGCGACATTTTCAAGGCGTTTCGAGTGGTGAAGGCGTTGCGGGCTGGAATTGTCTGGGTGAATCACATGCAGCCCACGTACGTCGAGGCGCCCTGGGGCGGCTACAAGCAGTCCGGCTTCGGCCGTGAGCTTGGACCCTGGGGTATCGAGGAATATCTCGAGACAAAGCAGGTGCACATCAATTTGAACGAACAACCGATCGGATGGTACTGACATGCCCACGATTCAATTGCGCACGCCTATTCCCGGACCCAAATCTCAGGAGCTGATGCGCCGTCGCAACGCGGCCGTCGCGCGCGGCGTGGCGCACGCCACTCCAATTTTCGCGGCGCGAGCAGAAGGCGCGATGCTGGAGGATGTGGACGGAAATCGTTATATCGACTTTGCCGGGGGCATCGGCTGCTTGAATGTGGGTCATCGCGCGCCGGGGGTGCTGGCTGCTATCCGCGGACAACTGGATGCGTTCCTGCACACATGCTTCAGCGTGGCGCCTTACGGGAAATACATCGAGCTTGCCGAGAAGTTGAATTCGCTGGCGCCGGGAAACTTTCCCAAGAAAACTATTTTGGTAAATAGTGGCGCGGAAGCGATTGAAAATTCCGTAAAAATCGCACGAAGCTATACGCATCGCCCCGCCGTCATATGTTTTGAGGATGCATTTCACGGGCGCACGATGCTGACAATGTCGCTGACCAGCAAGACGCATCCTTACAAAGCGGGTTTCGAGCCTTTTGCCACGGACATCTATCGGATTCCGTACGCTTACTGCTATCGCTGCTCGTATTCGCTCCAGTATCCCGGCTGCGGAGTATTTTGCGCGAAACATCTGGAAGACACCTTTAAGCGCGTCGTAGCTTCCGAAGCGGTCGCGGCAGTGGTAGTAGAGCCGGTGTTAGGCGAAGGGGGATTCGTTGCGCCGCCGCCGGAATTCTTTTCGATCATTCAGGATATTTGCAGGCGGCACGAAATTCTGCTCATTGCCGACGAAGTACAGACGGGATTCTGCCGGACAGGCGCGATGTTTGCCTGCGACAGATATGGAGTCGTGCCGGATCTGCTGGTGTCGGCAAAATCGATCGCTGGAGGAATGCCGCTCGCGGCCGTCACGGGCCGTGCCGAGATTATGGACACGCCAGGCGTGGGTGGGCTCGGCGGAACGTTCGGTGGCAATCCCGTATCGTGCGCAGCAGCGCTTGCAGCCATAGAAATCATGGAGCGCGAGAGACTTTCTGCTAGGGCCGAGAAGCTTGGTGACTTATTTGATTCGCGGGCCCGCTCGTGGAAAAAGCGTTGGCCGTTGATCGGCGATGTTCGTGGGTTGGGCGCTATGCGCGCAATGGAGCTTGTGAGGAGCCCGGAAACTCGGGAGCCGGCGAAGGCGGAGACGGAGCAGGTGCTGCGGCATTGTTACGAGCACGGCTTGATTCTGATATCGGCAGGGACGTACGGTAATGTGGTAAGGCTGCTAGTTCCGCTAATGGTGACGGAGGAGCAATTCGACGAAGGACTCGATGTGTTGGAGGGTGCGCTAGCGAGTGTTGCTGAATCGAGAATGGAAACGATACCTCAGCGTGCGTAGCATTAAGCTTGTGGGGATTTGGGGCTGCTGACACATGGCAACTCAAACGAGAGTAGCGGCGAAGAGCTGGGGAATTTTCGTTGATGGGAAATGGCTGAATGAAGGCGAGATTTCTGAGATTCGTTCGCCATACGATCATTCGGTGGTGGGCGAGGTCCACCTGGGGACGACCTTCCATGCAGAAGCGGCCGTTCGAGGGGCGGAGCGGGCATTCGAGACCACGAAAAAGTCACCGGGCTACGAGCGCAAGCGGATACTGAACGCTATTTCTGAAGGAATTCGGGCGCGGCACGAAGAGTTTTCGCAGGTGATGTGTCTCGAAGCCGGCAAGCCGATCAAGACGGCGCGTGTTGAAGTTGATCGGGCCATCTTCACGTTCGCAGTTGCGGCCGAGGAGGCGACGCGCATTGGCGGTGAATGGCTGCCGCTTGATTGGCAGAGTTCGACGGCCGGTCGAGCGGGTATTGTGCGTCGATTTCCGGTTGGGCCGATTTTGGCAATTACGCCGTTTAACTTTCCGCTGAATCTTGTGGCGCACAAGGTGGCGCCAGCGATTGCGGCGGGCTGCACCATTGTTTTGAAACCCGCGCCGCAGACCCCGCTCTCTTCGTTGCTGCTTGCCGAAGTGGTGGCGAGTGCGGGTCTGAGGGCGGGGGCCTTTAACGTTTTGCCGCTGGCAAACGACGTCGCCGAAAAATTGGTATCTGACGACCGCCTTAAGATGTTGACCTTCACCGGTAGCGCGAAGGTTGGCTGGGCGCTGAAACAGAGGGCGGGCAAGAAGAAGGTGACGCTCGAGCTGGGCGGGAATGCAGGCGTGATCGTCCATTCGGATGCGGATGTTGCCTATGCTGCAGAGCGATGTGTCTTGGGCGGGTTCAGCTATTCGGGGCAGACCTGCATCTCAGTTCAACGCATCTACGTCCAGCGAACCGTTTATGACAACTTTCTCTCGACACTCGTAGCGGGCGTAAAAAAATTGCGGATGGGAAACCCGGCAGACGATTCGACCGACGTCGGTCCTCTGATCAATGAAAGCGCAGCGCGGCGCACCGAGGAGTGGATTAAAGAAGCGGTTGCGGACGGTGCGAAAATTGAAACTGGCGGCAAGCGAGAAGGCTCGATGGTTGAGCCAACCGTCATGACGCACACGCGCCCGGATATGAAGGTCAGCTGCGAGGAGGTGTTCGGACCCGTTGTGCTGGTTGAACCATATGACAATTTTGTGGACGCGATTCGGCAAGTGAACGATTCGCCGAATGGTCTGCAGGCGGGAGTCTTCACTCGCGACGTTAAATTGCTTTTCACGGCCTTCGACGAGCTCGAGGTTGGAGGTGTGATCTCCGGTGATACCTCTTCCTTTCGAATTGACCATATGCCCTACGGCGGCGTGAAGGATTCTGGCTTGGGTCGCGAAGGGCTTCGCTATGCGATTGACGAAATGACCGAACCACGTCTCCTTGTGCTCAACCTACGCTAGTCCCTTCCAGTAGCCCGTTCGTGCCGGCCATGACAAGTAAAGACTTACCCATGCGACTTTTCTCCGGCTTTCAACGGAACTGCCAGCGACGCAACGACGGTTACCGCCAAAATTCCAGCAATCACTCCCAGTGATGTGAGATCAGGAATATCGATCCGGTCGCTGGCAATCATTTTGAAGCCAACAAAAAGAAGTATTGCCGCAAGGCCCTGGTGCAGGAATCGAAAGCGGGGAAGAATATCGGCCACCGCGGAATACAGGGCTCGTAAACCCAGAATGGCGAAGGCATTCGAGGAATAGACGATAAAAGTATCGCGGGTAATCGCAAGAACTGCCGGCACAGAATCAACTGCGAAAACTATATCCATGGCCTCGACTGCGACGAGGGCCATGAACAACGGCGTCGCATTCCATTTTCTTTCGTGTTTCACCCAGAAGTCCTCACCGGCGTAGTCGGTCAAGACGGGAACGAAGCGCCGCGTGATTCTTACCAGCCAGTTGCGCTCCGGTTCGATTGCCCGCCGGCCTGGACGCAACATCTGAATCGCGGTGACCACCAGAATCCCGCCGAAAATATAAAGGATGAAATGAAAATCTTGGAGCAACTCGACCCCGGCGAGAACGAACAGAGCGCGCATCATGAGTGCTCCGATCACACCGTAGAACAAGACCTTGTGTTGCGATTGCTCGGGAACCCGGAATGCCCGAAAGATCAGCACGAACACGAAAATGTTGTCGACGCTGAGCGATTTCTCCACTAGGTATCCCGTGAGGAACGCCACTCCTGCCTGCGCTCCCCGAGCGGAGTGAACATACACGGCGAACAATAAGGAAAGGCCGATCCATGTTGCACTTTCAATAAGCGCAGTGCGTAGAGAGACTTTCTGCGATTCGCGATGGAAGACGCCTAGATCGAGGACCAATGCCGCAACGATGACAACCGCGAAGACTACCCAGGCTTGAATTGGAGTACCGAGCATGTCGGGACAGTGTAGCGGAAGTCTGCCTGACTCCGCTCGTTCCGTTAGGGTGCGCAATGGTCTTACCCGAAGGTTTTAATTGAGGTTGCGACGTTTCCCTAGATTGCGCATAATCATGCATCGTGATAAGTGGGCTTGAGCCGTCCTGGCGGCTTCCGCGATGAATTGTCCTCACTGCAGTACGGTTAACCCCGAATTCGCCGAATCCTGTTCCCGCTGCGGCACGCCTATGCCAATAGGCGATTCCGAAACCATGGTGATGGTCGATGCCACTGCTCTTGCGCCGGGAAGCGACTTCGGCGCGCGCTATCGCATTGAGGCGTTGCTCGGCCAGGGGGGAATGGGCCGAGTTTACAAAGCGTATGACAAGGATCTCGATCGTGTGGTAGCACTCAAAGTGGTTCGCCACGGCGTGATGGGCGAGACAGACGCGCTGAAGCGATTCAAACAAGAGCTCGTCCTTGCCAGCAAGATCTCCCATAAGAACATTCTTCGCATCCACGACATGGGCGAGGTCGGCGGCACGAAGTTCATCACTATGGCCTATGTAGAAGGCCAGGATCTTTACGGAATTCTCAAAGAAAATCCAAAGCTTCCCATGGAGCGTGTACTGAAATACGCGAGGGCTTTGGCCGAAGCCCTGGCAGCGGCTCATGCCGAGGGAGTGATCCACCGGGACCTCAAGCCCCAAAATATTCTGGTAAATAAAGACGATCAGATTTTTGTTTCCGACTTCGGCCTCGCAAAGTCATTTGAAGAAGGCGCACAGGGCATGACCAAGACCGGCGCCTTTTTAGGCACGCCGCGTTATATGTCACCCGAGCAGGTGGAAGGAAAGCCGGCTGACCAGCGCAGCGATCTCTACTCCTACGGTCTGATGCTGTACGAAATGGCTGTGGGAGATGTCCCGTTTACGGGCGAATCCACGCTGAAGGTGATGTATCAACGGATCCAGGAGAAGCCCAAGAATCCCAAGCTGATAAACCCTTCGCTCCCGACCTGGTTTGTGCGGATCATTATGCGTTGTCTGGAGCGGGATCCGGCCGCTCGGTACCAGAGTGCGTATGAGATCTTGGCAGACTTGCAAGGATCGAGAGGTTCGGCGAGTGGCGCTCACACCGTCCAAATTCAGATTCCGGAATTCGTCGCGCAGCGGCGCTGGACCTGGGTCGTCGGGGCCATCCTTGCGTTGCTGCTACTTGCGTTTGCCATTCCGCCAGTTCGCCATCTAATTCTCGGCGGCGGAAACACCAAAACTGTTACGGGCCCATCTGGCATCCCGCCGCTCTCCCAGGGTAAATTCGTAGCGATTCTGCCGTTTCGAATTCCGGGTGACGACCAATCACTCGGCTATGTAGCTGAGGGACTCAACGAGGCATTATCCTCCAAACTATTTCAATTGAAGGATCTGCGCCTAGCTTCGGACACCGCTGTTGCCAAAGTGTCGAAGACGGATCCAATCGAAAAGACAGCTCGCGCCCTCGGTGTGAACTTGATTGTGCAAGGCATCATTCAGGGAAGCGCCGACAAAATGGCGATCATCGTGAATCTTATCGATGTGGCTGACGGCGGCAAAAAACTTTGGAGCCAGCAATTTACTGGTGTACCCAAGGACCTTCTGACGCTGGAGGACCAGATTTCGGGTCAGCTCGTGACTGCTCTTGATTTGAAGCCCACCAACGAGGAACTGGCACGCACAGCTGAGCGGCCGACCGAGAACGTGGATGCGTACGATTTGTTCTTGCGCGGCCGCCAGGCCCTGCGAGGGCCGCAGCCGCCAGAGAAAGCGGCCCAGACGGCAATTGATTTCTTTCAAAAAAGCATCGACAAGGACCCGAGATTCGCGCTGGCCTATACAGGCCTTTCTGACGCTTGCTTGATGATGTATCGGCAGAACAAGGATTCGTTCTGGGCTGAAAAAGCGCTAGGGGCGGCCCAGCGCGCAGAGCAACTCAAAGACAATTTGCCAGAGGTCCATTTCTCACTCGGCAGCATCTACCTGCGGACGGGAAAGTCAGCGCAAGCAATCGCCGAGTTGAAGCGCGGCTTGCAGCTTTCGCCGAACTCCGACGAGGGGTACTTCCGCCTCGGAAACGCGTATCTGGACAGCGGTCAGAAGGACGAAGCTATAGCAACCTACAAGAAGGCGATTGAGGTAAATCCATACTACTGGAGCAATCACATTGCGCTAGGCAACGCCTATTACTCGATCGGTGAAACTGAAAAGGCGTTGGAAGAATACAAGCGCGTCACTGAACTCGAGCCCGAAAACGTCCCTGGTTGGGACAATCTGGGCAACGCATATCTCCGTCTAGGGAGATATGAGGAAAGCATTCCGGCCTATAAAAAATCGATCGAACTTTCCCCTACCTGGAGTGCTTACAACAACCTCGGATATGTGTATTTGGTCTTGAAGCGTTACAGTGAAGCAGTTCATATGTCTGAAAAGGCTGTCGAACTCGGTCCCAATCAAGAGTTGGCGGTCGGCAATTTGGCGGACGCCTATCGCGGTTCGGGACAAAAAGACAAGGCAATTGTGACGTATGACAAAGCCATTGCGCTAGCGTTTCAGGAACTCCGAGTAAACCCGCAAAGCGCCACGACCCTCGAGGATCTCGCCCTTTATTATGCGAAAAAGGGGGAACCGGATCGTGGAATGGAATTCATCAAGCGAGCCCGCGACATCGATAAAAAGGATGTGGAGCTGATATATGCCGAAGCCACCGTCGAGATGCTCGCCAAGAAACCCGCCGACGCGCTCCGGACCCTCAGGGAAGCAGTTACCCAAGGCTACCCCATAAAGCAGGTGCTGCAAGATCCGGAGTTCGCCGAACTGAGCAAGACGCCTGAATTCCAAGCGCTAGTGAAGGAATACAGTAAAGGGACTCACGAGACCCGTTAAGCTCCTTCCCAGCATTGTTGGTCTGTGTTCCGAAGGTGAAGGACTGAGCAGATATGCTAAGCAGATGGCTATTGAGTTGGGAGGAGGTACGTCTCAAGGTACGTTAAAATATCGCTGCGGAACGCTATCCACAAAGGAAAACGCCGCTGGCACGGAGTGCGCAGCGGCGTTTGGTATTCTCTCTCCCAGTCTGGCTGGGACCCTGATCTTAGAAAAAGCTCAGACCTTAAATTTCCGTCCCTACGTTGTTGGAACGTCGACGACGCACAAACAATGCCGCCAAACCGGTTGCGAGCAATCCAATGGAAGCTGGTTCCGGAAACGGTAGAATCGGCGCGCCGTTTACAGACAGATCACCTACGGCCCCGGGCACAAACGGAAGCGACGTGGTCAATTTGACATCGCAGCCCTTCGCGATGCCGAATGCAAAGTCATCGAGGTCGCAGTCGCCGTCACTCCCTCCCGTATCAGAAAACGAACTCAACAAGAACTCGTCCGTGGACTGGGAGGGCGCTGTAAAAGTGCAAGTGTCCACGCCGTTCGCCGAGCCTGTTGTCTCCTTCCAGCCGATCGAGGTCAGCTGCGAAACACAGGAGAGGCCACCATTTGTCTGCGAGTCAAGCGCCGCGAACGTGATGACAGGTGAATTGACTGTGGTCGTGCAGTCAACAGTGAAATCGCCGTTTGCGTCCGCAAAAAACTGCATGCTACCGCAAGGTGGGCTCCCGGGGCCGCCCCCGTTCACGTTCACTCGCGCATCGAGGCCGTCCGCGCGCACAGCGCTGGACGTCAAAATCATCGCTGCGACCACAGTTATAAGGCTGAGAGCTTTCAAATGCGCACCTCCGTGCGATTTCCGGCGGTTTGTATGTAGCATCTATAATACCAAACCCTTGAGCGTAGCGTCGGTCCCGTAAACCCTTTGTTGGCAGTACGGCCTATGTGGCGGCGCGATCTTTGCGAATACCCATGTGCAATGTTTTTGACCATTTGGGTAACGGGTGTTACTCCCAAGTTATACCCACTTCGCCTTAGCCTAGGCCTTAGGGCCTCTGGATCATGATCATGGGAGCGAGAACATGCCACGAGATTCGTGGCGGGGACGACGGGACTCGAACCCGCGACCTCTGCCGTGACAGAGGAGGACTCAACCGCTGGCTTGAGCGGAATCAGTCGGTTACGAGTGGGTTGGGCGGGTTTGGTTGGCTTCGGCGGGTCTCACCGGGACAGATTGTGCAACCGTTTGTGCAACCAGGCTGAGGCCCAAACATGAATCCTAATCCTCTTCGGCTATCACTCACACGGCGATCGCTTATCCGGTTTGCTCAAGCGATGCAGCCGTCCTTTGATGTCTCTCGCTGCCATAAGAAGATCATTGAATACCTGGAGTTGCTGGTGGCCGGCAAGATTACAAAGCTGGCCATCATTGCTCCTCCGCGGCACGGCAAAACGAATCTCGGCAACGTGCATATGCCGGCATTCGCATTGGGCAGGAATCCGACCGAAACGATTATCACAGTCAGCTATGGCAGCGAGTTGTCAGAGACCTGGGGCCGTCGCGTTCGAAACATCTTGAGTGACCCTGATTTCCACCAGGTCTTTCCCGACTGCAAGCTTTCTCCAGACTCTGCCGCTGCCTACCGCTTCACCACAACCCTGGGCGGTGAGTACAGTGCTGTGGGCCGTGGCGGGCCGGTTACTGGTCGGGGTGCCAGTCTGCTAGTCCTGGACGACCTGATTAAAGACAGCAGTGAAGCGAATAGCGATACGGTCTGTCGAGGAATTGTTGATTGGCTGCAGAACGTCGCTTTCACCCGCCTGACGCCCAAAGGACGTGTCCTGGCCATCGCAACCAGGTGGAGCGAACGGGATCCCATGGGTTGGATCATGCAACAGCCTGGCTGGACAATCTTGCACCTGCCGGCATTCGCAGAAACCGCAGCAGATCCTCTAGGCCGTGAGATTGGGGAAGCTCTGTGGCCGTCACATTACCCCGTCGAAGCTCTTGAAGCGATCCGGGCCGACGTGGGCAGTAGAGTGTTCCAAACGTTGTATCAAGGAAATGTTTCCGCGAGTCAGGGCACCATCTTTAAGCGCGATTGGTTCCAGCATTACCAGCAACGGCCTGACAAGTTCTCGCGCATCATCCAATCGTGGGACACGGCATTCAAAACAGGCACGACGAACGATTACAGTGTGTGTGCAACGTTCGGTGAGGCGCAGAGCGGATTCTATCTACTTGCACTCTATCGGGCGAAAGTGGAATTCCCAGAACTCAAGCGACAAGTCGCACAGCAAGCGGATCTGTGGCGGCCATCGGAAATCTACGTCGAAGATAAAGCCAGCGGTCAGAGTTTGATTCAAGAGTTGAAGCTCGCAACTACATACCCAATCATTCCTGTAAAAATCGATCGAGACAAAGAGACGCGCGCATCGGCCGTAACCGGTTATTTCGAAGCCGGACGCGTTCTTTTCCCCGAAGGCGCACCGTGGCTTGCTGACCTGGAGGATGAACTCGCTAGTTTCCCAGGCGGATTGCATGACGATTGCGTTGACGCCATTAGCCAGGCATTGAATCGGCTGCGCGACAGTGGCGGCGAACTCACCTTGGTTACAGTCATGAAGGATTTGTCCGTGCGGGGTTTCGATAAAATTCGTTCGCTGCGTTTCGAAGAACGACTAATGCGCCGAATGGGATTGATAAAAGGCGCAGTGAATGAGCCGCTGGTGGGCACGGGGACGCCGGGCGTGCCGACAGTTTGCCCGTTGTGCGGAGCCCATAGCGACTTCGAACCCGCCGGCACGGGACCGAGCAGGAAGTTCTTTTGCAAGAGCTGCTTCAAATATTTCGATGGCATCCCTCGAGAACAGACAGACGATCGAACGAAATGCCCCAAGTGCGGACTTCAAGGCTTTCCCATCACCGGCCAGCTACGCTGTCAGAACGACGCTACTCAGTGGTGGCCGTACGGACCTCCTGAAATTCCCCGAGTGACATTTAAGGATTTAAAACGCCAGGGATGGTGACGAATGATGCGTTGTATCCGACTTGCCCAATCCCCCTATTGCTGGTTCTTCTTCTACAATCTGCGCGAAGCCGAACGCTGGCGCAATCGGTATCACCCCAAGCCCAAGCCAGCCGCAACCGATTCGAACCGAACTACAAAACTAGAAGGTAGTCCCGCACACCCGTATTAAAACTTAGCAAACTAGATAACCTTGGCAGGGTTAACGATACGGCTAACTTTTTGATGGACAGTGTGAAGATGGATGGGTACCATTTCGCCCATGGCAACCTTGACGAAAGAACCCAAAGATATGACCGCTGAGGAACAAGTCCGAGCAGCTCTCGATGAATTCCACCAAGTAGACGAAGCCTACAAAAGCGCGATAGCCGCTGTGCGCGGCTACGCCTACAAATATCCTGGCATAACGAAAACCATTGAATTTGCTTTGCTCACAGCAAAGCGAGACGAACTCGGCATCGATCGCAACCGAAAACTCGCACGCTGGGCCAGCTTGAAGCCATTGACCGACGCGGTGCGCCCACCGCCGGGAATGAAGACCATCTGTTCGCGCTGCGGGTCTGACTTAATGGCGGTGGTAACAGGTGGGTTACGCTGCAATGCGTGCGGTTTTCAGCCGTAGTGGAGAACGATGATGACATGCCCAAAATGCGGTTCAACGCTGATTCAGACGATTTGCGAGCTACAGCGAAAGTTGCCAGCACTCCAGAGCGTAATTGCTTCGACAAGTGCCGCCTACGGCAAAGTGCAATTGGCTCTGCGGGAGACGGTTGAGAAGTTGGAAACCGCGAGAAGTGAACGCGACAAAATTCTAGGGCGTGATTCGCAGAAACTTTTGGAGGGAAAACAGCAATGTCAACTCAGCGAGCAAAATTAGATTGGAACGTGCCGCCGCAAATCGCGGACATGTTGTGGGAAGTCCAAGATGGTCTCAGTGGCGATGAAGTTGGAACTTTCAAAGTAAATGATTCCGGCGAAAGCCAAGTCTTCGATCCGATTTCGGATTTCGTTCGAAAAGCTAGCGAGAACAGATTCGAAAAATCCGGAGCCGCGGATCCAGGTTGGAATGAGCCAATCGGTGTCGTGATCGAGGAGCGTGAAGTCGAGAAGCGTGAAGTCTTTCTCGAAAAGCGCAGCAGTGCGCCAGGGCGCATCCGCTTTGAGATAAAAGAAGTCGATGGCGAACGTTGGCGTTACGGCTACGACCACGCCGGCGAAATTGTGAGCTGGAAAGTATTGCCAGAGATCGAATGAGAGGAAACAAGTTTGCTTCGAAGCGGAGGCAAAAACCAGATGGCAGGGGGTAGCGATGACCTTGCGGGTGCCCATCCCAAACCCCCTGTCACATCTGGCAAAAATGTTTTTGCCGTGTGGTGCCTGTCAGCTA
>Ga0210405_10002848_pt1 | contig 17565 bp, 8 predicted proteins | sample IncBWH11MmetaG_FD_155492 | JGI IMG/M metagenome (GOLD analysis project Ga0210405, IMG submission 155492) | Forest soil microbial communities from Barre Woods Harvard Forest LTER site, Petersham, Massachusetts, United States - Inc-BW-H-11-M | ecosystem: Environmental > Terrestrial > Soil >... | reverse complement strand
ACGGGCGCTTCCATCAACATTGTGACCAAGTCCGGCACCAACAATGTGCACGGCACGCTCTATGGTTTTTTCCGCGACGATGCGATGGACGCGCGCAATCCTTTTGCGTTCAGCCAAGCTTTGCAACCCGGCCAAACCTTTAATCCCGCCAACCCCGACTCCGTAGGTTCACCGATTAAGGATACCTTGACTCGCCAACAATTCGGCGGGACCTTGGGTTTTCCGATCAAGAAGGACAAGACGTTTCTGTTTATCGGATTCGAAGGTCTGCTGCAAAATGCGCAGAACGCAGTTCCTATTCTGACCAACACCGACATTTTTCGTCCGACAGCGGCGCAGGAAACCATCATTGGCGGGCTCGCGGGTTCGACAGCAGTCGTGCCGTGTCTCACTGGCCTAATGCTCCCGTCGAATATCTGCGCTTTTGCTCTGCAAAGCATTCTTACGGTAAACCCCAATCCCGGCGCAAATCCGTTCGTGACGCCGGGGCAAGCCGCGCTGAACGGCTTCCTGCTAAACCAGTTTGAAACCCAAGGTGGACTCTTTCCCTACAACACGCGGGAATACCAGGGGTCAGTTCGTTTGGATCACCACATTAATGCCAACAACGAGATTTCGGTCACTTACAGGTACGGACATGATCTGGAGCAGTCACCAAATGTGCAGTCTCTTACAGCCTTTTCTGCGGGAGACTCGATCCACACCTACGACAATAATCTACAAGCCGCCTGGTATCACCAGTTCAGTGCGGCAACTCAGAATGAGGCGCGGTTCCAGTGGGATTACAACAGCTTTAACGTGATTCCCAATGAGTCGGGACAGGTGGGGCTCCAGATTCCCAGCTTCATCAATAACCTGGGAACGAACATTTTCCTGCCCAACCTCACCATCCTGCGCCGCTATGAATTCGCAGACAATTTCACCCAAATCCGAGGCCACCACACGCTGAAGTTCGGCGCCTACGAACTGCTCCGCGGCAATCACACGGAATCGCACACCTTCTTCCCGGGTCGTTTTGTGTTCGGGTCGCTTCCCGGCGGCCTGGTCAGTCCACAGCTGGCAACTACTACCATCACCTCGTTGCAAGCGACATCGCTGGGCGTGCCTGAGATTTACCAGCAGGGCTTCGGAAATCCGACATATCCGTATTACACCCGGCCACTGACAGCATTCTACGCACAAGACTCCTGGAAGATACTGCCGAACTTTACCGTGAACTACGGTCTCCGTTACGAACTGGACACACAATTCGCTCCTTTGTCCACCTATAAAAAAGACTTCGCCCCCCGAGTCTCATTTGCGTGGGACCCCTTCAAGGATCACAAGACTGTGGTCCGGGGCGGGTACGGAATCTTCTACGGACCCGTCGACGTCCAGATTCCCGACGTCGACTTGAGCCTGGGGGTTGTGAACGCCAATAAGTCAGCAGTCGGGAACGCCCCCGGGGCCGGACAAGTCGCAAACGTCACCGCCATCTGCGGGCTTACGCCCGTGGCCCCCGGTACCGGCAATAGCCCTTGCAACCGGGAAATATCTATCTATGCAGATGCGCTTGGCGTGCCGGCTTTGGGGATAGCCTCGGCGGCAACTATCTTCCAGACGCTCTTTGGGCAGGGTCTGATTCAATGCACAACCCCGACCCCAGGGAACGCCGCTTGCGTCACGCCGGCCTCTGTGGCTCCGCTTGGCATCAGCGTCACCAATAAAGGTCCCCTCTCTCCGCTGCAGGTACTTTTCGTAAACCAGCCGGGCTATCGCCCTCCGATCGCGCAGCAGGCTTCGGTTGGAATTGAACGCGAAATCAGTCCTGGGTTCTCAATTTCTCTGAGCGGAATCTATTCTCATACGCAGAGACTCCCGGTCGCGATCGATACCAATCTGCTGCCGGCGCCGTTCACCACGCTAACCCTGGCCAATGGCCATACGGCTTCCTATCGTAACTGGAATGTGAACCCGTTGACCGATCCACTGTTCGGTACTGAGCCGGGAGGCCTTCCCTGTGCGGCCAACCCCAATCTATGCTTCGTGAATCCGCTGATTGTACAGAACAACCAATATAGCTCTGAGGGCTACGCTCTTTACGAGGGCGGTATCGTCGAGGTCAAAAAGACCTTCCGTCAGCACTTCACGTTGTTCGGGAATTACACCTACAGCAAGGGTTTTGACACCTCTACCGATTACAACACTGACTACGGACCGCAGGATCCGACGAACCTCAACTTAGATCGAGCGCTTTCCGAGTTTGATCAGCGGCACAAAGTTGTGATCGCGGGAGTGTTTGACAGCCCCTGGAAACAGGCTATCTTGTCAGGTTTTCAGCTGGCGCCGATTTTCTCGTATCACAGCGGACATCCTTTCAACTTGCTGGCGGGAGGCGAGGTGAACGGAAACAATCACACCACCAATGAACGTCCCATCGGGGCCCCGCGCGATACCGGTCTGGGCCCCAATTATATCGACTTCGACATGCGCCTGAGCTGGACCCACAAGCTCGGCGAAAGGGCTAACCTGTTGTTCACCGCGGAAGGATTTAACATTGCAAACCGGACAAATTACGCCAGTGTCAATAACGAGGTGAGCCCCCTTTTCGGGTTAACCCCCGGGTTCACAACGTTCAACGTGCATGGGATTCGACCGGGTACGCTGCTGGCAGACGGCAGCACGGCTACTTCCAGCACCCCGCTGGCCTTCACCTCAGCCTTCCCCAAGCGCCAGGTTCAACTCGGGGTGCGTTTATCGTTCTAAAGTAAATGCTGAGGAAGGATGTTCACGTTCAGAGGCGGCGAAGCCGTAGCCTTTCCGGTTCAGCCGCGGTACTCAAGCCGAAGCCACGCTCGTAGGTCTGTATTTCTTCAGTTCCAGCTTGGCAATCAAGGCGCGATGCACTTCGTCGGGTCCGTCCGCGATGCGAAGAGTGCGAATCGTCGCATAAAGCTCGGCCAGTGGAACATCGTCGGAAACGCCGGCGGCTCCATGCATTTGAATCGCCCGGTCGATAATCTCCAAGGCAACGTTGGGAACGGCAACTTTGATCTGGGAGATCTCGCTGCGGGCGCCTTTCGTGCCGACCTCATCGAGCATCCAGGCAGCCTTGAGGGTAAGAAGGCGGGCTTGCTCCAGCATGATGCGGGCGTTGGCAATTACGTCGGCATTGGCGCCCAGTTCGGCTAGAGGTTTGCCGAATGCAACCCGATGAAGCGATCGCCGGCACAAGAGCTCGAGCGCGTGTTCGGCCGCGCCCAGCGTGCGCATGCAGTGATGAATGCGCCCGGGGCCAAGCCGGCCCTGTGCGATCTCAAAACCACGGCCCGGTCCAGCGACAATGTGGTCAAGCGGAACGCGGACATTGGTAAAGCTAACCTCGCCGTGCCCAAAGGGCGAGTCGTAGGAACCGAAGACCGGCACCATGCGCTCGATCTTGACACCAGAAGCCTCGAGCGGCACCAAAACCATGGAATGACGCTGGTGCTTGGGGGCGCAGCGATCAGTTACGCCCATAAAGATGAGCAGCTGGCAATGGGGATGGCCGAGTCCTGAACTCCACCACTTCAAGCCGTTGAGGACGACGTGGTCCCCCTCGATGAGGGCGGTAGCTTGCATGTTCGTGGCATCTGATGAGGCCACGTCAGGCTCCGTCATGCAGAACGCGGAACGAATCTGGCCGCCAAGCAGGGGCTTAAGCCAGCGCACCTTTTGCGCGGCTGAGCCATATTTCACCAGTACCTCCATATTGCCGGTGTCGGGGGCATTACAGTTGAAAACCTCGGGGGCAATCGAGGACCGGCCCATGATCTCCGCCAGCGGCGCATATTCCACATTGCTGAGGCCCGCGCCATACGCTTTGTCGGGAAGGAACAGATTCCAAAGGCCGGCTGCCCGTGCCTTGGCCTTCAAGGTTTCCATAACTGGAGGCTGCTTCCAGCCGCGCCAGTCGGGGAGATTTTGCAATTGCGCGCAATACTCAGCCTCTGCCGGCAGCACCTGCTCCTGCATAAACGCTGCAAGGCGCAGGGCATAACTTTCGGCTCGCAGCGACGGAGAAAAGTCCATTTGGTGAGCGCCCACCCCCCGCAGGCCCTCTAGCCTAGCGATTCCAGCAAGATTCTCCTAATGAATCCTATGAATCCTGTAATATATGCGGCGTGCATTTAAGTCAGGTCGACCTGAATCTGTTCGTGGTACTCGAAGCCATCTATCGCGAGGGCAACATCACTCGCGCCGGGCAGCAACTGAACCTCACCCAACCTGCCATCAGCCATGCGCTGAAAAGGCTGCGTGACCTGCTGCAGGACCCACTGTTCGTGAGGCAGGGACCGCACATGGTACCGACTCCGTTCACGCGGAACATAATTGAGCAGGTCCGGCAGGCACTGCAAATTTTGGAAGTGAACCTCAGCCAGACCCGCAATTTTGTTCCCGAAGATACCCGCCGAAATTTCCACCTGTCGTCGTGGGAATATGCCGAAGCCCTGGTTCTTCCCCCGTTGCTAGAGCGCTTGACGCACGCTGCTCCTGGCATGTCGATCACAACCTCGCGAGTCAAGCGCAGAGATCTGGAGACCGAATTGGCGAGTGGTTCGGTCGATCTGGCTTTCGACATCCCCATGACGATGAGCGATCGCATCCGGCACAAGTGGCTCTTGAATGAACCTTTCGTGGTCGTTGCACGGCACGGTCATCCGGCGATTACGGACAAACTCGACCTGGATACTTATTTGGCACAGCGTCACATTCAGGTTTCTTCCCGTCGCCACGGTCCCAGCCTGATTGACGTTGAACTCAGCCGGCGCGGGCTGCGCCGGCAAGTATTTCTGCGCATTCAGCACAACCACGCGGCCTGTATGGTGGTAAGTCGCACGGACATGCTGTTGACTCTGCCCGAGCGTCATGCACAACTGCTGAACACGGGCATGGTGCGGGTGCATCCCTTCCCACTGCAAGTACCCCGTCTCGAAGCCCACTTGTACTGGCACGAGAGTGTGGAGAACGATCCGGCAAATCGCTGGCTGCGGGGAGAAATCGAAAAGATCATGGCGCCAGAAACGCGAGTGCCGGGAGCGTTGCCGCGAAGGCGACAGCGGGGCCAGCCTCGACAGGGCAAAGCCAAAGCCCAGCGGTTCGACCGTCGGATTAGTACCGACAAACGCGCTCGTGGTCATTGACGGTTGAGTCCTCGCATTGGCGTCACATCGCAGTAGTTGATTTTGAAGACGGTCCCGCACTCTTCACTGCGCAAGGACTTCAGTATTTATGCAGGTTTGCGCACTAGAGCTCCTGGTGGAAAACCAGGTGGGTCGGTTTTGAAGTTCTCACCGCTGTTGTAAGAGGTTGAAAACAATTGGTCGGGGAGAGAGGATTTGAACCTCCGACCCCCTGGTCCCGAACCAGATTATAACCTTTTCGCGCGATGTCCTGATTTCAGCAGTTTGCAAGTCTTTGATAATGAATGCGCTAGTGGTTGCGTATCGAAAGCTGTTGAAGTTCGATGTTTCCGAGTGGTTCTACCATCTCAAAATCGACTACAGGCAAGATTGGTCTATTCGATGTCTCGAAGTCGTCTCGCAACGAAAACCAGTTTAGGCACGCTGCAAGGAGGCCTCAATGCAATTCTGGGGTGAGCATTATATCCCCCTCGAAAGTACCTCACCCAGCTACATTCGCCACCGTCCCAAAGGCTCACGATCTGCGCGCGCACACCAACGGGTAGAATAGAATCCAGACTCGAAAATGTCGAAATCGGTTAGAGTTTTTGCTGCTGCTAACTGCTGGTTTGCCATCCTGCTCAGCGGAATGAGCCCTGCGCTAAGCCATGCGGTTCTCTCTCCAGTCAGTTCGTCTGCACAGTCGCACTATGAACGCCCCAGCACGAAGGGCGGTCCGTACAAGGAGCGGGTGATCGTCTTCGTGCACGGTATCTTTGGCGACCCTGACGGCACCTGGCGCTACTCCGAGTCTGTTTACTGGCCAAGGCTGCTCCTGACTGACGAGGCATTTCTGGACTCAGATATTTATGTTGCGGGGTATTCTTCTCCCTATTTTGGCAACACTGTGAACCTCGATGAGGTTGCAACCGGCCTCAACAACCGACTTGTTGCGGATGAAGTGTTTTCAAAGCACCGTGAGGTCGTTTTTGTCTGCCACAGTCTAGGTGGGCTTGTAGTGCAACGCCTTCTGTTAATGTACAGAAAGTATGGGCAGCAGGTGCCCTTTATCTACTTCTTCTCCACGCCAGAGACAGGGGCCCAGATTGCCAACCTGGCCGGCGTGTTCAGTTCCGACCCGCTGTTGAAGGTCCTCTTTGCTGGCGACGCGAACCAATATCTGCAGTCTCTCGAAACTGATTGGAAAGTGGCTCAATTTCGCATTCATCGATTGTGCGCGTATGAAAAGCAGAAATACAAGAGTGTGTTGGTTGTTGACCGGCTCAGCGGAACGCGCAACTGCGATGGAATACCGATACCGATCAACGAGGATCACGTGGGAATCGTCAAGCCCAGTTCCACTCAACACGAATCATACCTCGCGCTCCGCAATGCAGTCCTGGCGACCCCTATCTCCCGTACAACTATGCACACTGAGCCGCCTCCAAGTACGCCACCATCCCAAGGCGCTGAAAAACAGCTGCCACCCGTTCAACCGCCTAAACCTGGCCAAGGTGGGTCGTCCGCAAAGCCATCGCAGGGCAATTCGGTCCATGTTGACAATGGTTCCAAGATCGAACAGCAAAGTACTGGCAGTGAGAGCCCAAACGTTAGCTGCCCGAATGGTGTGTGTGCAGGCCATGATTTAAACGGCAATCCGACCATAAACAACTACGTGCAAACGCCACTACATCCTCCAGAAATCGTAATTGATTCCCCGGTTATGGTTCCATCAAACCCCTTTTCGCCGATACATGCTGGCAAATTTGAAAGCACCTTCATTTGGCACAATGCCGGGGACTCCGGGGCCTACGTCCAATCAGTTGGACTTGGCATTTATGTAGTACGTAATCTCACTGATAGGCCGGAGGACAAAGAGAAAATAGAAGCGGCTTTTACAGATGACATGAGTCATCCATATGACAGCACAGCCAACAAGATGGTAATCCACTCTGTCAAAACGGAAGGGTTTCACAACGCTACGAGCTGGACTTACTTAAATGATAGGGACGTATCCGATATAGGGCTGGAGCACGCAGCGGTTTGCATGTTCGCTCAGATCAAATGGAAAGACGATGGCATCTCGAGATGTCATACAACGCGCGATGGTAGATGTCTTTGGCAGCGCAGAAATGGAAATTGTGAGTGGGTAAGTTACATCCACGATGAACAAAAGAAAGTTGGTGATTGCACTAAGGTCACTTTTTCCCAGCAGCAAGTTCCAGATAAATCCTACGCAGATATTGTTCGCAATCCAAATGCTCCCATTGTGTCGTGGAAACCCATTGACAAGCCACCACTAAAAAATAGCACACATCCGTACACGTGTGTCCATATCTCAACCGACAGAGATTTTCCGAATGCAACTTTTATCGTCAGTTGCGAGTGGCCATGCCGAGCACTGGATGGGCGTGTGCTCACGAAGGACAATCACGGCTCTGGGACAGCGGGGACAATACCGGGTCACTCGGAAGTCGCAGCATTCACAGTGGACGTTCCCAACCCCATGACGCCCGATACTAGCTTAGATGCTTGCGTTGAATCAAGCGATGATCGTCCACCGCGTATTGATGGCGTGTCGCCAGGGAAGCTAGTACAAAGTTGGTAACGCGGTGATATATGCTATTCATAAGTTCCTCACAACAGTTTACGAAGGGCGACGGTAAGTTTATCAACCGTAGTTTTCCGAAGTCGCTTGCCTTTGCGCGCCGCCTTTACCGTTTTTGTCACTCGCCCCGGCGGCTCTGGCGAGGGTTCGACTTGACACCTGGCGGGACTCGCGCTGGAGGACGGGATCGGTTATAAGCCGCGCAATTTCTTTAGGGTGAACATCGAGTTATAACTCGCTTTTGAGCGTGTATTGCACCTTCGCCAAGAAACATTGCACGACTACCTCGTGTGCTGGAGGTAAGATAGCTGTCCTCACGGGCCTAAGTCAGCTCGTTGTTGTGATGGCAGCCGCACAATCGCCGGTTCGTCCTGGAAAACAAAACACAAGCCTGGATCGGTACGGACTTGTTCGCCTGGATGGCCCCCTATCCGAGCCCATGAATTTGGTGCCACACTGCGTGACATCGCTTTGAACGTGAGAGTCACAGCCTTAGTAGATGCGTTCTGCACCACCAGTGCAGAATGTTTATCCGATCCAGCTTTACCAGTACACGTGTTGGGTCGCGCATCTGGCAAAGTCGTTGGCTGCCAAAGAGGCCCCATCTCCGCTCCAAGCCCAGGATGGATAGCTTCCAGCTGAGCGGCGACATAGTTAAAGGGCGGGAGTGTCGAATCGCGAAATGCATTTTTGAGTTCAGCGATGACTGTGAGAAGAGATTTGTCTCTAATCAGCACGTCGCTGAGATGATAAAGCTGAAACTGAAACCAGATATTGTTGGTCACTCCGACATCGCCGTAGAGGTAGAAAAAATCTGCCAGCGATGAGTATCGCTGCGGCTGAAACTTGGCCGGGGGGCCTTGCAAAAAAACATGCATGTCTCGGCGGCGTGCACGCACAAACGATGCCATAAAGATGTCGGCGTACATCTCACCCAAAAACTCGCTTGTTTCCATCTCCATAGCTTTTGCATAGAGGTGACCGAGCTCGTGATAGGAAATATTCTCGACCAGGAGTTCCAGGTCATCGGCGAAGCCGCTAGCATCAGTAAGGTCTTCGAAGTGCGCTGGTAGAACCACAAAAGCTCTTCGGGATGGTCCATTAACGGAGGGTTGGCTGTACGGAAAAGGGTACGGATACTCGGCACCCCAGGGGTACATATTTTTATCGGTAAACATGCCCCAGTCCTCTTTATTCAGTACGATTAGATCGAAATCCACGTGCTTTCTGACTTTTCGGTCGTACCAACGCTGGCAGGCGATAAGTGTCTTCTGATACTTCAGTGCCTGTGCTTCAAACCGCGGCGAGTAGTAAACTGGAACCCGCCCCTTGGCCCGAGCAAGCAGTCTTGCAGGATTGGTCTCACCGCTCGCTGCGAGAGGAAACGACAGCAACGACGCAAGCACACCAATCGAGCAACATGCAACAATGCGAAACGCCATGCTACCAGTCATCCTTAACCAAGCCCTCGTCACTCGACCCAACTTTGAAAGGAGGTCGATCATAGTTCGATCCCTACCTTTACAGATTTGTGAACGCTCTACCGTAATCCTCCCGGAGGGGCATGATCACTTCATCGGGCCGAAGAGCTGCCCTCCGACTTTCAAAGACGAACCCTTATTGTACCCTGCGTCGTCCCGTACCCGTGGAAGACCCGCTCGAAGAACCCGTGTCGTAACAATAAACGAATGCCCGGCAATGGACGGATTCAGGCTAGCCGCCACTCTCGTAGAGTTAGATTCCCGCTGAGTATCGCTTCGCCTAGAAACGGGCGAATTTCTTGGCCTCGGCGTCATTTCTTGGTTTCCGCTGGGCCCGGATTCAACCGAGCAACAAGTTCGGTCATGGTGTAGATCAATCGTCGCCTTTGTTCTCGGACTACAGAGTAGAGGATACCGTTGGGAACTCCAGACCTCGATACCCTTAAGTCAACGCTGGTTAATAACAATGCAGACGCTGGTTGGTGTACTGTTGCGGTTTTTGCGGGGCTATTGGTCGAGTACACAATCCTGCTCTGGCCCAAATGGAGAGAATTAAAACGCTGGGAGAGGATATTCACGGTTGTTGCTGGTATTGCCATTGCAGGCGGAGTGTATGGGGAATACTGGTTCGGCTCACGAGCAGCTGATGCAGCCTTACAAATCGAGAATCTTTCTGAAAAGCGTGTCGCTGAGTTGAAGGCCGATGCAGCAGCATTGAACGCGAAAGCGGCGGGGCTAACCAAAGAAGCGGAGGATGAACGGGCCGCGCGTGTAGAGGCCGAGGAAGCTATAGCATGGCGAAGATTAACTCCCAGCAATCGCCAAAAACTGAGGTTAGAACTGAGTCCATTTACTCTTAACCGCACATGGTTCCAATACCACGACAACGATGTAGAAGCCTTCAACTTCGGCCATGATTTGGCAACCTCTGTACCCGCTTCGTGGAAACCGACTGAACCAATGCCAGTGCTAAGCTTCAGGGCGGGACCGTTCCCGCTAGGAACGAATGGGCCATTGGAACGAGGCATCCGCATTGCCGTCGTGGGGGATAAATCGTATGAGAATGCTGCTAACGCCCTGACTAAGCTCCTGTCATCGTTTGGTTTTGACTGTAAAAGATCAGACACTGGGCTCGTAGGCGATCCGAAGTATGCTCCCATGATTATTGTCTCAGTTGAGCCACGCCCAGAAGGTCTCCAAGGAGAGGCAAAACTACGCGCGGAAGTTAGAAGAAGACAAGCTAAGAATAGCCAAAGTGCCAAACCGTGATGCTGTGGACGCCAAACGGCACCACTACCGAAAATCGCCGTAATGTACAGCCATATTGGAGAGTCTTGAATATCAATGCAGTGCTCAGGCAAGATAAAGGAGCTGTGTCGCAAGCCCGGACTCTACTTACTTAGTTTGGCTGGCCAATATCCGTGCTGCCATTGAAATTGAACGCACAAATCCCGTGAGGGCGATCCTCCTCCTTCAAGTTACAGAGCCTTATGAAGCAGGTGGAGATCCGATCGCTCTGGATACTCTATATCCGGTCTATCTTCGCGGTTTGGCTTATCTGATGCAGCGGCAAGGCAGAAATGGCCGTTGCCGAGTTCCAGAAGTTGCTGGATCACCGGGGTCGGCTGGGCAACAGCCCGCTGAGTAGTTTGGCCCATCTTCAACTTGCCAGAGCATTCACGTCGTCATCCGAGTCAGCGAGAGCCAGAGTCGAATATCAGGAATTCCTAGCGCTTTGGAAGGGCGCTGACCCCGACACTCCCTTCCTGCGCCAGGCCCAGAGTGAGTTAGCCAACCTGAAGTAGAGAACCCAGAAGTTGTCCGCCCCTCGATAGAGACTCTGGGCCGAAGAGAATTCCGGTGTATAATGCCGAGCCTTGGCTTTAGTGGTGCAATGTGAGCAATGGCAGGAGTCTTGCGAATAGGCAACCTTTCAGTGACTTCTTTGATCGTTTCAGAAAAGAAACTGAAGTGATTCTTGAGCGACATCGTGACAGGACTCAAACGCGGTCCCCTTGCCCCTCGCTTCCCCGCGCCGGCTCCAACTGGAGATGGAAGCGAAAGAGTTTGTCGTATTCTTACGTGAGCGAAAGCTGTGGGCAGGTCAAGACCAGAAGGCTTGAAGAACCGGCTACTGCGGGGTATCTGCGCAGCCTAGCGCGACGAATGCATCGTGAGCAAATGGATTAGACGATCAAAGGCCCCTATTCCAGCCCTAATTGAACCTCCACCATACTCTCAGATTCGATTTCTAACGGTACAGGGAAAACGATGCCCAAGCGTAAGGGTGGTGTCCAAACGCCCCCTGCGATCGTATGCTTGCACGCAAACTGCGAAGCGTCTCTTCGACTGGTAGCTTCGACTTCAAGAAATCTCCGTAAAACGCCACCACTGGTCTCGATATTTCATCACGGACGGCTACATTCCAGTGACTCGCGATCACCGAGTCAGAGCCTGCAGCCAGAAAGGCCGAGATCAGTCCTAACAACCCGGACGAGAATGATACCCTCCCGTGGGCTGTCTGGCAGCCGTGAAGAAATACGAATTCACTCCGCAAGTCCATGGTTTCAATGTCACGCGGTGACAGGAATCCATCTCCTCGAAAATCAATGTTGGTCTCTACTCCCAACGTCTGAAGCTTAGGATCGTAGCTTATCTTGGTTTTAGCGGCGTCTGGATCAGGCGTAAGAAGCAGACCCAAGTGCCCCTCCCATTCGTTTTCGGGAGCACTGTGCGTCAAAAAGTGAAGCCAGCGCGAATGCTGTATGGCATCCGAATAGAGCTTTCGCTCGGCGGATTCGCGCGCGTCAAGTATGTGGTTTCGCGGTATTCCAGATGTGACAAACGCTTGGATTAGCCTCGGGTCATCAACCAACTGATCCACGCCCGGATTGGAGATTGAGGGATTAACAAAGAAGTAGCCCGAGTCAGCAGATGGCTGCTTTTGCTGTGAGGGGGCTCGACTGAGGGTCACGGGTGTGAGGTAGCTGATAGAACGGTCTTCATCCAGGTAGCGAACTTCTCGTGCGCCAGCAGAAGAAGTGATCAGCGTCTCGAAGGCGACATCCCAAAGGCTTTCGTGAGCTACAACCTCAATTTCCGGTGGCGTATTCTGCCAGCCCTCCGGGAATAAGATCTCTAACAACTCGCGCGCAACGCCCCGTTCAGCATCGCTTTCGTCGTCGAGCGCGGTGATTGAGTCCTTCCATTGATCGGCAAGGACTCGCAGCCGCTTTACGGCGGTATCTGCAATAACGAAGTGCCGGCTAAGCTTGCCGCCCTCAAATACAAACAGAAGCCCTTTTTTCGACCCCAAGTAGTAGAGCCGGACTTGTCGCCCTGGCTTTTGAGAACGGTCTTGAATCAAGGAAAGGGCTCGAAGGTGTCGGTCCGACTTGATATCTCCCGGTGCCTCGGGGAGCATGGAAAAATAGCGGGCATAGTCCCGGCGAAATGCAGCGCGGAGATCGTCGCTCTCTTTGGCCACCGAAGGGTGCGCCCGATGAAATTCGGGCCAAAGGGCAAAAATCATGTGGTGCACAGCCAGTCGGTTAAGGACCAGACCCAATTCAGGATTCATCGCCGTACGTTCGACAGGACGTGGAGGCACAAGGGCTTTTAACGCAAATTCGAGCAACTCACCGCTACTCCCCTTTGGATCATTCTTCTCTAGCCCGCTCGCCGTTTCGATCGCCTCATCATAGAGTGCCGCTTGAGGATCCCGAAGATTTGCCTGGAAAGTTACCTCGGGGCTTTGTGCCGATAGACCCTCTGATATGTCTATCGCGCGCCGATATCCTTCCAATGCAGCGAGAAGATCGCCCCGTTTTCGCATTACCTGGGCTCTGAGCACAAAGTAGCTGACCTTGTCGACTGGAGCGAGTTGGTCCACGCTGGATTCGAGCTTTGACAGAGCAGTGAACGCCGAATCCAATTTGTTTTGGCTCACATCTATGCCAGCTTCAAGCATGAGTAGTTCGGGAATCTGGTCCTGTCGAAGGATTGTCCGATCAAGTGCAGAAAGATGGCCGGCGGTCGCCTCCAGGTCGTTGGTCTGAAACGATGCAATTGCATATACAAGGTGGAAGAGGTTTCTTAGTTCAGGGTCAAAACTATTGAGTGAAGGGGACAGTCCTTCAAGTGTCCGTCGCCATTCAGGTTTCCCTTGGGGATCTTCTTTTCCAAAGGGATCAATGAGCGACCAAAACTGTGCATATTCGATCTTCGCGGCAATTGCATCGCGCGTCAGTCTCAGCTCATCCAGCAAGCTGATACTACGTCTAAGCAGGTCGAGTCCCTGAGGCAACATCCCCATGGCCATGTAGGTTTCGGCGAGTGTCCGCAGGACAAAAGCTAGGTCTCGCGACGAAAATGCAGCCAGATTCGACGGTTGATCTCCCAGAGCCCCAAATAACTGTTCCTGTACGCTCTCGCCGAGTGAAAGGGCGCGCTTGAAATCATCCCTGTGTGCAGCCAGCTCCATTTGCAGAATATGGACCTCCAAGGCCATGGTCGACCCCGGCTCCAATGGCTTGAGCACTTCGTCAGCCTCTGCTTCCACTGCCAGCAGTGTTGGCCCATCGTCCTTGAGTTCGGCCAGGTGCGCGCGGGAAAAGAGAAGGTTGTAGCGCAGATCGGGGTGCGTCCGTACCTGTTCTGAGCCCGCGACTTTTCGAATCTCCGCCCCAGCGGCCGCCGAATCTCGCAGATTCGAGAGGTAGAAGCCGGCCAAACGCACGGATCTCCAAGCATTCCAGTAATCAGGTTCTGGCACGGACGCAAACGAGATCTCTCTTAGTTTTGCTAGGACTGTGGTTTGTTTTTGAGTATCGCGCTCTGCTTCAATGATTTCGTCCAACGCTTTCGCTAGCTCTGTCACTTCATTGCCATCCTGAGCCTCTTGTGCCGCTAGGTAAAGCTGTTGGAGTCCGGCCTCCCACCCGGGACCGTTGACCGCGATTCTCCCGGCATCCAGATGTGCTTGGCAGAGCCAGTGATGATCCGACTGAGGAATAGTTGCGAGGCCTTCGCTTAACTTTGAGAGCGATTCCTGGAGTCGGTTCTGCTCTTTTAGCAGTTCCCCCTCCAGAACAAGGGTGATCCCTATCAGATGTCCGGCGGCTGGGATATACCTAGGGTCGGCGCCCGCAACGATCTCCCTCGCCATCTTCAGAGTTTCTTCATAATCCTCCAGGTCCGGGTGCATCTGTCGGTGTAGATTCTGTCTTGCCAGCGTGCGGTTACTGAGTGCAACGGCCTTGAAATAGAGATTGCGGACCGAGTCTGTAGGAATTCGCTTGACGACTTGGTCGAAATCGTCGGCGGCTGCCTGCGAATCCTCCAGTCGGAGTTGCAGCAAGCCGCGCTGAAGGCGGAATTGCCACCGATCATCCAAATCGATCGCTCGGTTGTAGTTGCGAAGTGCCTCTTTAAGGTCGCCTCGGCCCTCGGCGTCGCGAGCCATCTTAAAGGCAACTTCGGCGGGCGGAGATTCCTGAGCGGCCGCGGAATTCGCTGCAACCAAGCCAAACACCGACAGCAGCAACAGTGTACGCATCACGGCACTAACTTGAATAGGGCGGCAATTCCCTTGAACACCGCTAGGCCAAGATATCCACCCACCATGCCAATACACATCGCAGCAAGATAGCTTAGCGTGAATTCGGCCAGGCCCACTGGCTTGAGCCAGCCTTGCAGATCAGCAGAGTAGAGCAGAAACGCAGCAGCAGCAGCAGAGAAGAGTTCCAAGAGGATCAGCCAGGTTTTCTGCGAGAACAGCGCCGATCCTCTCGCCACGATCACTCCAATTAAGCCCGCCAATGTGGCCGCAATCAGAAAACCGACCGGAGAGAGAATGTGCACCAGGATAGTTGCTGGAACGTTCATTCTTGGCTCTTGAAACTCAACCTTGGCAGTTCCTGGCGATGTGCCAGCACTTGCCTTGTAAGTGGCAACCGGAGCGTCTCGGGTAAGTGATAACCGGTCCGATGGGTCGGACTTTATCACCGGTGGGCTCGTGACCAAAATGTCGAGCGCCTCCGCTGGTCTAACTCGGAACCCCTCGCTCGCCAGATACACATGTGCGCTTGCGGTCGAAATCGGAGCCGCATAAACCGACACTTCTCCGGGAAGAGCCACAAGCGTTAATTGTGGCCCCTGCTGCTTCCAATCGATCTTGACATGGTTCGAGGCCTTTCCATCAGCCTTGCTGAAGGCTACCAAGTCAAAGTCGGCGCCCGGCGAAAACGGGATTAGGACGGGGTCCGACACCGCCGTATTGCGATCAACGATGATCTCAGGTGGGGCCTTCAGTTGACCATTCTGGTCGCGGAGTTCGAATCGGGCTTCACTACTCACTGCTGCTGCAATCCATTTCGCCGTTCCTCGCTTTTGTTCTGCACTTACCACGACCGGCAACGAGTAGAAGGAGTCCTCGCGATAGATCGGTTTTCCGGTAGATAGCACCCATCGAACATCAGCACTGCTCGGGCCAAGCTCGGCTCCGATCACAACGGACAGGGGTGCTGATCCGACCGGGTTGCCGTTACAAGAGAAGGTCATCTCAAATGTGCCCGTTCTTGATGGGTTCAGTTCCCCCTGCACTCCGTCCAACAGTTCCTTCCGTGTTATTTCCTGGGAGTAAGCGAGATCTGGGATAACAGCCGAGATTCTGCCACAGGAAGGATCAAAGTCACGAACCGCCTTGACACGGAAGGAACGGCGAGACTCTACGGCAAATGTGGAAGGCGTCACTTGGAAGTCCGAGCCTTCAATGGGATGCCCTTGTGGATAAGATCGCTCCACCTTCGACTGGACGCCCGTATAAAGTGAAATCAGTGCAAATAAAAACAGAATAGCAATGTTCGCAATCCAGCCCCGATTAGACGTGACACTCGCCATGACACTGGACCTCAGGATTCCAGCGTAGTATACAACCGCGCCACATGGTCACCAACCCTTCTCTGGATGCTGAAAGGTCGATAGAGTCGGGGGATGCATGGAATGGTGAACGTGCATTCCTCGAAGCCGTCTGCGGATCTCGTAGTTTCGGAGCCCCTGCGAGGTCGTAGCTCGATCCTTTGTCGTAACACTTGACTTTCTATTTTGCTTTCGACTTGCACCCGTGGAAATCTTCCGCCTGATCTTCGACGGTGGTTTCAAGAGTCAAAGGAGTGGGAGGGCGAAGGCGGGTGAGCAAAGAAGTTCGTGTTCTGATCGTTCGCGTGGCGGCGGAGACGCTATCCGCGACCAGATATGGCAGGGAAACCAAAAGTACAACTACGAGGAAAATAAATAGGTCTGCAATACGCAACCAGCCGCCTGTGATTCTGCGGGCGGCTTTCCTTTGCAGCCAAATCGGACCTTGGTGCGGCCCCAGATAGTAACATCGGGCTAATCGTGTAGGTATTTGCGGGAGGGGACACACTGGGGCGGCAATAATACCAGCAAGCCCCGAGCTTGGCAGCGCTCGGCATCTGCCTCGGAAGGATGAGAAAATCGATTTCCCTGCTCAAACCCGAAAACCGTTCATATGCCAGACGGGTAGGAAGTTCCCGTTGCGGGAAAATCGTGTCGGACCCCACTAAGAATGATGATCCTTTGTCGTTGCAGCACCTCTTTCGCTCAAATGTCGATACCGCCTAGAGACATTCGGGAGCCAATGGCAGACTGCCGTTGAGCCAGTGCAGGTAGGTGTCGATACTGTGGTAGCACCCAAGGTTCTTCTTCGCAAAGAGCGAGGAGTCGAATGGGCAGGCTACTGCGACGTGCTCGTAGTCGAGGATAAGGGGGATGGTTGGCGGGAGCTTGGGGACGACGTCGCGGGTGTTGACAATGCGCCAGGAGGTGAGGGGCAAGGCATCGAAGAGGTGCTTGAACTCAAGGTTGCCGACCCTAGGCGATGCTAGGGTGCTGCTCAGCGAGATGTCGAACTTTCCCTTGACGCTGTTCTCGAGGACAAAGAGCGTGGCGAGCGCGGAGCCGAGGCTATGGCCGGTAACGACTGTGGGGCGTTCCCGGCGGGTGCGACCTTCGGCGAACTCGTGTGCGACGCCACGCTCGGCCTCGCGCCTGAGCGCAAGTTGCTCGAGCTGGTCTGCAAAGGAGCCGATGAGTTCGGGTTCGGCAGCAGAAGCCAAAGTGGGAGCAGTGGCGGGTACGGGCACGACTTTCATGGTGGAGTAAATGTTGTCGAAGCCGAAGGCCACCCGGCCGGCAGAGGGCACCTGCCTGAACGGCACCATGACGATGGAGGCGGCATCGTCGAGCCACTCGACGATGCCTTCGGTGCCGCGGATGGCGATAATGCGATTATCTGGGTTGGCAGGTCGTGCAC
>Ga0210405_10002847_pt1 | contig 17566 bp, 11 predicted proteins | sample IncBWH11MmetaG_FD_155492 | JGI IMG/M metagenome (GOLD analysis project Ga0210405, IMG submission 155492) | Forest soil microbial communities from Barre Woods Harvard Forest LTER site, Petersham, Massachusetts, United States - Inc-BW-H-11-M | ecosystem: Environmental > Terrestrial > Soil >... | reverse complement strand
AAACTCAAGCAGCCCGCGGACGGAGCCGCAATCGTATTTGAAGGAGTGGTGCGGGACAACACACGAGGCCGCCGCACTCTCTATCTGGATTACGAAGCCTACGAAGAGATGGCCCTTAAACAAATGGACGCGCTGGCCGAGCAAGCCCTTCAGCAGTTTCCCATCCGGGACGTAGCCATGGTGCATCGCTTGGGGCGGTTGGAAATCGGGGAGTCGAGCGTCTTGATCGTTGTGGCTTCAGCGCACCGCGCGGCCGCCTTCGATGCCTGCCGCTGGCTCATCGACACCCTCAAGCGCACCGTACCCATCTGGAAGAAGGAGTATTTTGAGGATGGCGCGGTTTGGGCGGATGGCGAGCGTTTCCCGGATGGGATTCCTAAGGCCGAAAGCAGCCATTCCGGAAGGTCTGCATCTAAGTGAAAAGATTGTCTCTTCGTGATCCCTACAGATTGTCGTGGCGAACTTTGCGGTTAAAGGCTCGGTTCGAGAAGGCGCCCATGTGCAAAGTTCGAAATGATGAGCATGCGAAGAATGGCAATTTCAGCTTCCGCATGCGACATCTGTTTCTCTTTCTGACTATCGTGGTCGCGATCTCGCATGCTCAGGTGCCTAAACCGCCGTGGGCAAGTGGCGGCACAAGCCCGGCGAAATCGGCGTCCTCTAATAGCTCGAAGAACAAGGACGGTCAGGACAGTGCAAGTCCGGTTCAGAGTTCCGAAACTACCTTAAAGGTTGACGTCAAGCTGGTGAACGTCTTCGTCACCGTCACGGACGAGCACGGTGCTCCGGTCGGCGGCCTGAAAAAGGAAGACTTCACGCTACTGGAAGACGGAAAGCCGCAGACTATTTCGGTGTTCGACAAAGAATCGGCGTTGCCGCTTTCCATTGTTTTGGATATCGACACCAGTCTGAGCACGCGCAAGGACCTGCCTCTCGAACTGTCTTCCGCGCGCCGTTTTGCGCACGCCATCCTTCGACCCGTCGATGCGATCTCTCTTTACGGTTTCAGCGAGATCGTCAGTGAGGTGGTCCCGTTCACCTCCGATCTCAAGACAATCGACCGCGGCATCGATCGGATTCGCATGGGATCGGCTACCGCTCTTTACGATGCGCTCTACCTCGGGGCGCAGGCCCTCGACACTCGCAAAGGAAGAAAGGTTCTGGTTGTGATCACTGACGGCGGCGACACCGTCAGCCGGGTGGATTATAAGGAGGCGGTGCGTTCCGCACAGGAAGCGGAAGCCATCGTCTACAGCATTATTGTGGTTCCGATTGAGGCGAGCGCAGGACGTGACACGGGCGGGGAGCACGCCTTGATCCAGATTTCCGAGGACACTGGCGGCAAGTACTTTTACGCCGAATCAGTGCCGCAACTCGACGAGGCCTTCCGAAAGATCAGTGACGAACTCCGCACCCAATACCTGCTGGCTTACTACCCATCGCAGCGGCTTTCCGATTCCAGCTTCCGGCACATTGAAGTCAAAGTGGACGGGTCGTCCATCGGCTCATCGCTCACCGTGCGCCACCGGACCGGTTATTACACCACCAAATCCAAGTTTTGACGCGGCTGTCGCGTCCTTACTGATTTCATTTTCAATAATAATCTACAAAATATGGAAGCGACCACCCTGGTATCAGGCTAGGCAAACTCAACAATGACTGCACATAAGCTATTGACATAATTACAGATGACGTGCCAAAGTGTCTGCGTTCATTGTCTTGGTCCGTCAATTGCACTGTTGTCACCTAAGGACTTGCTTGGGTTTTGGTGAAAGGCTGCGGTCGGCCTCTGATTGCTGGCGGGAGTCCTTGGCAATAAGCAGATAATTCTAGTCCCGCCAGACTCGACTGCGAAACTGCTATTCAGCTCGGAAACGTTGATTCTGAACAGATTCTGAAAGGAAGGTGGACGATGTCCCTGAATTTCAACCGCCCTCTCCGTTGCGCCGGAATGTTTCTAACCTTGGCTCTGGCGATAACTTTTTTGCTGTCTCCCACATTTCTGTCGGCACAAGCGGACGTCGGTAACGGCAACATCGTAGGAATAGTTACAGATCCTTCCGGAGCTGTCGTTAGCGGAGCAAAAGTCACGGTTACTGAAAAATCCAAAGGCGTGGCGACCGTCAGGACCTCAGACTCGAAAGGTGTGTTTACTTCGGGCGCGTTGATCCCGGGCAATTATGCCGTGAGGGTCGAGGCCCCTGGCTTCAAGACCACGGAAGTACAGGTGAATGTGCAGGTCGATAACACGGCGACCGCCAACGTGAAATTGGAAGTAGGCCAGACGAGCCAAGTGGTTGAGGTCGAGGCCAGCACTGTTCAGGTGAACACCGAGCAGCCCACTGTTCAAGGCGTGATCACGGAAAATCAGATCGCCAACCTGCCGGTGAATGGTCGCAACTTCCTTGATCTGGCCCAACTTGAGCCGGGCGTGCAGATTCAGGATGGTCAGAACTTCGACCCGACCAAAGCCGGCTACTCTTCGATCTCTTTCGGAGGCCGCTTCGGCCGCACCGCCCGCATTGAGGTTGATGGCGTAGACGTCTCCGACGAAACTGTAGGGACGACTACGACCGATATCCCGGCCAGCGCCATTCAGGAATTTCAGATCGAGCAGTCAAGTCTGGACATGTCCACCGAGCTGACTTCTTCCGGCGCTGTGAACGTCACCACGAAATCCGGAAGCAATGCCTTCCACGGCGATGCCTTCGGTGCATTCCGCGACAGTGTGTTTTCGGCAGCGCTACCCACTCCTATAGGATTCACAGCGCCCTTCCAGCGAAGTCAGTACGGCGGCGATTTCGGCGGACCGATCCTCAAGAACAAGCTGTTCTTCTTCATGGACGGCGAGCGAACCATTCAGCACACGACGGTACCCGTGCCTATCTCCGCTCCTTTCTCCCAGTATGCGGGCACTTGGTCCGATAAATTTCACGAGGGCAACTTACTTGGACGCCTAGACTACCAGCTCACGAAGAATGCGCGTGCATTCTTTCGCTTTACGGATTTTCAGAACATCCTAGGCGCCACTTTCGGATATGGGTTTTCGGTATATGACAACAAGGACATTACCCGTAACTTCGTGGGCGGCGTGGATTTCAACACCGGCAGCTTCAGCCATGCCATCCGCTTCTCGTATCTGAAATTCCAGAATCAAATCAAAGACGCGACCATTGGCAGCACGACGCTGCCATTCGCTAACGTAGGTGTGCAGCTGGGTCCCATGGGAGCCACCGGGCTACAGGCCGGACCGAATCTCTTGGCTCCACAGAGCACTCCGCAAAGCGACCATCAAATTAAATACGATGGCAGCAAAGTCTTAGGCTCACACGTGATTCGCTATGGGATCTCGTATAATCACATCCAAGGCGGGGGATTCGCCTCGTTCTTCAAGAATGGACCGCAAGTCATTGCGAGTGCCTCTCAGGGCGAAATTCTGGGCGCTGCCACCGGTCCTTTTCCGGGTGGCGCATCCAACCCGCTCAATTACCCCAATGATCTCGATATTCTCGCCAACGGCTTGGGCTATTCCACTACCCAGGCGGCGCTCGGTTTCCCTGCTGGCGGTCTGGGACCCGACAACCGCATTAGTTTCTATGGGGGAGACGGCTGGAAGATCAAGCCAAATTTCACCCTGACCTATGGGATTCGATATAACCGTGACACCGGTCGCACCGATAGCCAGTATCCCGCGATCCCCGGGCTTAACGCCTTGATGCCTGGGCTAGGAAATCCCGTGAAGCAACCGAACAACAACTGGTCTCCGCAGCTGGGTTTTGCCTGGGATCCCACGAAAGATGGAAAGACCTCGATCCGCGGCGGCATCGGCTTGTTCTTCGAGAATGCGATCTGGAACAACGTTCTGTTTGATGGACCGAAGCGTGAAGCTACCGGTGCGTTCCTGCAGTTCGCCGTCGTCTGCGCAGCTCCGGGCCAACCAATACCCGTCCCCATTGCAAACGGTAAGTTTCTCAACACACCCGGAAGCGCGAGCGCGACCGCGATCTGTGGCACTTCTGCCGGCTTCCCGCTCATCGGCAATGCCATACCAGCGATCCTCGCATTGCAGCAGGCCTATGTCGCGGGTTCACCCCTGAACTTACAGGCGCCTAACCCGGGCTATGTCCAGAGCGGCCTCGCCACCTGCACCACTCCTAACGCTCCCTGCTCTTTCCCGACGGGCAGCAACATGTTTTTACCCGACTACAAGTCGCCTCGCTCGGTGCAAATGAACATTGGCATTCAGCGGGAACTCCGCCGAGGCATGGTGTTAACCGTCGATTATGCACGCAATGTCCAGACTCACTACTTGTTGGGCCTGGACCAAAATCACACCGGCGACATCAACTACTTCAATCTGGCTGCGGCTAATCAAGCGATCAATGTAACCAACGTTGGCCTTGGTTGCCCGGCTGGACCTGCTGGCGTCGGCTGTGCCATCGGCAAAGGCGCAACAATTGGCACCTATGCCGGCAACGGCTTGACTTCTACGACCGACTTCGGCGGCAGCAGCTGTCCTTCTGTACTCGGACACGACTGCGCCTTCGGTGGGATCAATCCCAGTGCGCCAGCGCTCGGGTTCTTTTCCCCTGTGGGCCGTTCGACTTACGACGGACTACAGATGAAGTGGACGGATAACGTGAAGTCGCCCTTCAAGGGCGCAACCGGCATGAACTTCACCGTTTCCTACTCCTTGTCAAGCTTCAAGAATTCCGGCGGAGGCACGAATCCGGGTGTCCCGGTGACAGCGAGCAAGAACGACCAGGATTTTCTCCCTGCCTCTCTCGACAACTCTAACGTCAACCAATACTTCGGGACTTCCACACTGGACCGCACCCACCAGATATCCTTCGGCGGCTACCTGGATTTGCGCTACGGTTTCCAGATCGGCCTGATCGGGCATTTCGACAGTCCGCTGTCAAACACCCTGGTCGTTCCCAACACGAATCTAGGGGCCGGGGAGATATACCGCACCGACTTCACGGGTGATGGCACCACGCAAGACCCAATGCCGGGAACCCATGTCGGAAGCTTTGACCGCGGGATCAACGGTGGCAACATCAACGCTGCTATTGCCAACTACAACGCTACGGTAGCGGGACAACCGACGCCAGCAGGCAACGTTCTGATCCAGAACGGCTTGATGACGGCATCACAGTTGGTGGCCTTGGGCGCCGTAGCTCCGACGGTGGCCTTGGCACCTCCGAACCAAATGAATTTTCCCTGGTTGCAAACGATGGACATGACGCTGGCGTGGACCTACACCATCAAAGAGCGACTGACTATCAGACCGTCAGTCGGCTTCTACAACATCCTCAACTTCGCCAATTTTGATCTGCCGGAAAGCATGATGTCTGGTCTGCTTACGGGCGGGATTGGCACTATTAACGGTACCACATACGCCACGTCGGCTGTGAACCGGGTCGGCGTCGGCACCGGCGTGTATTCGCTGGGCTCGCCGCGCCAAATCGAATTCGCGCTGAAGCTCACCTTCTAGGCGAATTTACCGCCAACTACCAACACCAGCTCCACCAGGGGCTGGTGTTTTTTTGTCTTGCCGTTTAAGGAGCGAGTTCGTTGCGCAGACGCTTGGAAAGCTTTTCCATCTGCTTCAGCTTCTCAATCAGGTCCTTCGGAAGCATGCCCTTCCCCACATCGTCGATCCCGGAGTGAATCGACTGAGACAGGATCACCAGTTCATCCGCCTCGCTCTTAACTTTTGCAAAGTCCATTGACGATTGCTGGCGAATTGGAGGAGGCACGGTTTTCTCGAACTGGTCCTCGGCTCTGTCAGCCTGCCGCTGTCCCGTGTTGCCGTTACGTGCCGGACTCTGCGCCCAGGCCAATGATGCCGATAGCAGAACAGCGAACAGGAGAATTGGGGTTCTCATGACGAAACCTCTTGGCAGGAGATACGGTCGGTTGTATTTTACTCCGGCGCAACAGCCCGTGGTATAGATCTGGATTCAACGCTGCTGGGGATCACTTATTGGCGGACAGAAGCTTGGCTCTGGTCTCCGCTTTTAGGGCTTCCGTCTTTTTGCCCAGGCCGGAATAAGCTTTCGCCAGAAGGTTATAGAGTTGCGCATTCTTGGCTTGCACTTTCGATAATGCTTGCAGCGATTGCGCCGCCTCCGCGAAGTTGCCTTTGGTGATTTGCGCATCTGCCAAGCCGAGTTGCGCTTCCACGCTGCCCGGCTGCAGCAATAACGCTGCTTCGAACTGATCTTCGGCGGCTGGCGGGTCCTTGAGGCCCAAGTACACCTGGCCTAGTAGCAAGCGAGCCTCGAACTGTCCGGGCACCAGTTTCAGGCTGGCTTCGAGCGCATCCCGTGCACCGCCCAGATCACGGGTCTTCTCCAGTGCTTGCCCCTCGTGAAACAGGGCTGTGGCGTCATCCGGGCGGACTTCTATGGCGGCCTTCAAATGACGGGCCGCTTGGACGTAGTCACCTGCCTGCATCTCCAACTCACCCAACTGACGAAGCGCGGTAGGCGACTTGGCGTCGAGCGCGAGAACCTTCCCGAGGGTTTTACGAGCATCTGCGGGGCGATTGTCTTCCGCAGCGATCATCGCCGCGTGCAGGAGGTTCTGCTCTTCAATTTTGTCTTTCGGGTCAGGCAGGTCGGAAGGTTCCGGAGCTGCGCTTGCGGATCCTCGAGCTTGAGCCTCCTTGGATCGTAGTTCTGCCAACATCTCACGCGATTCTTGAACGCGTGCGTCCTGAGGTTCGTACTTATTGGTCATCTCGGCGGGATCAAGCGGCAAATCGTAGAGCTCGGGCCTTGGCGCCTCGATAAACTTAAAACCGTTGCTTCGCACCGACCGCAGCGGGGCCCAGCCGAAACGCAAGGGGTAATCGGTTTCGCCGAAGGCGGGGCGGCCAGCTTCACTTTTGCCGACAAAATAAGACTCCAACGATTCTCCATCTGTCTTTTCAAGAGCGGGAGCACCTACCAATGCCAGCATAGTTGGCATAATGTCCAGGGTGCGCACCTGCGCCGTCACCACAGTGCCGGCGCCGCGTGGGCCAGGCAGTTTGACGATCAGGGGAACGTGGGTAGTCGAGTCATACAGGAAGATCCCATGCGTGTCTTCGTGATGCTCTCCCAAACCTTCGCCGTGGTCACCGACCGCGACGATGACCGAATTGCCATACATGCCGCTTCTCTTAAGATAAGTGATGAAGTGCGCCAGGGCGGAATCCGCGTATGCGATCTCGCCATCGTACAAATGATCCTTGTATATCTGCGAATAGGGTGGCGGCGGTTCGTAGGGGTCATGAGGATCGTAGAGGTGAACCCACACGAAATGCGGGCCCGCAGGGTGCTTGCTTAACCAATTCTCCGCGTGTTCCACGACGTCCATGCCGCGGCGCTCAAGGCGTCCCCAGCGCGACTTGGTCGACGAATGTTCGGGAAAGTTGTCGTAGAAATCGAACCCTCGATCAAATCCCGGAGCCAGGCTCTTACTGTCGAGGATCACGGCCCCGATAAACGCTGCCGTGCGATAACCTTGCGCTTTGAGCAACTCCGCCACGGTTGGATGCGCCGCTGACAAGGGCACGCCGAAATCCGTCACCCCGTGCGAGCCCGGCAGTAGTCCGGTGAGAATGCTGGCGTGGGATGTATTGGTGATCGGGCTGGGCGTAAAAGCCTGGGTGAACCGTACACCGTCCTTCGCTAACCCGTCGAGCGCAGGCGTCGCCACACCAGTGTACCCGTAGCAGTGAACGTGGTCTGCCCGAAGAGTGTCGATGGTTATAAGGAAGATGTCCGGAGGCGGCGTCTTGGAGGGCGCGGAGGGTGCCGCAGCAGACAGAATGAACACTACATAGAGCGTGCGAAGAACCTTCACCGGTTTCATCAGCCTAGCACAAAAAGCGCCATCCCCACTTGGGCTTGGCGGCGGTCAATCTCTTGTCTGAGCTGCCCGGGCTCGTTCTCGGGCGCTGTCCTGGCTGCGTCCAAGGTGCTCGTATACGTCGGCCAGCAAGGAATGTGCCGCGGAGAATGCCGGCAATCGCTCTGACGCGATCTCCAGGTGAATGGCAGAAGCCTTGAAATCGCCGGTCTTCATCAGGCTGAGACCCATCATGTAGTGCGCGAACGCAGAATCGGGCTGCAGTTCGATCGCTTTGTGCAAGTATCCGATAGCCTCGGCATATTGCCCCTGCTGAACCATCGCAAAGCCCATTCCATATTGCGCTAGGTAGAAGGCGGGTTGGACCGCAGGCACCTGTCGTAGCAGCGGGATTGCCTTCTCCGGCTTGCCGTCGTCCGACTCGAGCATTGCCGCGAGGGTCTTGTTGATGGCAGCGATGGCGTCCTTAGGATCGGTTCCCTCTGTAGCGGCATTTACGCCGGCGCTGCCCTTCTGCAGTCCGACATACCCGAGAGAAGCCACTTTCTGCATCTCGCTGGAGGTCAATCCTGAGCCAGTGGACTTGCCGGTTTCGTTTCCGAGACGGTTGTCGAGGCCTTGGAGTTGTGAGGCCATGGTTTCAAGCGTAGCCTTCGAACTCTGTGCCAAGTTGTGGGTGGCACTCGAGTCAACTGATAGATCGTAAAGTTCAGGCTGGGGAGCGCGAATGTAGAGGTATTTTCCCGCCCGCCACGACTCGAGCACGCTACATCCGAAGCCCTGCTGCGGAAGTTCGCTGCGCGAATAGGCCGGTTGGTCGTTCTGGGAGCTTGCTTCAGCCACTCGCATCAGTGACTGTCCCTGCATCTGCGCGGGAACGGGGAGGCCGGCTACCGTTAACACAGTTGGCGCAATGTCCAGAAGGCGTGCGCGATTCCTGATCTGTTTCCCAGCCATCTGGTTTTTCGGCAATTTCACCACAAGTGGCACGTGAATGGTTTCGTCGTAAAGGAAAATCCCGTGCGTCTCCTCTCCGTGCGCGCCAAGACTCTCACCCTGCGACGAAGCGATGACGATCAGGGCATCATCATAGAGCGACTGGCTGCGTAGAACGCTAACCAACTTCCCGATCGCGGTATCGGCGGACGCGACCGCGCGATCGTACGAAGTTGGGTAAAGGGCGTGGGCATCCTGCAGATGCACCCACAGGAAGAAAGGCCGCTGCTTGTTCGCGGCTAGCCAGTTCGTGGCGCGCGCAATTACCTGGTCCCCGTGGCGCGCGACTGACTGGAAGTGGTTTTCACCACCCTGGGGCTGGTGGAAGCCGGCATCGTATACATCGAAGCCGCGATCATAACCCTGGAATGGTCCGTTTCGAGGATCCAGCAGAATCGATCCCACAAACGCAGCAGTTCGGTATCCGTTGGAATGAAGCAGGTCCGGCAAGTACGGCAGCGTCATAGCCAGGGGAACAGCAAATTCGCTGGCCCGATGTGTCTCGGGATAGGTGCCTGTAAGAACAGTCGCGTCGGAGGCCACCGTGCCGGGCGCTTGCGCATAGGCCTGAGCAAAGACCAATCCCTGGTGCGCAATTCCGTCCAGATTGGGAGTCAGGCCGCTGTGCGCGCCCATAAAGCCCATGCGGTCGGCGCGAGTCGAGTCCAGCGTGATAAGGACAATGTTCGGCTTGGCCGCGGCCGGGGAGTCGACCGGGAAAACAACCAAGGTTAGAATGCCAAGAAGGAACCACGGGCCCAAATGCCGCAGCATGGATAGAAGTCTAACAACGTTCCGAGAACGTGTCACAAGCGAAACGAGGATGTCTGAGGATTGAAGCACTGAAGAAAATACTCCCGGTGCTCTGCTCTTCGCTGCTTCTAATTGCAGTGGCGATGCTGCCTTCGTGCCGTTCCGCCCCGGCCCAATCGCACAGCAATCAACGGCTGATCATTCTCGGCATCGACGGCATGGATCCCCAACTCCTGCATCGGTTCATGCGCGAAGGAAAGATGCCGAACTTCGCGAAACTCGAGGCCCAGGGAGATTTTCGCCAGCTCACAACCAGCATTCCCCCTCAGAGTCCGGTAGCGTGGTCTAACCTTATTACGGGGATGAATGCAGGCGGTCATGGAATCTTCGATTTCATTCATCGCGACCCGAAGACCTTGGGACTTTATTTTTCGGCCTCGCGGGTCGAGGGACCGAAGCACGCGATCCACCTGGGGAGTTGGGCGATTCCTCTCGGGGGTGGCAGCGCCGAACAACTGCGAAAAGGCGTAGCGTTCTGGCAACTGCTTGACCAAAACGGCATCCCAAACACAATTTTTCGAATTCCCTCGAATTTTCCTCCAGTCGCGGCCAAGGGAAAAACCCTGTCCGGCATGGGCACTCCCGATTTGCGGGGAACCTACGGCACGTTTTCTTTTTACACGGATGATCCCGCGGCCGTCGCCGGAGCGGTCGAAGGCGGGCAGATCATTCCCGTGCAGGTTGAGAACTCGCGCGTAACCGCCAATCTGATCGGCCCCGACAATTCGTTTCGAAAGGGCTCTCCGGCCGCTACGGAACCCTTCTTCGTCGCGGTTGACCCTCTGGAGTCCGTGGCCAAGATCACAGTGCAGGGCAGGGAATTTGTGCTGCGCGAAGGGGAGTGGAGCGATTGGATTCGCGTCGAGTTCCAGCTGATTCCTTTCTTCGCAAATGTAAAAGGCATGTGCCGCTTTTATTTCAAGCAGGCGCATCCCCGCTTTCAGCTATACGTATCGCCGATCAACATCGATCCCGCAGATCCCGCGCTACCGATTTCGACACCGTCCAGTTATTCGCGCTTTCTCACCGACGAAGGAGGAGAGTTCCATACCCAGGGAATCGCGGAAGACACGAAAGCTCTTTCGGATGGCGTGCTCGACGACGACGAGTATCTGCGGCAGGCCCGGACCGTTCTGGCGGAGCACCGCCGCATCTTCGATGCCGAGTTCCCAAGGTTCAATCGGGGAGTATTCTTTTTTTACTTTTCCAGCCTTGACCTCAATTCGCACATGTTCTGGCGGTTGATGGACCCCAAGCATCCCGAATACGATGCCACGCTTGCGGCCCAGAACGGTTCGGCAATCGAAGATTTTTATGAGCAGATGGATCAGGTGTTGGGGGAAGTGCTGCCTCGATTGGATGACCACACGACACTGCTCGTTCTCTCCGACCATGGATTTGCCCCATACTACCGCTCCTTCAACCTGAATACCTGGTTGCTGGACAACGGATACATCAAACTGAAAAGTGACGCGAGCCGCAATGCCAGCGAACCATTTGCGAATGTTGATTGGAGCCAGACACGCGCGTATGGTCTCGGGCTGAATGGGCTTTACGTCAACTTGCGAGGCCGCGAGAGCAACGGAATTGTCGAACCGGGAACTGCGGCCGACAGTTTAATGGCGGAGATTCGGGCGAAGCTGCTCGCAGTGCAAGATCCAAAAGCGAAACTATCCGTGATCACCCGCGTGGACCTTGCCGGTGAGGCCTATCAAGGGCCGTATGCGAGGGAGGGGCCGGACTTGGTCGTCGGGTATAACCGCGGCTACCGGGCCGGATGGCAAACGATTTTGGGTGCCTTCCCGCCGGAAGAACTCGAAGACAACAACAATCCATGGAGCGGCGACCATTGCATGGACTATACCCTTGTCCCCGGAGTTTTACTCAGCAATCGGAAAATTGCAGCCGAGGCGCCCGCCTTGACAGACATTGCTCCGACCATTCTGGCGGAGTTTGGAATCGCCAAGGCAAAGGGTATGATTGGGAAATCCGTGTTTCAGCCCGGCGGCGCGATCCACTGATTTTGTTGGCGAGCCATTTTTTGTCAGCCCAGGAGAAGGATGTTCGGTTCTCACAAAGTGAAGCTAGAAGGCGAATTGCTGGATAAAGTGAAGCAGTGTGCGGAGGCGTGCGGCTACGCGTCGGTCGACGAATTCGTCGTGCATGCTCTCGAGAAAGAAGTGAACAAGGTGCTGCCTCCCAGCGAAGGTGGTTCCACGTCGAAGGAAATCGTAAAGAAGCGGCTCCAGGGGCTTGGGTATATCGAGTAGCGTGGCCTCGCCGCTTTCCGCGTCTATGGGCACTCTTGGAGTTAATGTTCCAGCCTTAATTGTTGTCGGGATATCACTCGTCATTGGTCTGGTGATGGTGGTCGTGTTTCGCTATACCTCCGACCAGAAGGCAATCCACGTCGCCAAGGATCGCCTCAAGGCCCACCTGCTGGCGCTCAGGCTTTTTCAGGATCAGATCCCCGTCGTCCTGCGCTCATATGGTCGCATTGTGCTGGCGACCGGCCGTTACTTGCGACTGGCATTCAAGCCTTTACTGTTCGTGATTGTGCCTCTGACATTTCTGATTGTGCAACTCGATCGCTATTTGGGCTCGATGCCGGTCGAAGTGGGGCACCCATTTCTGGTGAAGGTGCGGACGGACAATTCGGACGCATTGAATGAGGCATCGCTTCACCTGCCGGATGGGCTGTCGACTACGGCCCCGGCAGTGCACGTGCCTTCGGAAAGCGAGGTTGCCTGGAGACTTGTCGCCGAAAAACCGGGACAATACATCGTCAATGTTCAAGCTGCTAACCAGACGCTCTCGAAGCGAGTAGTGGTTGGGGCCGGATTGCAGCGCTTGTCGCCGGTCCGACTTCGCGGGAAATTCTGGGAGCGTATGTTTGTCTCTGGAGAACCCGCTCTGCCCGAGAACAATCCTATCGAGTCAATCGGCGTACAGTATCCTGCCCGGGACGTTGCCTTCGTTGCTTTCGAATGGAATTGGATCTGGCTGTTCTTTGTTTTGTCTCTGGCCGCAGGTTTTCTTTTCAAGAGTATTCTTGGTATTGAAATATGAAGTGCAGCGAAACAACATCTCCGGCTGAGCGTAGGCGGATTCTCGCGTGTCTGGCACTTCTTGGGATCATACTGCTCCATCCCCTGCGCAGCCACGCATACGCCGGGCCCGGCGCGGGTTTTGCGGTCCTCTCATCTTTCTGGACGCTTTTCGTTGCCTTCCTCTATTCCGTGTACGCGTTTTTTGCCTGGCCTTTCCGACAGTTATTTCGCCTGTTGCGGCGACGCAAGGCTTACGGAAAAGCGCAGATCAAGCGTGCCATCATTCTCGGCTTTGACGGCATGGATCCGGAATTGACTGAACGGTTCATTGCCGAAGGCAAACTGCCGAATCTCGCGAAGTTGCGCGAGCGAGGGACCTTCCGGAAATTGCAGACCACATTCCCGCCTATTTCTCCGGTGGCGTGGTCGACATTTATGACTGGCGTGAACCCCGGCAAGCACAACATCTACGATTTTCTCGCCCGGGATCTCAGCACTTACCTCCCCTACCTGTCCTCGGCCGAGATTAAGGGACCGAAGCGCAGTTGGAAGATTGGCAAGTACACGATCCCGCTCGGAGGCCCGAGAATCAAAGGCATGCGCCGCGGAATACCTTTCTGGCACTGGTTGGGCGAAGCTGGCATTTTCTGCTCCGTGATTCGCGTGCCAGTTACTTTTCCGCCGGAGAAATTCTCCGGTGTTCTGCTTTCCGGCATGTGTGTCCCTGACCTGAAAGGGAGCCAGGGAACGTTTTGTTTGTGCACAACTCGCCTCCGCGGTGACAAATTTCGCGAAGGCGGGGTGCGCGTTCCGATCGAGCGCAACGGCGCGTCGTGCAGATCCTACGTTCCCGGCCCTGAAAATCCGCTGCAGGCTGGCTCTGGCGACGAACTGCGCGTGAACTTTGAGATCCATCCTGACAAAGGGAATCAAGCCCGTTTCACCGTGGACTCACAAAGGTTCACGTTAAAGGTTGGCGACTACTCGGAGTGGATTCCCGTGAAGTTTAAAGCGGGTATGGGCTTCAGCGCACACGGGATCTGCCGCTTTTATCTCAAGGAACTCTCACCCGAGGTCGAGGTCTACGTGACGCCGGTGAACATCGATCCCGGCAGGCCCGATCTACCCATCTCGCACCCGGTGACGTATTCCGTTTACCTGGCAAAACTGTTTGGTCCTTATGCAACCCTGGGGCTTGCGGAAGACACATGGGCTTTGAACGAGGAAGTGCTCGACGATCAAGCCTTCCTCGCGCAGTGTTATGCCAATCATGACGATCGTGAACGCATGTTGTTTGACGCGCTGGAAAAAACGCAGCAGGGCCTTTGCGCGTGCGTGTTCGACACCACCGACCGCGTGCAGCACATGTTCTGGCGGTATCTCGAGGATGACCATCCTGCGGCCCGCGATGTGCCTCGGGATCAACGTCCCAGCGTGATCCAGGATCTTTACTCCCGCATGGACAAACTGATCGGCCGCGTCATGGGGCAGATTGACGACAAGACTCTGCTGATGGTCGTCTCCGACCACGGTTTCAAGTCGTTTGCGCGCTGCGTCAACCTGAATGCTTGGCTGCACCAGAACGGATACCTGACGCTGAAGCCAGGAAAGACCGAGAGCGGCGACTGGTTCGACGACGTGGACTGGTCTCGCACGCGCGCTTACACCATGGGCCTGAATGGACTCTACCTGAACCTCAAAGGTCGCGAGCGTGAGGGCATCATTGAACCAGGCGCCGACGCAGACGCGCTGAAGGACGAACTGCGGCAAAAACTCGATGGACTCGTAGACCCTGCCTCTGGCCGCGCCGGCATCACTGGTGTTTTCGATTGCGACTCCGTGTATGCGGGTCCCTACGTTGACAACGCACCCGATCTGATTGTCGGTTATGGCGACGGGTTCCGCGCCTCCTGGGATTCCGTCATGGGCAAGGTCACCAGCCAGATCTTCGAAGACAACCTGAAGGCGTGGAGCGGCGACCATTGCATTGACCCGCGGCTGGTTCCCGGCGTTCTTTTCTGCAATCGGAAGATTAGCGATGAGAAGCCTGCCATTGTAGACGTCGCTCCGACGGTTCTGAAATTATTTGGCTTGGCGCTCCCCGGGCACCTTGACGGGAAACCGTGGACCGTTGCGCCATCCACCGCGCCGTAGCCTGGCCGCACGTAGCTCGGCAGAGCGCGGGCGTGGCACATTACCATGGTCGAATCGTGATCACTATCGTCTCGGGCTTACCGCGCTCTGGTACATCGCTGATGATGCAAATGCTGGCGGCAGGTGGCATGCCTCTGCTGACCGACCTGGAACGCAAGCCGGACATCGACAATCCCCGCGGCTATTGTGAATGGGAGCCAATCAAGCTTTTGCCCAAGGAAGCGAAGCGCATCGACGAAGCCGAAGGAAAGGCGGTGAAAGTGATTTCTCAGCTCCTTCTTTCGCTTCCCCAAGGCAGGAATTACAAGTTGATCTTCATGGAGCGACCGCTCCCAGAAGTGCTCGCGTCACAAGATGAAATGCTTAAGCGCCGGGGATCAATCGAGGTCGTGGATACCGTTGTGCTGACTTCCGCCTTCCGCGATCACATGAGAGAAGTCGTCGACTGGCTCGAACACAGAACGGATATCCCCGTTTGCAGTGTGGGATACCGAAAAATACTCAGCGACCCGACGGGCTCTGCAAAGGCGGTCCGCGATTTCCTGGATATCGACTTGAACGTGGAAGCGATGGCCCTCGCGGTGGATCCGTCACTGTACCGCAACCGGCGTTCCTGAACCGGTTAATTTCCTCAGGGCTCCATCGCTTTCAACCGCTGTGCCTCGGCTAATTCACGGCGCCCGTTCTCTTCGTCTCCCAACACTGTATACACATTGCCCAAAAATTTATGGGCATCCACCGATTGCGGATCCAGCTTCACTGCCTTTTGCAGAAGCGGCTCAGCTTCCTTGGGGCGATCTTGCATTGCGAGCAGGCGTCCCAAGAGCAGATTTGCCCTGAAATTGTCAGGGTTGATGTCGAGCGCGGCCTGATATTGCTTCATTGCGTCACCGGTGCGGTCGATTTCCTCATAAGCTGAACCGAGATAGAAGTGCATCTCATCCGAGCCCGGGTCCTGGGCCACTGCAGCTTCCAGTTGCTTCGCCGATCCCGCCCAGTCCCCCATCTCCCCCAACGCCGCTCCCAGTTCGTAGTGCGCCTCCGCTGAGTCCGGCGTGAGCTCGACCGCCTTCTGCAACCAGGGCACAGCCTTGTCATACTCTCCGAGACCGTTCCAGGCGCGGCCCAATTGCAGGTTAGCCAGCGCTACTTTCGGGTCGGCTTTAAGTATTTGTTCGAACAGTGGAATAGCTTCGCGGTAGTTTCCCTCCTCCGCGTCCAGCAAACCTTGATGCAATGAATTTGCGATCTGAACCTTGTCTTTCGGATCAGCCCCTCGTTGCTTTTCCTCGCTCTCCGGCTTGCTCGATCCTGAACTCACATAGCCGAGCGCCTGAAGTTGCTCAGCTTGACGCGGAGTGAGAGCCACTTCAGCCTGGCCGGCGCGACTCGTTTTGTGGCGAAACTCATCGAGCTGCGAGGCCATCGTGTCGGTTACGCTGGGGGCGCTGCTCGCCAGGTTGTGCGCCGCCGTGGGATCCAGCGGCTGATCGTAGAGCTCGCGTTGCGGAGCATCGATGTACAGGTACTTTCCCGCCCGCCAGGCGCGCAACGAGCTCCAGCCGAACGCGCGATAAGGGTAGTCGGTCTCCGCATATTCCGGACGATCCTGCGCAGCTGCGTTCGATTTTGCCTTCATCAGCTCGAGCAGAGACTGACCCTGCATCGGCGAAGGCGCGGCAATTCCCACTTCCTGCAGAAGCGTTGGCGCGATGTCTACCAGGCCAACGCGACTCTCGATTAGCCGGCGACCTGAACCCGCCGACGGCAGCTTAATCAATAGCGGTACGTGGATGGTCTCGTCGTAAAGGAATAGACCGTGACTCCATTCCCCGTGTTCTCCAAAAGCCTCGCCATGGTCGGCCACCACGACAATCAGACTTTGATCGTACAGGCCACGTGAACGCAGCGTCGTCAACAGCTTGCCAACGGCAAAGTCCACATAAGCAATTTCGCCGTCATAGGGCGAAGCCGCGTATTGCACTTTGAACGGCGGCGGCGGGTCATAAGGATCATGCGGATCGTAGAAATGCAGCCAAAGAAAGAAGGGACCTTGCGGATGTTGGTCGAGCCAAGCCGAGGCGCTATCCACAACCGCCATCCCTCTGCGCTCCACGCTGTGATAGCGGTCTTCGCCCTGTCCGCGAATGTGGAACGGTGCGTCGTAGGTCTCAAAGCCACGATCGAACCCCGGCGCGGCCGCGCTCTTCGGATCCAGCACCTGCGATCCGACAAATGCCGCAGTGCGATATCCGTGCTGGCGCAGAATGTCGGGCAGATACGGCAAGTCCTTTCCCAGGGGCGATCCCAAATCGCTCACATGATTGAACTGCGGGTACGTTCCCGTCAGGATGGTTGCGTGCGAAGGCGTGGTCAGCGGAACCTGCGAGTAAGCACGGAAAAAAACCGCCGCTTGTTGGGCCAGGGAATCCAGGTTCGGCGTAAGTCCGCGTTTGGAACCCAAGAAACCCATGCGGTCCGCGCGCGTCGTATCCAGAGTGATGAGGATAACGTTGACCGGTTTAGCAAAACTCGCGAGCGAGTTGCCTGCCAGGAGAAGCAGGCACACAAACGACCGACACCAAATCATTCAAACCCCGCCTTCCATCTTTTGTATTGCAGAAGGCAATTTTACACTGCGGGATTGTCCCCGGCTCTCGTCCGCAGCGTCAACCCGTAGCCACGTGTAA
>Ga0210405_10002846_pt1 | contig 17569 bp, 15 predicted proteins | sample IncBWH11MmetaG_FD_155492 | JGI IMG/M metagenome (GOLD analysis project Ga0210405, IMG submission 155492) | Forest soil microbial communities from Barre Woods Harvard Forest LTER site, Petersham, Massachusetts, United States - Inc-BW-H-11-M | ecosystem: Environmental > Terrestrial > Soil >... | reverse complement strand
CGGTTAGCCTTGTTCGATGATGACAAGTTGCGCTCATAATACCGCGAGAACGACTTTCTCGCGACGGCAGCTATGGTTTCACCGCGAAGACCAGAAAATAATCCATCCCGTCGCCCTTCACAAAGTCATACCGTGACTGCAAAACGTAACCAGCTTCGGAAGCTTCTTTGATCACGATATCTGGAGCTACGCCATGGTTTTCTCCGTTGCCGTTGCGGTCAATGACTCCAACTTTGGCGCCGGGGCGAAGGGAGGCGCGCAGGTTTTGCAGCAGAACGACGGGTTTATCCACTTCGTGGTAGGTCTTCAGCAGCAATACGGAGTCGATCTGGTTCGCGGGCAATTGCGGGTCATCGCTTTTGCTCAGAACGGCCTTCACGTTGTGCAGGCTTTCTTTCTGAGCTCGCTTGTCGATGTAACGCGTAGCCTCAGGGTTGATGTCGACCGCGTACACGCTGCCGGTCTCGGTCACCCGGCGCGCGGCGCGCACCGTGAACCAGCCGGAGCCGGCGCCGATGTCGGCAACGGTTTTGCCGGGAGTGATTTCGAGGATGTCCATGACCCGGTTGATCTGAAGCCGCTCGTCTCGCCCCGGCGAATCAAAAATTGAGAGATCGCCGGTGTAAGGCTTGCTCGTCTTTCGAGGAGCAGCCTGCTGAGTGGCGGTTGCAGGAGCGCTTTGCGCCTGAGTGCAAACCGGCGCTAGGAAGAGAAGAATTAACGCAAGCACAACGCGGTGCTTGAACATGGGGTTAGTCTCCAGACAAATCTTCTCTCAGGATAGACTCAGAAAGATTGGATTTGGTGAGCACGGGCACTGCGTTCGAGCCCGCGGTTTGAGTTGGAGAGCTGGATAGACTTCTGCTACTCTGCTAGCACTTCTTAAAACGAGGAAATCTTCAAAAGATGCGATACCCCAAGTGGTTTAGTGTCACGATCACGTTGCTGATTTGTTTCATCCTCCCGCTCTCGGCAGTTGACAAAAGCAAAACCAACGCAAACTCTTCCGACGCCAACAAGCCTTCTTACGAGTTGCCACAGCCAGCCAAAGAAAATCTCGATTACAACATGTACCAGCAGATCCGGATCGAAGGTTTGATCCACTCCCATGTGATGGAGTACGCCTCCGCGCTGATGGATGGGATTGGTCCACGGCTGACCGGCTCGCCGAATCTGAAGCACGCCAACGAGTGGACGCGCGATCAGCTCGCCGCTATGGGTTGCAGTAACGCGCATCTTGAAGATTGGGGCGAATTTGGCATGGGCTGGCAGCAGCTCAACACCTGGACGCGCATGGCTTCGCCCGATACCGCCGTATTCATCACGCAGGCCGCGCCCTGGTCGCCCTCGAGCAATGGGACCATAAGCGGGCAAGCGATTTGGATCGACGTGAAGAAGGAAGAGGACCTCGATAAATACAAAGGAAAGCTCACTGGCAAGGTGGTTCTGCTGGGAGATATGCGCGAAGTCAAGCCGGTGGACAAGCCGCTCTTTGAGCGCGAGGACGAAAAAGACCTGGCCAAGATTATCGAGCATCCGCTAATCCCCGAGCCTGAATACTTTACGCCGGAGCTCATGAAATCGATCGACCTGCGGCAGAAGATTTCAAAGTTCCTGGCCGACGAGCATGCGCTGGCGGTGATTCTTCCCAGCCGCGATGGCAGAAACAACGGCGGCTCTGGTGGAACCATCTTCGTTGACAGCAGCCGCGGTCTGGGATGGTTTAGCTACCAGCGCGAGCACATTCAGCCGGTTCCGGTTGTCATCGCGGCAATCGAAAACTACGGACGCGTCTACCGGCTGCTTAAAGCCAACGTCCCGGTCACCATCGAGATGAACGTCGATGTAAAGTTCACCGGCGATCACGAACACGGCTTCGACACCATCGCTGAAATTCCGGGGACTGATCCGAAATTGAAGGACGAAGTTGTCATGGTCGGCGGCCATATGGATTCGTGGGCGGCTGCGACCGGCGCGACCGACAACGGAGCAGGGACCGTGGTTGCGATGGAAGTGATGCGCATTCTCAACGCGCTCCAGGTAAAACCGCGGCGCACGATTCGCATCGGGCTGTGGACTGGGGAAGAGCAGGGCCTGTTTGGCTCGATCGGCTACGTGAAGCAGCATTTTGGGTTTGTGCCGCTTTCCACCGCGCCTGACCAGGTCAAATTACCTGAATGGATGCGCAAGCCCGCGGGACCGCTTGTGCTGAAGCCCGATCAACAAAAGATCTCGGGGTATTTCAATGTAGACAACGGCAGCGGCAAAATTCTCGGTGTCTATTTGCAGGAGAATATGGCCGAGACCCCAATCTTTGCGCAATGGATCGAACCACTGAAGGATCTGGGAGTGACTGCGATCAGCGTGCGCAACACCGAAGGCACCGATCATGAATCCTTCGATGCCGTCGGCATCCCCGGCTTCCAGTTCATTCAGGACAAGCTCGACTACTCCTCGCGGACTCATCACTCGAACATGGATACCTACGAGCGGCTGCAGCCGGGCGATCTAGCGCAGGCGGCTACGGTTGAGGCGATCTTCGTTTACAACACTGCAATGCGTGACCAGATGCTGCCGCGCAAGCCCTTGCCACATCCGGAACTCGAGGACCAGCGCAAGGCGCCGCTTAAGAAGCTGATGCCTGGCGAGGTAGAGGTCGAAGTGAAAGACGCAAAAGAAAACAAATAGCGGTGCCTAGACCAATTTCATAATTGTCGTATTTACGAACTGTCATCCCGAAGCGAAGCGAGGGATCTAGGTTCTTGCCGGCACAATCGCATCACCGTGGCAGCAAACACCCAGATCCCTCGCTTTGCTCGGGATGACAAAATTGTTCGAGATCACTTCTCGGCCCCAAACATTTTGGAATGAAATTCCATGACCTCGCCGATATGTGCGCCAAAGTATGACGCGCTGTGATTGCCGGGATAGAGATGGAATTCGTGCTTAATGTGCTCTTCCTGAAGTTGCTTGTCGAGGACCGCAGCGCCGACCTCAAATCCATATTCGTCATCCTGTCCGCAGTTGAAATAGATGGCCAGCGTGCTGATCGCAGTTTTATTTTTCCTGGCCAACGAGTATGGATCGTTTTCCTTCCAGTGCGGAACGTTGATGGGATTGCCAAAGACGGATCCCAGCAGCCTGCCCAGCGGAGTACCGGAGCGTAGCGCGGCGTTGAGTTCTTGTGGAGATTCGGTCATGAGAGCCGCGCTTTGCGCGCTCACGGCTGAGAACATGCCGGGATCGGCGAATGCAAAACGAAGCGCTCCGTAACCTCCCATGGAAATGCCAGTAATCGCTCTTGCCTTACGCTCCCTCCGAATGCGGTAGTTGGTTTCAATGTAGGGTATAAATTCCTGCAGGAAGAAATCGCTGTACCGGACTTTGCCGTCCGCGGAGTCTACGTAGAAGCTGGCCTTCGCCTCCGGCGTGACAATCAGGAAATCACCGATTTTGTGTTGCTGCCGCAGGTCTTCGATCAGGTTCCATCCTCCGGTTTTGAACAGGGTCTGTTCATTCTCACCGAGGCCGTGCAGGAAATAGAGCACCGGGTAACGCCTTGCGGGCGCGGAATCGTACCCGGGCGGCAAGAGCACACAATAGTGGACCGTTTCTCCGAGGGTGTGACTCTTGAGGGCGTTGCAATCGATACGGCTCTGCGCCGCGGCAGAAATGGTGAGAAACAGCAGGAACGGAACACACCGCGGCCACCGAAGCATGAGATTCAGTCTACAGGTTACGGCATCTGTGCGCTGCTGAGACGTAGCAAGCTACGTCTCTACAGAAGGATAATTGTAGAGACGTTGCTTGCAACGTCTCACTCGTAGCGCAACGCTTGGACGGGATCAAGGCGCGCGGCGCGGCTTGCGGGATACAAGCCGGACAGCAGGCTTACCACTATCGCGAAGGCGATGGCACCAAGTACCAACCACCAGGGTACAAACCAAATCTGTTCTGGCGGGAAATGTTGGCGTTTCAAATAAACGTTTGTGCCCAGATTGATGACCCGGCCGATGGCCCACCCCAGTGCAACTCCCACGAACCCGCCGAAAATGCCCATCACGCCAGCTTCGGCAAAGAACAATCCTTTTACATCGCCATCACTGGCGCCGATGGCCTTCATAATTCCGATCTCGCGGCGGCGCTCAAGAATTGCCATCACCAGCGTATTGATGATTCCAATGGAGGCAACCGCGAGAGCCAGGCTGCCGAAGATTCCGAGGAACAGATCGAGCACGGCGAAAAACTGCCGCAGGCTGCGGGTCGCGTCGACGATTGAAAAAGTATTGAAGCCCATTTTCTTGATTGCGTCTTCGACGGCTTGAACCTGGGTAGGACTTTTGACGTGCACCTCGACGGTTGTGTACGCGGGCGTACTGTTCGCCATGTTGGTTGTGTCGCGCAAGTCGGAAGGCTGCATCACGTGCAAGTTCTGCGCGAGCTTTAGCGGCATAAAGATGCGCGCTCTGGCCTGGCCGCGCATGCTATCGGGATCAAGATCGCAAACGCCGACGACCTTCAAAGTCACTTCGCGCGAGACTACAGAATAGGCTGAGCCCGCGGGGGTCTTCGCCTCAGCGGAATTGGCTTGGTCTTTTGCCGCGGCCATATCGGTCGAGGGTGTCGCGGTTCGTTCAGCATACTTCATGGTCAGTTGCTTGCCGAGCAGAGGCTTTGCCAGTTCGGTGACGCTTGCTTCTTCACTCCCCGCTTTTGGCGTCTTCCCTAACAGTTGCGCTGCGAAAGACTTCTGCAGGATGATCTCGGACGCGGTATCCGACGAAAAGAAACTACCCTGCATGCCGTCGAAGGCGTCGTTATTCTTGGCTGAGAAAGGGAGGCCTGCCATCATCGACAAGTACGGCTTGTCTTCATAGCGAAGTTCAGCGATGAAGCGGATATCGGGATAGGCCTCGAGCACGTTTGGGAGTTGCGCAATCTGTTGCCGTGCCGACTCGTTGAGTGCGGGACTTTCCGCTGGCGCAGGACCGTTTTCTTCCTGCTCGCGGTTGAAACCACGCAAGTCGCGACGCGAGGTGACGACCACGGTGTCAAACAGTCCGGATTTTTGCAACCGCCTTCCGGCCAACTGCTGCAGACCGATTCCCAACGAAAGCATGGCGACCAGCGAGGCCACTCCGACGGAGATGCCAACGGTGGTAAGCGAATTGCGCAGGATGGATTCGCGCAGATTGCGCACCGCCAGTTCGGCCATATCGTAAGTTTTCACAGCCCGCCTCCGCGTACTTGCCCGCTGATGGAGGAGAGGACATTGGATTGATCGCCCACCAATTTGCCGTCCGCGAGAAAAATCATGCGGCTTGCATAGCGCTCAGCGAGAGTGCGTTCGTGCGTAACCATGATGATCGTCATGCCCAGCGTTTCATTGAACTCGCGAATGAAGTTCATGATTTCCGTGCCTGTCTGGCTGTCTAGATTGCCAGTGGGCTCATCCGCCAGCAAGAACTGCGGCCGATTAATCAATGCCCGAGCCAACGAGGCTCGCTGTTGTTCACCGCCAGAGAGTTCAGTCGGACGATGCCGCAACCTGGCACTTAGCCCGACTCGATCCAACGCTTGCTTGGCTAATCCTTCGCGCTTGCCGCGATCCACTTCCGCAAAGCGCAACGGCAACTCCACGTTTTCGAGCAGGGTCATGCTAGGAATCAAGTTGAAGGATTGAAACACCATCCCGACGGTGTGCAGGCGATATTTGGCCAGCTCCTCGCGTGAGAGCATTGCCAAATCGCTTTCTTGCACGACCACGGTTCCGGAGGTTGGACGATCAAGGCCAGCGACGAGGTTGAGCAGCGATGACTTGCCGGAACCCGAAGTACCGAGCAACGCGACAAACTCACCAGCAATTATCCGGATGGAGATGCCATCGACGGCACGAATCAAAGTTTCGCCCATGCGGTAGTGACGGCACAGATTCTCCGTATGAATAGCGATTGAGTTTTCACCGAGAGGCATGGGCTAACGGGACTCTCCTCTTACCAAACGCAAAGTGTCGGCGAGGTCGGGATCGCCGTTTCGGCCCGGTTTGGATGGTTCATCTCCCGCCGTGACCGGCACCGAGTCACCTTCGCCGGGAGCGAGAAATAAATTGGTCTCGACGCCATGCTGCCTGGTGTAGAGATCGTAATAGCGGCCGTGCAGCGCATACAGTTCTTCGTGGGTGCCGCGTTCGACAATTCGTCCCTGTTCGACGACCAGGATCTGATCGGCGCGGCGGATGGTGGAAAGCCGGTGCGCGATCACGAAAGTCGTCCGTCCCTGCATCAAATAGGAGAGACCTTGCTGGATCAATTGCTCCGATTCGGAGTCAAGACTGGAAGTCGCTTCGTCAAGAATCAGGATGCGCGGCTCCGCAAGAATGGCGCGGGCAATCGAAATCCGCTGACGCTGTCCCCCCGAAAGCTTCACTCCTCGTTCGCCGACTATGGTGTCGTACTTGTCCGCAAAACTCTCGGCGAACTCGTCCACGCGCGCGATGCGGCAAGCTCGAAGAATATCTTCTTCGCTGGCATCGGGGCGCGAGAACGCAACATTCTCCCGGATGGTGCCATCAAACAGAAACGACTCCTGCAACACCACTCCAAGACGGGTGCGATAGGAATCCAATCGCACCGTGCTGAGATCGACACCGTCGACCAGGACTTTGCCAAGCGTGGGCACGTTGAAAGCAGTAATCAGTCCGATCGTTGTCGACTTGCCGGAACCGGATGGCCCAACCAGCGCGGTGACCGTTCCGGGCGCAGCGTGAAAAGAGATGTCGTTGAGCACCATCCGACTACCGTCGTAGCTGAAGCTGACGTTGTCAAAGTCGATGTTGCCGCGAATCTCGTTCAAAACCACCGTGCGCTTGGGATCGTGATCTTCCCGCCGCTCGCTCATGATTTCATGGGTGCGTTCGAGTCCGGCCAGCGCCTCTGTGAGTTGGGTGCCGATCTGAACGATCTGCATGATGGGTGCGACCAGGAAGCCAAGGAAAAGCGTGTAGGTGAAGAAACCGCCGATGGTCAACATGCCAGCTGCGATCTGGCGCGCGCCAACGTACATAATCACGGCTCCCACCACGCCCAGAAGCAAACTGGCGGAGAGGCTCATCACCGAGGTGGCCGTCAGAGTTCGCAGAACGTTTTCGAGCAGACGTTGCACGCCGCGTGCGAAGACATTCTCCTCGCGTTGTTCGGCGTGATAACCCTTGACCACCCGAACCCCTCCAAGCGATTCCGCAAGCCGGCCGGTCACTTCCGCATTAATTTTGCTGCGCTCGCGAAAGATGGGGCGGATGGTCCCAAAGGCTTTGTAGAGAGCACTTGCAAATAGCAGCAGGAATCCGAAAGCCACGGCGGTCATGAGGGTGCTGATGCGGAACAGCACGATCAGCGCAATTCCCGCAGTCATCAGGCCTCCAACCAAATCGACTAATCCGGTACCGATCAAGTTGCGAACGCCCTCGACATCGCCCATGATTCGCGCGACCAGCACACCGCTCTTGGTCGAATCGTGGAAAGAGACTGGTAACCAGCCAATATGCGCTTGAACCTTTTGACGGAGCTCGGTGATCAGTCGCTGCGCGGCCTTCGAGAGCAATTGCGTCAACGAAAACGAAGTGATTCCCTGGATCACAGTAGCGGCCAGGACGCCGAGCACCAGAGGCTTGAGCAGTTGGTAATTGTGCTTGATGATGACGCTGTCGATCAGGTATTTGGTGGAGTAGGGAAGTACGAGGCCCGAAACGCGATTGATCACCATCAGCAGAAAGCCCAGGGCAAGCATTCCACGCCGGGGGCGAATGAGTTCCCAGACCTGGGGAAGAACGGCGAAAAGCCTTTCTCGGGCGGGGCGCTTGGGCCGGGGTGGTTTGCGATCAGAATCCACTGTATGCATTAGACACTATTTGGCGAGCATGGGGTTCATTTTGTCGAACCGTCAAGGGATGGGGCGATGTGATAATATCGCGCCTTTAAACCAGAAATCTTATGGCAAACGTAGAGAGAGGCAGTTGCCGTTTCAAAGCGATCCAGGGGGCGGATGGCAAGTTCGTCATCCGGATGGAGATGTTTCACCAGACCGTGCCACTGTTGGCGGACGCGACCGTTGATTTTGAATTGCTGAACGGCACGACACAGGACCAGGCGCGAAGGCTCGCCGAGTCCGTGAATGATCGGGTGACTGGGGTGTTGATCACTAAGCCGTGACGCCGTAGGGTTCGCTTCTTACGGACGGGCTTCCAGCCAACGGGTAAACCATTTAAACTGTATTTGCAGCCGGAGAAGTCGGTTGAAGATCTAAACACCTCAAGACTACGAATGTTTTCAGAACTCAATAGCCCCGGGTCAGCTGAAGAGAAGAAACCAGAGTCGCCCGGCTTCTCGGACGGCGCTGAACTGGATCTTTTGCTGCCCGAAGCCTGGAATCGCGCTCTGCCCCTGCGCTTGCTCGACCATCTGCGCGACACTTTGTCGCCGGAAAAGCTGCCTCCGCTACGCCTTACTTCGCGGCCGGTGGACGTCGGTATGCTGGCGGGCGATATCTTGAGCTTGCCCTGGTATCGCACGGTGTTCACGAACCTGGGCGATGTAATTTCGCCGGAGACGCTGCCGCCTTTGCAACTCGAGTCACGTCCCGTCGATGTGGGTGAATTGATCGGCGATCAGATGAGTCATATGTGGTGGACTTCGCTGCTGCGAAGTCTCGCCGATGCGGCTGCTCCTGAGCGCCTGCCTGCATTGCAATTGACCTCGGCCCCGATGGATGACCCCAGCCTCACTCAGGGTGCGATGCAGCTGCCGCGCTGGTCCTCGGTGATCAGCACGCCCAAAGTGTTTTATCCCGACAAACCGAAGGCGGCCTTCGTGCCGGCTGCTCGAGTCGCTGTGCCGCCGCCCAGGCCGGATCCGGCTGAGGTTGAATTCGTGCACGTCCTCGAATCCGACTTAAAAAAGGATTTGCGGCGCTCTGTTTTCCGCCAACGCTTGTGGGTTTCCCTCGCGGTTCTAGAGATGCTTGCCTTGATTGGCACTTCTCTCTGGTGGAAGTGAATACGTGGACTCTGCTCGGTAGCACGCTATCACTCCGATCTTCTCCGCCCACTTCTGCAACATTGCGCGATTATAGTAAGCTTCTGGTTTTGCCTGGTTATTTTTCACACAAGAGATGGGAGAGTTGATGAGCGCCGATTCGCGCGACCGCGAGCTGGGGATGAACCGGAAGATCACGCGGCGCGACTTCCTCGATGGAGTTGCTGTTGCGGTGGGTGGGTCAATTCTGGCCTCGAACGCTCCGTGGCTGCACGGTCTTGGGTCGAGTGATTCGGTTTTTGCTCCCGAGAAGGATCCGAATTACTATCCTCCGGCCCTGATGGGAATGCGCGGGAATCATGAGGGGACCTACACCTCCGCGCACAGCCTCCGTGACGGGGAGTTCTGGGAGTCCGCTGGTAAACCTGAGAACACTGGTGAGAAATACGATCTCGTGATTGTGGGAGGAGGAATCAGCGGGCTGGCCGCCGCATATTTCTACCGCCAACAGGCAGGACAGAATGCCCGGATTCTCATCCTCGACAACCACGACGATTTTGGCGGGCACGCCAAGCGCAATGAGTTTCGGGCCGCGAACCGGTTGTTACTCAGTTATGGCGGCACCCAGTCGATCGAGAGCCCGGCACGATATAGCAAAGTGGCGAAGGCACTCATCGCCGACCTTGGTATCGACACTCAACGCTTTTACAAAGCTTACGATCAAAAGCTGTACGCGAAGCTGAACACCGGGTGCTTCTTTGATCGCGAAACTTTTGGCGAGGATCGCCTCGTGCTCGGCATGGGATCGACGCCATGGCCGGAGTTTCTTGGCAAAGCGCCGCTTTCAGAGCCGGTTCGCCACGATATCGCTCGCGTCTACGCCGAGAAAATCGATTACTTGGCGGGCTTGTCGAGGCAAGAGAAGTACGCGCGATTAGCCAAGATCAGCTACGCCGACTATCTCACCAACGTTTGCAAGCTCAATCCCGAGGCGCTGCCGTTTTTCCAGACTTATCCGCATGATTTGTTCGGTGTTGGCATCGATGCTGTTTCCGCTCTCGCATGTTTCGAAAATGGCGACGACTACCACTCGTTCAGCTACCCGGGCTTTGACGGCTTGAACCTCGGCGCAGTGGAAAAAGAAGAGCCCTACATTTTCCATTTTCCCGATGGCAACGCATCGATCGCGCGTCTGCTGGTTCGGTCATTGATTCCCGGAGCGATTCCCGGCCAAAGCATGGAGGACGTGGTCTCGGCGCGCGCGGACTACAGCCGTCTCGACGATGCCAAGGCCTCGATCCGGATTCGCTTGAACTCGACCGTCGTGCAAGTCCGCTACGACGGGTCTTTGAAATTGGAAAACCCGGAGTCGGCGAAAGCGGTTGGAGTCTCGTACATGCGTGGCGGAAAGCTGCAAAGCGTGCAGGCGAGTGCCTGTGTTCTCGCGTGCTACAACATGATGATTCCGTATCTGTGTCCCGATCTCCCCCAAAAACAGCAAGACGCGCTTCACTACCTCGTCAAGGTTCCGCTCGTCTACACTCACGTTGCCATCCGCAACTGGACAGCATTTCAGAGCCTGGGCATTCATCAGATCGTTGCGCCCAGCGGTTACCATACTTATACCGCGCTCGATTTTCCCGTCAGCCTAGGCCAATATGAATTTCCCGCCAAGCCCGATGAACCTATGGTTCTGTTCATGCTGCGCACGCCCTGCAAGCCGGGTTTGCCACAGCGCGATCAATTTCGCGCAGGGCGCGCAGAGCTGATGCGAACGCCGTTTTCGACTTTTGAGCGAAATGTCCGGGATCAGCTGGCAAGAATGCTGAGCCCCGCGGGTTTCGATCCGGCGCGCGACGTGGAGGGTATCACCGTAAATCGATGGGCTCACGGCTATGCTTACAGCCCGAATTCTTTGTTCGATCCCGACTGGCCCGAAGGCGAACAACCGTGGGTAGTGGGACGAAAGCCATTCGGCAGGATTACGATCGCGAACTCCGACGCGGGCGCGAGCGCCTATACGGATGTGGCGATCGATCAGGCCTATCGCGCGGTCGGAGAATTGGCGAATCGCAGCTGAATAGTAAGACATGACTCTACTTCTCCGGCGGTGGCGGCGGCGCTTTCTGCCCGGTGCTGGCTTCGACCAATTTCTGCACAGATGGCACGATCATCAGCAACAATTGCGCCTTCGGCTTCTGTGCTTCTTGCAATAAGGCGAATTGTTCACTTGCCCACGCAGTGGGTGCGCGCTCTCCGCGCTCCATGTAGTCGAGCGCCTGCAGACCGGTTGTAGCCACGGCGGTAAGATCCCGCGACAGCGGAACGATCTCCTTCAGCAGGAACGATTGGGTCTCAAGCGGCTGCAGATTGCTCTGATTGTCCCGCCAGCGGATCAGCAATGCTTTGACTTCTTGTTTGGCCTCGGAATCAGCGTGGCCCGCAATCATCGCGTCGACGAGATTCGCAAATTGTCGAGCCGTCGTGCTCTCAGGACGTGCTGCGTCTATGACACGATTCAATGGCGACAAGCTCGTAGCCTCGACCACGGCGAGCTCTTCGCGGTTGTAGTCTTTCACCGGTTCTACGACGTCTGTAAACGTGCGCAGAGCCGAAATGTCATTTGAGCCCGCGATGCGGCGCAGCATGGGACCGTAGCTGGAGTTGTGGTTGAGCTCGAGCCAGTCCAGCCATCGGCTGACTTCCTCCAGCCGCTGATACATGGAATTAACGTCGGTCACATCCTGCGGCGACCACAGCCGCTCCGCGATGGCTGCGGTTCGAGGCCAGACGCGCGAATCAATATTTTCGGGCGATACATATTCCGACCACATGCAGGCCTCGCCGCCCAGGATGAGTTTCCTTTCGTCTGGGCTCAGCTTTGCCGCAGCATCGCTCATAGGATCAACCGCGTAATGCCTCGAAGCTGGCCACATCAGATCGGCGTAATACCCAAAGGAGAGAATGCCGCGATATCCCTGCCTGGCTGCGGTCGCCAGCGAATCCTGCCCGCGCCATGATTGCACCACGGTGTCTTTAGGCAAGTCCGGCCGCAGGATCTCATCCCATCCCACCATCGTTTTCCCGTGCTTGCTCACGATTTTCTGCACCCGGGTGTTGAAGTACGCTTGAAGATCTTGATTGGTCTTGAGCCCGTGAGCGCGCATGAACGCCTGAATGTTCGGATTCGCGTCCCATTGCTTTCCGTTGACCTCGTCCCCGCCAATATGGAAATACTGATCAGGGAAGAGATTCGCCATCTCCCCGATGAAGGCGTCCAGAAACCTGTAAGTCCGCTCCTGCGTAGGATCCATGGCCGGATCGAAGACGCCCCACTTGCGTTCGATTTGATACGGCCCAGGAGCGCTGGCCAGCTCGGGATAGCCAACAAACCACGCTGTGCTGTGTCCGGGCATATCAAATTCCGGGACCACGCGAATGCCACGGTCGTGCGCATAAGCGATCAGGTCGCGCACTTCGTCCTGCGTATAGTAGAGGCCGTCAGAGCCCATCTCCTGCAGCTTGGGGAATTTCTTGCTTTCAACGCGGAAGCCCTGATTCTCCGAGAGGTGCCAGTGAAATACGTTCAGCTTGACCGCCGCCATGGCATCCAGATTGCGCTTCAGAACATCGAGTGGAATGAAGTGGCGGCCTACGTCGATCATTAATCCGCGCCATGGAAAGCGTGGCTGGTCCTGAATCGCAATTGCCGGTACGGCGAAGCCATCGGAAGTGGTTTGCACTAGCTGCAGAAAAGTCTCCAGCCCGCGCATGATTCCGAGCGTCGTCGCTGCATCGAGCTTCGCACCCGTAAGGCTAATCTCAAGCGAGTACGATTCATCCTCACCGAGTTCCTGCACCCCTTTACTTGCGTGTTCGCTGTGAACGACCAGCGTGGCTTGCGTTGCATCCGTCAGCTTCACGTCCAACGGAGGCATGCCAGTCTGGCGGCGGAGATTATCCAGGAAGCGTTCAACCGCCCGTTGCAATTGCGCATCGGAGTGACCGCTGATTCCAACCGTGAACGAAGCATCAATGACAAGCTGGCCAGTTTTAAGTTGCACCATGGCCGGCATCGGCATGAGACTTGATGGCCGTGGCTCAGCGGCGGAGGAAGACACAAATACCGAACACAGGATCAGAATTACAAGAATAGCCCGCACAAAGTATTCTCCTAGCTTTGCATGTGGAAGGGGCAGAATAGTGGAATCCCGGGCAGTCCGCAAATCAGGAGTGTCGCGCTCGAAAAACTTTCGCCGAAGTAGGAAAGTTGTACGCTGGTAAGACTGAAAACTAAATAGCCGGAAACTGCTCCTATCCTCTTCCCGCAGCCTGAGCGCAGTGGAGCAGATTTACATCCCAGATGAACGGCTCTGACGAAAGGCTTTCGACGCCGATTTCACCTTGTCTTCGGGTGCCTTGCTTGCCCACCCACACGACTCGAAATTGAGCCTGATCCTCATCATGCTGGAGGTGGAGGACCGCGCCGGCCCTGACTGGACGGATCATTCCTTGCAACACAGCTCCGCGATCGCTGATGTTTCTGACTTGAGCATGCTGCGTGAAGGGCATGGACTTGGCATCGACACCCCAGATGCGCACCGTTAGGAATGCGGCGACACGTCGATTGCGACGACGATCCATAGGACCCGTTTGAATTCGACTCCCTGAGAAGGTACGGCATATTCATGATTATCGAAACTTACCGCGGTCACCCGAAAACAGGTACCGAAAGTCACCCACGGCTGGCCTAAGATGAAGATCGAGGCGGGGCTTTTGACTGAATCAATCCATGTCGGGCATCGAGCACGCGCCGGGGCCGCGCGGATCGCCGCAACTCCCGCACGCTCTGACCGAAGGGGATGCGCCTGCGGAACCTTTGGTCGACATGGCAAAAACCGAAAGTTGCTGTGCCAGTTTCTTGCTCTGGCATTTGGGGCATTCGGCTTTCTTGCTGCCGTAGACCAGCGCTTCAAATGGATGATCGCATTCCTGGCAAACGTACTCGAAGATGGGCATGGACAACTCCTGACGGTTTTACAGACCTTATCCATTTAAAATCAAAGTGTGGGAACTACGCAAACGGAAGCGCAACAATTCGTGGCACGACGCGGATTGCGTGGCGGACATCGCCAAACCTTGGCTAGTTTCTTTCTCCCACGACGCCTTAGCGTCCCCCCAGCGGAAAAGCGCTTGATCGAAGTGGAACCCGGCGTTCAGGTGTTGTGCCACTGCCATTGGCAGACCGACCGGGAAAACGCGCTGACGGTGATTATTGTGCACGGCCTCGAGGGTTCGAGCGAATCCCAGTACATGCTCGGTATTGCGGCGAAGGGCATGGCTGCGGGCATGAACGTGGTTCGCATGAACCAGCGCAATTGCGGGGGCACAGACGCGTTGTCACCTACTCTTTATCACTCGGGGCGGTCTCAGGATATCGCTGCTGTTGCTAAGTATCTGCAGCGCCAGGACCGGATTTCCCGATTCGCTCTTGCAGGATTTTCGATGGGCGGCAATCTGGTGCTCAAGCTTGCAGGCGAGTGGGGAAAGGGAGGGCCACCCCAGTTCCGCGCAGTTGCGGCGGTGTGTCCGTCCATGAATCTCGCGGCCTCGGCCGACGCCCTGCATATACCCGCCAATCGCCTCTACGAGTATTATTTTATGTGGCAACTTCGCCGTCGTCTAAGAGCGAAAGCGCGTTTGTTTCCTGGAGTATTCGATACTGCACGCATGCGGGGTGTGACCAGTCTTCGTGATTTCGACGATAAGGTCACCGCTCACTACTGCGGTTTTGAGGGCGCGTCGGATTACTACGAACGGTCGGCCGCCGCCAACGTCGTCGACCGCATCACCGTGCCGACGTTGATCCTGCACGCGGCCAACGATCCTTTCATCCGCATTCTTCCGGAAACGCGGCGGAAGATTCTTTCCAACCCTCATATCACTTTTGTCGAAACTGAGGACGGTGGCCATTGCTCGTTCCTCGCCCAACCGGATGGCGACGACGGCCGTTGGGCGGAGCGGCAGGTCGTGGAATTTCTGCGTGCGTTCTGATGACGTGGAGGACAGCCAGCCCTCGGCTGTCCGTCGAGCGCAAGTTCGACTTCTCTCCTATAATCACTCTCGCATGAAACTCGGCGCGAAAATCACAGCGATAACAGTTGTTCTTCTCGCGTTCACGCTGACCCTGCGCGCCGAGCCCGTATCGCAACTGAAGCCGACTAATTACGTCAACGACTTTGCTGGCGTTCTCAACCCGAACACCGTCGCGCAACTCAATAGCATCTGCCTGCAGATCGACGAGAAGGCGCACGCACAGATTGCCGTCGTCACCATCAAGTCCCTGGACGGATCCGATATCGAAAGTTACGCGGTCGCGCTGTTCAAGCAATGGGGTATCGGCAGCAAAGCTACCGACCACGGTGTGCTCATCCTGTTGGCCACACAGGATCGCCGCTACCGAGTTGAAGTTGGTTACGGGCTCGAGCCGATTTTGCCCGACGGCAAAGTCGGTGGCTTCGGACGCGAAGCTGTCCCACTGCTCCAGCAGAATGACTACAGCGGCGCTGTGGCGCTCTTGACTATGCGGGTTGCGGATGTGATCGCGCAGGACGCCGGCATTCAGTTGACTGGATCACGTCCGGCCGCCCCGATGGAGAGGGAAGAACCGAACAAGGGAATGTCTGTTGCTGGAATCATCGTTCTGATTGTTGTTTTCCTGATCTTGGTATCGACGCCTTTTGGGCGGTTGCTCCTCTTTAGCATGTTATTAGGGGGTCGCGGCGGCGGAGGCGGTGGAGGTTTTGGTGGCGGGGGCGGCGGGTTCGGAGGCTTTGGTGGTGGCAGTTCGGGCGGTGGCGGAGCAAGCGGAAGCTGGTAGGTTGAAGCAGAAGGGGCACTATGGTTGCGGAAAAACAGATTAACGAATTCATCAGCCGGTTGCGTGCGGCGTCAGGAGAGAATCTCCTGAGCGTGATCCTTTACGGTTCCGCTGCGGACGGGGAATTTCATCCTGACTTTTCCAATGTCAACCTGCTTTGCGTCTTGCGTGAGAGTTCTTTCTCCGCGCTCACCGCGATTGCGCCGGCGGTCGAGTGGTGGGCGAAACGGAAGCATCATGAGCCTCTGGTGCTGACACGCGAGGAAGTGGAGCGTTCCACAGATGTTTTCTCGATCGAGTTTCTCGACATGCAGCAACGTCATCGCGTGCTATTCGGCGAGGATGTCCTCAGTGGGCTACAAATTCCCATGCATTTGCATCGCGCTCAACTGGAGTACGAGCTACGGGAGAAACTGATTCTCTTGCGCGAACGGCTGTTGCTTGCCACCGGCGACAAAAAGCAATTATGGGAGTTGATGCTGAGTTCGCTATCAACCTTTACTACTCTTTTCCGCCACGGGTTGATTGCGCTGGGCGAGATGCCTCCCAAAGCGAAGCGAGATGTGGTCCAGGCGCTGGCCGCGCGAACTCCGTTCGATGCTTCTGCTTTCTTGCAATTGCTCGACATTCGCGAGCACAAAGCGGAGACTAAGCAGTTCGATGTAACCGGTGTTTTTGCCCGCTACCTGGCTGCGGTGCAGCAGGTAACCGCCACGGTGGATAAAATGCTAGACTCCCCGGGACCACGCGGCGTGTAAGTTTTGATAGCTTTCTTACAGGAGAATGACGATGAAAACTGGTTTGATTGTGATTGTTGTCCTGGTGTTGATCGCGCTGGTCGTGTTCGGACAGTACGTGGGCGTCCGCAATACGCTGGTGACCAAGAATGAAGCGGTCAAGGCCGCGTGGTCGCAGGTCGACATCGTGCTGCAACGGCGCGCCGATCTGATTCCTAACCTCGTCGAAACCGTAAAAGGCATCGCGGGTCAGGAACAAAAAGTGTTCGGCGATATTGCGGCAGCCCGTTCCAGGTTGCTTTCCGCCAATGCTCCCTCGGACAAGATCGCCGCCAATCAACAACTCGACGGCGCAATCGGGCGACTGCTCGCGGTGGTCGAGAACTATCCGCAATTGAAATCGAATGAAAACTTTCTGCGTTTGCAGGATGAGTTGGCGGGCACGGAAAACCGTATTGCGGTTGAGCGCAAGCGTTACAACGATTCGCTGCAAGACTACAACACCTACGTGCAGCACTTTCCCAATAACATTTACGCGGGCTGGGCGGGGTTCAAACCCAACGAAGCGTATTTTGCCGCTTCGGAGGAATCGCGCCAGGTTCCGAAGGTGAATTTCTCCACGCCGAACGCAACCCCGCAGGCAACTCCCGAGCCTGCGCCAGCAAGGTAGCGTGCAAGCCGATTTCGCCGTCGAACTCGGCGCCGACGATGAAACGCTCGAAATGCCGTGGGCCGCCGAGGAGGGCGGCCCACGTTATTACGATCTGAAGCGCCATCCCGAGCTTTTGTCCAATCTCGAAGAGGCCGTGCGAGCGCCTGAGCTGGGCGAGTTTCTTTCCAAGGTCAATTCTCTGCAGAGTCCGCTGGAGACGGCCAAATGTGACGCCTGGTCCAGCACAGAAATAAATCCCGAAGAGGAGATC
>Ga0210405_10002845_pt1 | contig 17572 bp, 17 predicted proteins | sample IncBWH11MmetaG_FD_155492 | JGI IMG/M metagenome (GOLD analysis project Ga0210405, IMG submission 155492) | Forest soil microbial communities from Barre Woods Harvard Forest LTER site, Petersham, Massachusetts, United States - Inc-BW-H-11-M | ecosystem: Environmental > Terrestrial > Soil >... | reverse complement strand
CCGCCAGTTGGATCACCCTGGCCATGGTCATTTCCGCTCTCGGCTCGATGAACTCCTCGGTGCTCAGCGGCGCGCGCGTGGGCTACGCCATGGCCCGCGACGGAATTTTTTTCAAGATCGTGGGAGGCATCCACCCGAAATTCCGCACCCCCGGGCGCTCGCTGATTTTTCAAGGCGTGCTGGCCAGTCTGATGGCTCTGACGGGAACATTCGAAGAGCTTACAAATCTATTTATCTTCGCCGCCTGGATATTTTACGGTGCGGCGGTGGTCGCAATGTTGCGGATGCGCCAGACCGAACCCGATTTGCCCCGCCCCTACCGCTGCTGGGGCTACCCCTGGGTCCCTGCTCTGTTCGTCGTCGGTGCCCTCGCGCTCACAATCAATATCTGGCTCGAGCGGCCCGGCCGCTCCTCGATTGGTTTGCTTCTGATTCTAGTCGGACTTCCCTTCTATCACCGCTGGAACCGGTCGATCTCAGTGGCGCACGGTTCCCCTGAAATCTAACCTTCGCAAAAAAAGAAACTGCGCCATGAAGCCGCCTGCGAGCAGGGCGGCTCCCGGAACCAGGATCCAGCCAATCCCATCCCTCAGAAGAGCGGTTGCCGCAGTGCTAAAATCGACACGCCTTCCGATGATCCATTCGAGGATCAAGCCTATCGGAAACATCAAGAGAAACGCCAAAGTAAGCGCGAGCGCGGGAAAGATGCTGGCAAGAACCACGGTTCCCCGCGATCCCCCGGCCCGAGAAGAGATGTAAGCGCCGAGAGCTCCAAAAAAAGGAAGCGACACCAGCCACGGCGCGTGGAGAAGGACGTCCGAGTCCCTCCAGGAGACAATGCGCGCGTTGAATCCAAGCCTCTGGAGTGTCACCAGGAAAACCATCGAAAGTATCAGCGTGAGAAACCCAGGGATCCAAAGCTGCTGTGCGCGTTTCTGCATGGGGTGTCCGCTCCTCTTTGCGATGAAAATCCTGCGCTGCAAATCCCGCCAGTCCGCGACTTGCTCAAAGGTTCGATGAACCGCTTCTTTTTCAGGCAATCCTTCTTTGCAAAATGCTTCGTACGATTCTTCCAAGTGCGCGGCGAGCTCCGCATGAACTTCGTCTTTCTCGGCGCCCTCAAGCGCAAGATTGGAGAGGCGCTGGCGGACAAGTTTTTGCCAATCAGCCATGGGCCACCTTGGTCAGCCGCTTCAGCGCGCCAAAGAGTTCCGCCCATTCCTTGCGGAGCGGCGAAAGCTTCTTCTTCCCTGCGGGAGTCAGCCGGTAGCACCGGCGCCGGCGGCCGTTGCTGCTTGTTTCCCAGCTTCCGCGAATCCAGCCGCGCTGCTCCATGCGGTATAGCATGGGATACAGGGCCGCGAGCGTGAAGCGCAGCGATCCCTTGGTTTGTGCCTCGATGCGCCGCGTCATTTCGTAGCCGTGAAGCGGACCTTCCTCCAGAACGCTGAGGATCGCGAGTTCGGCTGTGCCGCGCTTGATTCCACTTCCAATCATAGGGCTCTCCCTTACATATAAGAATCCTACATATAAAATGAGAATTGTCAAGTGGTCTTTGGAACAGGTGTCCCAAGGCAAACTGCAGCCGTGCCGTGGCTAGCTGGAAGCGGCGCGGGCCGTGCTTGCGCGGGTAGCGATCGGCAAGATGGCGGCTTCGGCTTCGTGGCGGACTTCAACCGCGGGATGGAAGAGTTTGGCTAGCGTTTCAATGCCTGTAACGAGCCGGGGACCGGGCCGCGAAAAGTAGCTGCTCGCTTCGAGTGCATAGACGCGGCCGTTCCGGACCGCGGGCATGGCGTTCCACTGGTCGGGAAAATCCATCGAGCGGTATTCGTCGCGCGCCTGTTGAGCGCCATACCCGCAAGGGGCGATCAGGAGAATCTCCGGTTCAGCCTCGACGATATCCTGCAAATGAACGCGGAAAGAGGGCGTGCGGACTTTGCCCAAAACGTCTACCCCGCCTGCCACGTGAATCATTTCCGGAACCCAGTGCCCGCCGACATAAAACGGTTGCAGCCATTCCAAGAACGCGACGCGGGGACGATCCACGGATGGCGGCAACTGCTTCTCCAGCGCACCGAGCCGCTCCCCGATTTGCTTCACCAGCGTTTCCGCCTGCGGGCCGCGGAGGGATTCTTCTCCCACCCACAGAATATCGCGCCAGACGTCGCCCAAATCCTGAGGATTGAGGCACAGAACTTCCGGCCGCCGCTCGAATCGCGTCAGCGCCGCCGCCAGATCATCAGGAGAGGCCGCGCAAACATGGCACAAATCCTGGGTGACGATCAGATCGGGGGCCAGCTTCTCAAGCACTTCGGCATCCACAGCGTACAAACTTTCGCCGCGATGCACGTACTCGCTCACCAGCCGGTCAATCTCCGCCGGCGCCGCATCGTGCGGCATCCGCGAATGTATCACCACGGGTTTTGTCTTCGCCTGCGGCGGAAAATCGCACTCGTGGCTCACCCCCACGATTTCGCGTTCCAACCCCAGCGCAAACAAAATCTCCGTAGCCGACGGCAGCAACGACACAATGCGCATGCGGAGACTCTATCACTGGAATTCGATCGAGGAAAGATTGCAGATAAAGTTTTGGAAACAAGCTAAAACCGCAGCGGAAGTTTATTTGGTCTCGGGTTTCAACACACGAGTCTTGCGCTCAGTAGCAACAACAAAACAGCCAGCCCATTCGCTCGAGTTCTCTTGTTGGAACAATTCGCAAATTCGCGCGATTAGGTTTAACCGATTCGGTGAGCGCAGACGTATGAGCAAGATGCCACAGTGGGAACCAGGAGCGAAACGCCGTAGATCCGAGAAATCCAAGTCCTGGGTAATTAGGAATCTTGATTCCTTCTGTGCCGCATCCCAAATTTCTTCGTCTGGATGGCCCACGAGTCGTTCTTCATATGCAGTGTGAGCGTCGTGACCAAGGTTCTTAAGCCGGGCCGCAAGCGTGAAAGGCAGGTTCTCGTCCAACTTGATTTTCATCGAATGCGTGGAACTACCGGGACGGGCAAATCCTCTTCAGCGGATGCGGCAGCAAACGCAATAGCAGCCTGAATGTCCTCTGCTTTCAGGCTCGGAAAATCGGCAAGAATCTCTTCGGCGGAATCGCCATCGGCGAGGCTCGCAAGCACGGTGCGCAGAGTCACTCGCGTGCCCCTAAAAACGGGCTCTGCACCGCAAATCCCGGGATCGCGAATGATGCGACCCTCAAAAGCTTTCGCGTTGACAGACGCATCGCCCATATTGCAGCCCTTGATTTCTCCTGGCTCATCATAACACTTCGGAGAGTTTCCGTGACCCGTCAGGTTTTGAATGAGGCTTGGCCGCCCCTGATTCGGGATAGATGGGACCTGCCCAGGCAAACTATTTATAGAGGAAATACTTGCGGCGGATTTGATCGAAGGCAGTTAGAGCTGCTGACCAACTGGTGACGATTTTTTCGGGAGCCGCGCCCGCCTGCAACTGCTGGATGGTATCGGCGTTGCCGACAAGCTCAAGAAGCTTGGCGGTATCAAACTGCTTCGGGTGAAGCTTTTGCAGGATGGCGGCGATTTCCAGACCCATGCGCATGGAGCGAACTTTGAAGCGATCGGTGACGCGAATGGCGACGCCGCCGCAGCGTTGTCCGCTGTAAAGTCCGGCAATGGGAATGAAGGGCTGTCCGGAAAAACGCACGCCCGGAAGATTGCGCGCATTCAACGTCGCGGCCACTTCATCGCCGTTCATCCACGGCGCTCCGAATTCCTCGAAGGGAGTTTGCGTGCCGCGCCCCACGGAGACTCCCGCGCTCTGGAGAATTTCGATCCCCGGATAAAGGATGGAACCCTTGATGGTCCGGAGATTCGGCGAGGGCGGAATCCACTTGATGCCAGTGCTTTCGAAGAAATAGTTGCGGTGCCAGTTTCTGATGGCAATGACGTGAAGGTCGGCGCCGATGTGGTTCTCGGCGTTGAAAAGCTGCGCGAGTTCTCCAATCGTGAGCCCGTAACGCACGGGCAACGGATAGTACGCCACGAAACTTGTTTTATCGCTGTCGAGCATGGGGCCTTCCACGATTTCGCCGCCCAGGGGATTGGGACGGTCGAGCACGAAGAAAGCGATGTTGCGTTTGGCGGCTTCCTCCATGCAATAGGCCATCGTTGTCGTGTAGGTGTAGAACCTTACGCCGGCGTCCTGAACGTCGAAGACCAGCGTGTCAATGCCCTTGAGCATTTCATCGGTGGGACGCCGCGTTTCGCCATAGAGACTATAGACTGGCAGGCCGGTGGCTGGATCTTTTGAGGACGCAACTTTTTCATCATTGCGCCCGGCGAGGCCGTGTTCCGGGCTAAAGAGGGCGATCAGTTGAACGCCGGGGGCATGGGATAAAACGTCGACGATGCTGCGCTCTCGCGAATCGAGGCCGGTGTGATTGGTGATCAGGCCGACGTGCTTCCCGCGAAGTGGCGCGAATTTCTGCGATTCGAGAACATCGAGGCCAGTCTGCACACGCGCCGCGCGGTGCTTTGATCCGGCAAGCGCTCGCAAAAGTCCCGGCGAGACTAAAGTGACAACCATCGTGAGATAGATGGTGCTGAAACGCGCGCGCTTGAGCCTGATCAATGGACCCCCGCTCTTGCAACCGTACAATGATATTCTGGAACGCGCTGGCCGCGGCTGCATTGAGAGCTTGAAGTGCGTGTGCTATGTATAAATGCGGACTGCGGGCTGCAGTTGGGGGATTCTAGCCGATGCCAGGACGCCGCGTCCTTTTTTTGCTCCTGATTTCCGGGTCCATCGTTTTCCTTATGGCCAATAACGCACGCAGCCAGAGCCGCAGCGCTTCCGCAAAACAAACTGTCCCCAAAGAAAGCACCGTTCCGGCAAACAGCGGAGCGAAGAGATTGTCGCCGGCCGCCAAAGCCTGGGCGGAATCGACGCTGCGCAAAATGACCGTGGACGAAAAGGTAGGGCAGCTTCTCTTTACTACCTATCATGGAAGTTTTACGGCCACGGACACGGCGGCTTACCGGCAGATCCTGCACGACGTTGCTGATCTTCACGTGGGAGGTTTCATCAACATTACGCAGGGATCGCCGCTGGGCATTGTGAAGAGCCAGGCTTATCCCACGGCGGTGCTGAACAACCAGCTCCAGGCCAAGTCGAAGCTGCCGCTGCTGATTGGTGCGGATTTCGAACGCGGCACGGCGATGCGCTTGGATGAAGGCACTTCGTTTCCGACGGCCATGGCGCTTGCAGCGGGCGGTGATGTGCAAGATGCGTACACCATGGGAAAAATCACGGCGTTCGAATCGCGCGCCGTGGGAATTCATTGGATCTATGCGCCGGACGCGGATGTAAACAATAATCCTGGAAATCCGATCATCAATACGCGATCGTTCGGCGAAAATCCGGAGCGCGTTGCGGAATTCGTCCGCGCGTTTGTTCGAGGCGTGCAGGAAAATGGCGGACTGGCGACGGCCAAACATTTCCCGGGCCACGGCGATACCGCCGCGGACTCGCACATTGATTTGCCGGTGATTCGCGCCGACCGCGCGCGCCTCGATCAGCTTGAACTTGTTCCCTTCCGCGCGGCGATCTCCATGCAGGTCGACAGCATTATGACCGGGCACTTGAATGTTCCCGCTCTCGAGCCGGATCCCAACACGCCCGCAACACTTTCGCACAACATCCTCACCGATGTGTTGCGCAAAGAGCTTGGGTTTCAAGGGCTCGTGGTTACCGACGCGATGGACATGGGCGGAATCACCGTGCGCTACGCACCGGGAGAAGCGGCGGTGCGCGCGTTTGTGGCGGGAGCGGATTGTTTGTTGATGCCGTCGGTGCCGGATGCAGCGTTCGAAGCGTTGCAATCCGCCGTGAAGTCAGGACGAATTTCGAAAGAGCGTCTGGATGCCTCGGTGCGGCGGATTCTTCAAGCGAAAGCCCGGCTTGGTCTGAATACTAGCCGTCTCGTCGACGTGAACGCCATCAATAAGAAATTCGGCGGCGCTGCGTGGCAGAAGGAAGCGCAGGACATTTCCGATCGTGGCGTGACGTTGCTTCGCGATACGCCGCACCGGATGCCGCTCGATGGCACGAAGCCGTCGCGTGCTTTATTGCTGGCATTTTACGCGGACCCGGAACCGTATCCGGGAGAAGACCTGGAACGCGAGCTGCGTTCGCGATTCGATTCGGTGACGACGCTGCGAGCGGACACAAGATTTGTGAATGCTTCGATTTTAAAATTGCCACCGCCAGAAAGTTACGACGTGGCGATTCTCGCGCTGTTTGTGCGCGTGAGCGACCGCAAAGGAAATGTAGATGTGCCCGCGGAGCAGGCGGCGCTGGCGGAACAGCTTTACAAAACGGGCAAGCCGGTGATCACCGTGGGATTCGGAAGTCCGTATTTGATTGAACGATTTCCGCAAGCGGAGACGTGGCTGGCGGTGTTTGGAATCAGCGACGTCGCGCAAATTTCCGTGGCGCGCGCGTTGTTCGGACAAATTCCCGTGCGCGGCCATTTGCCGGTTACGATTCCCGGCGTCAATTTAAAGGCGGGATTTGGAATCGAGTTGCCGGCAAATCCGATGACGGTGCGGCCGACGGAGGTGCGCGGCGAAGCGCAATTGCAACCGGCTTATGACGTGATCGGGAAAGCGGTTGCGGACAAGGCGTTTCCCGGCGCGGCGCTGGCGGTGGGCTACCGTGGAAAAGTTTCGGTGCACGCGTTCGGGAAATTGAGCTACGACGCCAAAGCCGCGGCTGTTGCGCCGAACACGATGTATGACATCGCGTCGCTGACGAAAGTGGTGGCGACGACTACGCTGGTGGCGAAATTAGCGGAGGGCGACTTCGCCGTGCCGCTCGATCTGGACGCGAAGGTCGAGCGGTATTTGCCGGAGTGGGCGAGCGGGCCGAACGCGGAGTGGCGTCACCGAGTGACGGTGCGGCATTTGCTGACGCACACTTCGGGGTTGCCGCCATTCAAGGAGTACTGGCGGACGTCGAAGAACAAGCAGGACACGCTCACGAAGATTTTTGCGGAGCCGTTGGAATATGAACCGGGGACGAAGGAAGTGTATTCGGACCTGGGAATTATTTTGATGGCGGAAATCATCGAGAGATTGACGGGGAGGACGCTCGATGATTTGGCGAAGAATTATGTTTTTTCGCCGTTGGAAATGAAGGACACGATGTTTCGGCCGCCGAAGAAATTATGGCCGCAAACTGCGCCGACCGAAATCGACAACAATTTGCGGCACCGATTGGTGCAGGGCGAAGTCCACGACGAGAATGCGTTTGCGATTGGTGGCGTTTCGGGGCACGCGGGACTTTTCAGTACGGCGCCGGACCTGGCGTCGTTTTGCCAGATGCTGCTGAACGGCGGCGTTTACGCGCACCAGCGAATTCTGCGGCGCGCGACGATTGCGCAATTCACTGTGCCGCAGCAACTTTCCGGCGGGACGCGGACGCTGGGCTGGGCGGTGCCGACCGAAGGCGGTTCGAGCGGGCATTATTTTTCGGCGCACAGCTTTGGGCATACCGGATTTACCGGCACTTCGATTTGGATCGATCCGGACCGGCAGCTTTTTGTGGTGCTGTTGACGAATCGTGTGCATCCGACGCGGGAGAACAGCAAGATTCAGCAGGTACGCGTCGACCTGCATGACGCGGTGATGCAGGCGCTGGGTTTTGCGACGGCGGCAGCGCCAGCGAAGTGAAGCTCTGATGACCACTCCGGTTGCGGGAACCATGAGGTGCAGCGTTTCTTTCCTTCCACTCCCTACCTTGCAGCGACGCTGGCGCGTGTTGAACAGGTACGGTGCTGTGCCACGAGGGTATTGCGGGTCAAGTAAAAAAATAGGGGGACGAGAATCCCGTCCTAATGTGAGTTGGCATTCTTCGAGGCGGCCGCCTTGACTTCGGCGGCGACGCGTTCCAAGTGCTTTTTGAACTCGGGCAACGCGCCGTCGTTATTCTTCGTTGCCGTCTCGATGGCTTTCTGGAAGTTCTGGGTGGCGGAGTCGAACTTGCCTGCCGCTTCGAGACCCTCGCCGAGGCTGTCGTAAACGTTAGCCGATCCTGGGTATAGCTCAACATTCTGCTGGAAGACGGCGATAGCCTCGTCAAGTTTCTTCGCGCCCATAAGTTGATAGCCAAGGTTGTTCATCGTATTTTCCGGCACAAGAATGTGGTAGCCAAAGCGCTCCGACAGCTTTTGAAAATGCTGCTGCAACCCGGCGAGGCCGCCGCCAGGAAGCCCATTTTCGTCGCGAGGCACCTGCCAGTCAGAGAAGATGGTGCGCAGGCCAGCGTAGTGTGCGCGGAGCACGGTGGAACCATGGTCCTCGTCCGGATAATGCGCCGAATCCCAGATCAGTCCTTTCGGCGTGGCAGCGGCCAGGGTCTTCCGGAATTGCTCAAAGTTCTCGCCCATCGGATTCGGAGGGGTGTCCTCGTTGGCCAAGGAAAAGAAGAGCGTTTTCTTGAGTTCGGCATGAGTCGAGAAAAACTGTTGCGCCTGATGCAGAGTGTGACCGTTGTCCCATTGCAGGCTAGGACTTACGGCGATGTAGGCGTTGAACAGGTCGGGGCGGGTGATGAGGGCGTGGATGGCCAGCAGGCCACCAAACGAATGCCCCGCAAAGATACGGTAAGGCGCTGTCCGGTAGCGTTTCTCGATTTCGGGAATCAGTTCGGTCTGGATGAAATCGAGGAAGCGGTCCGCGCCGCCACTGGTGGGGAAGGCAGTCACGGTACCATCGTGATTCTTGACGTCAGCGTGGGTGGGAGTCAGGTCGCGATTGCGATCGGTGTTGGCGATGCCCACAACGATCAGCGGGGGCACGCGATTGTTGTTCACCAGAAAGTCGATGGTGCTGCCGATTTCGTTGACGTGCCCCGGCGCGTCGGTTTGATAGACGACCGGGTACACGGCCTTGCTTTGCTGATACCCGGGCGGCGTGCGGACCCAAATGACGCGGTCTTCCTTGAGAATGTTGGAGTGAATGTCCAGACGTTGAGGGACGGGGGGCGCAACCTCCTGAGCGGAGGCCACCGAAAGGAAGCACGAAAGCTGAAAAAGAAATAGAAGACGCAATTTCATGGTACCCCCAGAGATCTATAGGCTATTGACGCGTCAGGCGCGAAATAGTTTATCCCAAGTTTGCCCGTGTTAGGACGTGTGTTGGCTGATGGAGAGGATGTTGCCGTCGGGGTCTTTGAACCAGGCGATTTTGCTGCCGTCGGGGGTGGTCCAGATGCCGAGGGTTTGGTCCTGGGCAAAGGGATACTTTTCAGGGGGGACGCCGCGGTCACGGAGCCACATGGCCGCGGACTGAATGTCTTCGACTTGCCATCCGAGGATGGTGCCTTGCAGCGGGGTCGTGAAATTGGGGATTTTTGTGATGCGAATCGTGTGGCCGCCGACGGTCATGACCAGGGCGAATTGATCGAGGCTGACGAATTTGAGTCCGAGCTTGCCTTCGTAAAAGGCGCGGGCTTTGTCGTAGTCTTTGGTGGGGATGAAGCCGACTAGTTTTGCTGATGCGAGCATTGGGTTGCCTCCTGGTGCGGCGTTCCGATGTGGATTGAGCCCCTACAAGAGAGAGACAGGCAGGAATGCCTGTCCTACTGGAATAGCGCTTGCCGGGGGCAGGGTCTCTCGATATTGTGACAGAAGTCTAAGGGAGATTCTCCGCTTCATAAACTTCGAAGAAGAAAGTCAGTACGCGGGTAATTTGCGATGGCTGTGATTATTTCCATGCTGCGTGGCGTGAATGTTGGGGGCCACAACAAGATCAAGATGGAGGCGCTGCGGGTGCTCTATGAATCGCTGAAACTGCGGGATGCGCAGACCTATGTGCAGAGCGGCAACGTGATTTTCAGGAGCGACGAGCGGGACATGGCGCGGCTCGCGAAGCGAATCGAGGATGGGATTGAGCGGAAGTTTGGGTTTCGGCCCGATGTGATTCTGCGGACGGCGGCGGAGATGAGAGATGTGATAGCGCGGAACCCGTTCGGGAAGCGGCGCGGGATCGAGCCGAGCAAACTGCTGGTGAGTTTTCTGGCGAGTGACCCGGGTGAGGAAGGTCGGGAGAAGGTTCGTCAGATCAAGTGCGATCCGGAGGAAATGCGGATCGAGGGGCGGGAGATTTACATCTATTTTCCCAATGGGGCTGGACGGTCGAAGCTGAATTGGGCGGGGCTGGGTAAGATGCTGAAGACGCCGGCGACGGGGAGAAACTGGAATAGCGTAACGAAGATGTTGGAGATGGCGGAAAAGCTGGAAGCTTCTGAGTAGGCAAGGATGGTCGCGCGAAACGAGCTTGAGGAAAGGTCCGGCAGGTCGATGATCGCACGAGTGAACCATAGCGGTGCTCGATTCTGTGTGCCAGCTACCATGTTTGATGCGTTATTTCTAAACGGGCTAGAATGAACCGGCATCGAAGGGGAGGGTTTGAGCCGGAGGACCGCTCCGGGATAGACTCTCGCCAGAACGAGAGAAGAATAATGCGAAGAAATGCAATCTGTCTGTTGGCCCTTGGCGCTTGCCTCGTTACTGGCACGGCCTGGGCACAGCAAAAGAAGAGTGCGCCGATGAAGCAAAGCGACAACCTGCCGAATCTGGAAAGCACTTTGAAGTTTATTCAAGACAAGCTCAATTCTCTCGGCCCAGTAAGCTACGTAAGCCACGGTCATGACAGTAACAATGGTCATAATTGGACGAATCATTTTACAGATGAAGCCAGCCGAGCGGTCGCCAATCCCTCACTTTGCCGCGTTTACTACCATTGGAAAACTGGCGGGGATGGGCACGTCTCCATGGATGCGGACGTTGGGATTCGGTTCAAGGACGTGCAAAAGATCGATGTTTTATCACGTGAAGAGTACTTCAACAAAGACAACTTAGCTTTCGGACATCCCGGCTGGACTGCCAAGGTTGAGCCTTCTGTGTTTGTTGTCCGAGTTCAAAGGCCCGCGCGCGTGGAGAATCAATTCACGTTCCCGGACGAAGAGTCGGCAAGGCAATTCGCCAAAGCGCTCACCCGAGTAGTCGAGTTATGTGGCATCAATAAAGAAGCAAACGAACACTGACTAGCGGTTCCTTGAATCCTGCTCAATTTGGAAAGAGAGACTTCTTGCCACGACTTCCCCCCGGCGGTAATCGCTGACCAACGACGTTTGCCGTGCATTTGCAAGATTCTAGCACGATCGTCGAACGCTATATGCGCCTTACGAGAGAACTTTTTGCTGCAAATCCTGAGCGGCTTGGGTTAGGTCGGCGTGGCGGCCCAGGTCGCGCCAGTAGTATTGATCGGCGCGGAAGGCTAGGACTTTTTGGCCTTGGGCGGCTAGGCGGAGGTAGGAGGGGATGATGGAGAAGATGCCTTCTTCCGTTAGCATGGGGAGGAGGCGGGGGGAGATGATGTGGATGCCGGAGAAGGCCAGGGTGTGGAGAGAGGCGGAAGTAGGATTCATGGCTCGGGCGTGGCGCGATGGAGGGGAAGAGAGATTTCTCGCTTCGCTCGAAATGACGGCATTCTTGTTGTCGATGCGGCGGCCGCGGAGTTGGTTGTGGTTGTCGAAGAGGAGGTAGCGGGAGGTTTCGCGGGATTGGACGGCTAGGGTAACTAGGGCTTGGTTTTCGGTGTGGAATTGGAGCATGCGGCTTAGGTCGATGTTGCTGATTATGTCTACGTTGTGGAGGAGGAAGGGCTCGTCGAGACGATTGGAATCTTCGAGGAAAAACCAGGCGGCTTTTTTTAGGCCTCCACCGGTATCTAGCAGGACTTCTTCGGGGGAGATTTCGATGCGCATGCCGAAATTATTGTGGGATTTCAGGTAGGCGAGGATCTGGTCGGCGAAGTGGTGGACATTGATGATTACTTCGGTGATGCCGAAGGTGCGGAGGCGGGTTAGGGTGATTTCTAGGAGGGTGCGGCCGGAAAGCTCGACCAGGGCTTTGGGGCGATTGTCGGTTAGGGGCTTCAGGCGGGTGCCGAGGCCAGCGGCTAGGATCATGGCTTTCATGCAAGCCCTTCCATCAATTCGGCCCGCCTCGGAAGGCGGCCCCTACAAAGGCAAAATCGATGAGAGATTTCTCTATGTGCAGGCCGACCGGTTCGTCCCGCAAAACCGTCCGGGACGCAAAAAACGCGCAGGAGCGAACCGGGAAGAAAAAATCGGCCTGCTCCGTTCGGAATGACACGCGTGGGTGGCGGGCTCATTGGAGCGATTTCCGGTTGCCTAATTTTTCCAGTTCCTGGTGGCGGACTACTACTTCTAGGCCGTTGCGGTGGCGGAGGCGTTTGGCTAATTGCTCGGCTAGGAAAACGGAGCGGTGCTGGCCGCCGGTGCAGCCGAAAGAGACCATCAAATTTTTGAAGCCGCGTTGCTGGTAGTTGGTTAGGCTCGAATCCACGAGGGAATACACGCTGGCCAGGAACTGGTGGACGGTTTCCTGCTGATTGAGGTAGTCGATGACCGGGGCGTCTTTGCCGGTTAAGGATTTGAAGCGCTCTTCGCGGCCGGGATTGGGGAGGCTGCGGCCATCGAAAATGAAGCCGCCGCCGTTGCCGGTTTCGTCGGCGGGCAGCGAGTGGTGGAAGGAAAAACTGAAAATGCGGACGACGAGATTGTCGGCGTCGGTGGCGAGGGATTGCAATTTTTCGGAGGACAGCATGTCTTTGAAGGCGCTCATGAGGGCGGGCAGGGGGATGGGGAGGCGGACGTTGTGAAGGAGCCAGCGGAGGTTTTTCAGGGCGTAGGGGACGCTTTGGAGGAAATGAACGCGGCGTTCGTAAAAGCCGCGAAAGCCGTAGGCGCCGAGGGCTTGCATGATGCGGATGTAGACGTAGGCGTAGTAGTGGCGGAGGAAGGCTTCGCGATCGAGCGGGATGAAGCTGGAGAGGCGGTCGAGATAGTGATCAAGCAGCTGCTGGCGGAGCTCGGGGGGCAGGTCGGCTTTGGCGTCGTAGAGGAGGGAGGCGATGTCGTATTGGAGAGCGCCTTTGCGGCCGCCCTGGTAGTCCACGAAAAAGGGATCGCCATTGCGCAGCATGATGTTGCGGGACTGGAAGTCGCGGTAGAGAAAGTAATCGCGCGGGGCGCTGAGGAGGAATTCGGTGAGGCGGCTGAAATCGTCTTCTAGGGCTTGCTCGTTGAAGAGGATACCGGCGAGGCGGAGGAAATAGTATTTGAAATAGTTGAGGTCCCAGGCGATGGATTGGCGGTCGAAGCTGGGGTTGGGATAGCAGACGGTGTAATCGAGGTCACGGCCGGCCTCGACTTGGAAGCGGGGGAGGACGGCAACGACTTTGCGGTAGGCTTCGACCACTTGGGGAGCGATGTTCGGGCCGGTACGATTTTCGGAGAGGAATTCGAAGAGGGTGGTGTCGCCGAGGTCTTCCTCGAGATAGGCGCCGTAGGCTAGGTCTTCGGCGTAAATTTCGGGGACGGGGAGGCCGTGGCGGCGGAAATGTTTGGAGAAAGCGAGGAAGGCGGTGTTTTCTTCGCGGACCCCGTAGAGGACGCCGATGACGCGGTCTCTTTCGTTGGCGAGGCGGATGATTTTGCGGCCGGAGCCGCCGAGTTCGCCCTGGAGCGGGATGATTTGCTCGGGCGGGGCGTGGAAATGCTGCTCGAAGAGAGTTTTGAGAAGGTCCAGGGACATGCGTGCCCGCCTGATTCGTTTGATGGGTGGCTGAGCTAACCACTGTCTAGCATAGCTGATTTCAAGCGACGAAATTTACGTGACTGAGCAGCGGTGTGCCTAGAAGTATGTCGAGAGAAGGACGGAAGCTCAACGGCATGGAGGATAAGAATCGCGGGGCACAGGTGGAAATCGCGAAAAGGCCTCAGATCTACCGACAAAGTCGCGATAAATTCCGGCCTGAGCTACAGATATAATGCGAGGATGCCCTCCCGCCCGAAGGATCACCGACGCACGGAACAGCGAAACCCGGCTTCGAGAAATCTTGACCGCATGACGGCGCGGGAGATGGTGCGGCTGATGAATCGCGAGGACCGCAAGGTGGCGGCGGAAGTGGGGCGGGAGTTGCCAGCGATAGCGCGGGCGGTGGATCTGATTGTGGACGGGATTCGAAAGGGCGGGCGGTTGATTTATGTGGGGGCGGGATCGAGCGGGCGGATGGGAGTGCTGGACGCGGCGGAATGTCCGCCGACGTTTGGGACTTCCCCGAAGCTGGTGGTGGCGTTGATTGCGGGAGGAAGGCGCGCGATTACGCGAGCGGTGGAAGGGGCGGAGGATTCGGAGCGGAACGGAGAGCGGGATTTGCGAGCGAGGAAATTGACGGGGAAGGACGTGGTGGTGGGAATTGCGGCCAGCGGGACTACACCTTATGTGGTGGGGGCGCTGAAGTATGCCCGGCGGCTGGGAGCGACGACAGTGGCGGTGACTTCGAACTTGCGGATGCCGGTGGGGCGGCTGGCGAAAATTGTGATTGCGCCGGAGGTGGGGCCGGAGGTGCTGACGGGGTCAACGCGGTTGAAGGCGGGGACGTCGCAAAAGATGGTGCTGAACATGCTGAGTACCGCGGTGATGGCGCGGCTGGGGCATGTGTATGAGAACTTGATGGTCGACATGATGTTGACGAATGAGAAGCTGGCGGAGCGGGCGCTGCGGATTCTGGCGGAGGCGAGCGGGAAGAGGGTGTCTGCGGCGGAACACGCTCTGCGGGCGGCGGGACACGATTTGCGGGTGGGGCTGGTGATGTTGAAGCTGGGGATAGGAGTTGCAGAGGCGAGGAAGAGATTGAAGGTTGTGGGTGGAAATTTACGCATGGCGCTTGGGGAATGAAGAAAGAGAGCTAAACGCAGAGACGCAGAGGACACAGAGAGGAAAAGGCGCCGGCCTCGGAAGGCCGCCGCTACGTAGAGGAGTGAATGGATAAATTTCGGATTAGGGGCGGGAAGGCGCTGCGGGGGACGGTGGCGATCAGCGGGGCGAAGAATTCGGCGCTGCCGGTGATGGCGGCGGCCTTGCTGACGGCGGAAAAGGTGACGCTGCACAACATTCCCAAGGTGCGCGACCTGATTACCATGAGCAAGCTGCTGGCGTTTATGGACGCGAAAGTTTCGGCGACCGAGATACCGAGCAGCGACTACGTGATCGAAACGCCGAAGTTGAACCACACGGAGGCGCCGTACGAGTTGGTGAAGACGATGCGGGCGTCGGTGCTGACGCTGGGGCCGCTGATGGCGCGCGTGGGAGCGGCGCGGGTTTCGCTGCCGGGAGGTTGCGCGATCGGGGCGCGACCGGTGGATTTGCACTTGAAGGCGCTGGAGCAAATGGGGGCGGAGATTGGCACTTCGCACGGGTACATCGAGGCGCGGGCGCCGAAGGGCGGGAGGCTGAAGGGCGCGCACATCGTGTTTGAAAAAATTACGGTGACGGGGACGGAAAATATATTGATGGCGGCGGCGCTGGCGGACGGGGAGACGGTGCTGGAAAATGCGGCGCGCGAGCCGGAAGTGACGGATTTGGTGGAGATGCTGCGGAAGATGGGAGCGGAGATTTCTGGTGATGGAACTTCGACGCTGAGGATTCGCGGCGTGGAGAGATTGCACGGGACGGAACATACGGTGATTCCGGACCGGATCGAGGCGGGAACGTTTCTGGTGGCGGGGGCGATTACGGGCGGGGAGTTGACGATTACGCATTGCGCGCCGGAGCACTTGGGGGCGGTGATTGCGAAATTGGAGCAGGCGGGCGTGGCGGCGGAGATTGTGAACAAGAGAACGATGCGTGTGCGGGGCGCGAAGAAGCTGGTTGGCGTGGACTTGACGACGGAAGAGTATCCGGGATTTGCGACGGACATGCAGGCGCAGTACATGGCGCTGGCGACGCAGGCGGAAGGCACGTCGGTGATTGCCGAGAAAATTTTTGAGAACCGGTTTTTGCATGCGAGTGAAATGATGCGCATGGGGGCGAACATTTCGATCGAAGGGCATACGGCGACAGTGAGGGGACCGGCGGGGCTCTCGGGAAGCGTCGTGCAGGCGTCGGATTTGCGGGCGAGCGCGGGATTGGTGCTGGCGGGGCTGGTGGCGAACGGGGAAACCATAGTTGAGCGCGTGTATCACATTGACCGCGGGTATGAGGGAATTGTGGAGAAGTTGAGGGCGGTGGGGGCGGATATTGAGCGCGTGCACGGTACCGGCTCCTGACCAGGTAGTGAGTCAGTTTCCGGTTACCGGATTTATAGGGATTTGACGAAGTTCATGGTGATTTAGGTTAATGAGAGAGAAAAACTTGTTGCGAGGCACTATGCAGTGGCGACGATTGGCTTGGTTCTTTGTGCTGCCGGCAGTGCTAGGCAGCGTAAAAGCGCAGAAGCTTACGAAGGATGCCCCAGCGGAGCAAACAACCTTCGGCGCTGACTGGGGTCCCGGTCAAGTATTCATGGGAAAGCCAATTGAAATCCCGGTGGGTGCGTTGCAAGTCGTAAAAGACACTCTGCACCGCGGTGCAATCAACTGCCTAAATGGATATAACATCGCACCCGAACTAATTCCCGCCTCATGGTTCGCGGCGTCGGAAATTCATTTGGATGGGCCGAAGGAGGTTGATCTCATTGTACAGCCTAACCTGCCTAAGATAGTCGCGCATGAAGCTCCACTTGACAAAGCTGCTGGTTGCCTGCTTGGGGCCAATGTCGGTCCGTTTTGGGTCATTAGAAGGAACCCCAGCGGACGATACGGCCTGCTTCTCGAAACCTACGCACTTGGTCTGGAAGTACTGGACTCACGAACGAACTTTTACCGGGACATTAAAACCGTGGCATCCACGGCGACAACGACCACTACGATCGTTTATAAAATGGCCGTAGCTCAGTATCAAGTTGCCGAGAAAAAAACCGAACCCTAAATCGAAAATTACGCTAACTCCCGGTTAGTTGAACAATCGTAAAATGACCCGCTACTCCTGACCATCCTTACCGACAATTTCCTCTGAAGTCTGGTACAATGCACGCCACGATTTTGAGCGGAGTGAGCGCGGGCAATTGATGGGGAGCGGCCTGCGGAGGAGAGCGATCATGGCGAACGCGGAACTGCTAAGGAAGCTGGATGCGGCGATTGCGGAAAAGAATTTGCTGAAGCATCCGTTTTATCAGGATTGGCAGGCGGGGAAGCTGAGCCGGGAGGCGCTGCAGCTTTATGCCGCGCAATACTACCGGCATGTGGAGGCGTTTCCGAAGCATTTGCGGGTACTGGCGGCGCGGACGGAGGGTCCTTTGCAGGGGTTGATCCGGGAGAACCTGGCGGAGGAAGAGAATCCAGAAGGATCGCACCCGAAGTTGTGGCGGGATTTTGCGGCGGCGGTGGGAGTGGGCGAGGACGACATTACCTGCTGCCCTGCGTTGCCAGGGACGCAGGCGGTGGTGCAGAAGTTCCGGGAGATTTGTGGGGACCGGCCGGTGGCGGAGGCGGTGGCGGCGCTCTACGCTTATGAATCACAGGTGCCGGAGATCGCGACTACCAAGATCGACGGGTTGAAGAAGTTTTACGGGGTGACGAAGACGGAAGGGCTGGCGTACTTCACGGTGCATGAGGAAGCGGA
>Ga0210405_10002844_pt1 | contig 17576 bp, 11 predicted proteins | sample IncBWH11MmetaG_FD_155492 | JGI IMG/M metagenome (GOLD analysis project Ga0210405, IMG submission 155492) | Forest soil microbial communities from Barre Woods Harvard Forest LTER site, Petersham, Massachusetts, United States - Inc-BW-H-11-M | ecosystem: Environmental > Terrestrial > Soil >... | reverse complement strand
ACCCCCGCGGTTACGCTGAATCCCGCGGGAACATTCAATCTGGCGGGCACAACGACGCAAGGCACCAGCGCCGCGCCGCAGAATCTGACGGTCTCGAACACCGGAACAGGGCCGTTGCATGTGACCGTAATTGGCGTGAGCGGTTTGAACTCCGGGGATTTTTCCGTGGCGGGATCAAACTGCCTGGGCACGGCCGTGGCGGCGGGCGCGAGCTGCAGCATACCGGTGTCGTTTGCCCCGCTGGCCACAGGGATTCGCACGACAACGCTGACGATCACCGACGACGCGGGGAATTCCCCGCAACTGGTGACGATCAACGGCACGGCGGTCACCGCGGTGACGATTGTCGCGGCCGCCGGAGCCACATTGAGCGCCACCGTGAGCGCCGGCCAGACCGCACAGTACAACCTGCAAGCCATGCCGAGCGCCGGATTCAGCGGGACGCTGGCGTTCGCGTGTACGGGAGCGCCCACGGCAGCGAACTGCAGCGCGCCGAACGTGACGTTGATGAGCGGAGCACCCGCAAATTTCACAGTGACGGTGACGACCAGCGGCAGCGCGGGGGTCGTGCCAACGGCTCGCCGTATAATCCGTTCGAGGCCGTCTGACTATGCGACGGCGGCAATGTTGCTGCTGATATTGCTGGCATATTGGTTTTACTTACGGCAGCGCGAGCGAGGAGAAGTTTCCCTGGCAGCGCTCGGTTGGAAAAGGGCCCTCGCGCTCGCGTGCCTTGCACTTGTGGTGAATGGCTGCGGCGGTGGCGGCGGCAGCGGAAATTCGGTTCAGCAACAACAGCCACCGCCGCCCGTAACCACACCCTCCGGGACGTACACGATAACGGCTACGCCGTCCGCCACGCCCGCGGGCTCAACGAAAGGTTTCCCGCTCTCGCCGATTGCCTTAACTCTGGTTGTGAAATAAGCCGGGCGAAGAAAACTAGGAATGAGCGGAAGCGGCCGGTTGAAAAAGAACGGTGCGCATGGAGACGCTGCCAAACTCGATGCCCTCATGAGAATAGGTTGTGCGATCGAACGGGGCCATTCGGCGGCAAGGACCTGCTGCCCCGAGTGACCCAATGCGCTGAAACGACACAGATTGCCTGCGGACGAGGCAAGTCCCGCCCAAGCTTTTCGAAAGCACGGGTGAAGGCGTTGGATTCGATGGCATTCATGGGCGGGCCGTGGCCAACAAAGAGGACCGGCATTTTCACGCTAGGTGTGTGGTTGGGCATGGCCATGAAACCGGTGATTCCCGCCGGAATTTAGAGTATAAGATGCAGTGTAACTTCCCCTGGGGCGTCCCACTCTAACCGAGTGGATGCCAGGCACGCGGCCCCGTCCCCGAAATAAAGCAGTGCCGAGAAGCGTAAATCCATTGGGCGGCATCCAATAATGAATATTGCCGTGGAAGCGGCTTGCCGGGTGAAACGGCAGAGCCGGCCGGGAGCATGATGATGCAGAATTGGGTTCGGTTTACTTCATTCGGAATCATCGCAGCCGTATTGGTAATGTTTGCAGCATTCAATTCGCGAGCCAAGGCACCCCGCGCAAACACCACCTTCCCAAAGCCGGCGCTGGATCAGCCGGTAGCGGCGACCAAAGGCAAGGAAGTAGCCGTAATTTCGGGAGGCTGCTTCTGGGGCATTCAGGCCGTCTATGAGCACACCAAGGGCGTGATTTCCGCAACCTCGGGCTATACAGGCGGAACGTCGGAAACAGCGCAATACGAGACGGTAAGCGGCGGCAAGACCGGCCACGCGGAAAGCGTGAAAATAGTGTTTGACCCTTCGGAGATTACCTACGGCCAGGTCCTGATGATTTTCTTTTCCGTGGCGCACAATCCCACGGAGCTGAACAAGCAGGGGCCGGACTGGGGAACGCAATACCGTTCCTCCATATTCTATGGCAGCCCGGAACAGAAAAAAATCGCCGAGGCCTACATTACCCAACTGAATGCGGCGAAAATTTATTCCAGCAAGATCATGACCCAGGTGGTGCCGCTGAACGGCTTTTATCCCGCGGAGGGATATCACCAGGACTACCTGAAGCACCACACGGATAATCCGTACATCGTAATCAACGACCTGCCGAAAATTCAAAACCTGAAGAAGCAGTTCCCCGAACTCTACCGCGAATACTAATTTGAACGGGTGACTGTTTTACTTTGCTGCAGGGCGCTCCGTGATGGGCTTGCCCTGCGCGCCTGGCAATGTCGATTTGTGCGTGCTTGCGGGCAAATCACGAAGCAATTCATCGAGACCCGGGTAGGCGTAGATGGTCGGCGCGTGCTGCTGCATCAGGCCGCCGGTGTCCGCTGTTGGTCCGTAGTTGCTGTGCAGATCGCGGGCCAACATGCGCAGCATGGCCATCTGCTGGCCGCGGTGATGCGCTGTGTGAGCAATGCGGCGGGTCATAACCCAGGCGATGGAGCGCTTCACGCCAAAAAAAGTGGTCTCACTTTCCCACCACGATTCGTCCCGCGATTGCATGACGGCAAGGCGCTTCGCGCTGTCTTCCGCATAGCGGCGGATAAATTCGACGCGCGTTTCCTGCGCGGGCAGCGGCGGTGCGGAAACGTCGACGGCGAGCATGGTGCGAAGCCACAAATCTTCGCTGACGCACTGATGAACCATCTGCTCGTGGACGCTGCGGCCGCGCGGATCGCCGGCGTTTGGGCGAACTTCCAGATCCGTGTCGTGAAATTCGCTCCAGACGCTTAAAACTTTGATGCGTTCCGTGGCGTAAGTTTCCAGCAAAAAGTCATAACGCACGAAGCACCTCCGAAAGTTGCACCGCCGATTGGATGCTCGAGAACCCCGGGCGGGCCAGAATGTTACTCCATTTTTAATTTTGGATTTCCTTCTTGACTTGCCCGCCACCGCGGAGTATTCAGGAATTCCACGCGCAGAGTGAACTGTGAAGTTCCCTCCCGTTGCTTCAACCTCCCTGCGCGCCCAACCCGAAAAATCTAAAGGAGGCATTATGTGCGCGGTTAAAGCAATTCCTGAAGGATTTCATTCCATTACGCCGGCAATCGTTTGCAAGGGTGCGGCCCGGGCGATCGAGTATTACAAGGAGGTATTCCACGCCAGGGAAAAGGTGCGCATGCCGGGGCCCGGCGGCCTGATCATGCACGCCGAGCTTCAGATTGGCGATTCAAACCTGATGTTGAGCGACGAGTTTCCCGGAATGAGCAGCGCGCCGCCGGCGGACGCTCCGAACTCCAGCAACCTATTCCTGTACACGGAAGATGTGGACACGGTCTTCAATCGAGCAGTGAAAGCCGGCGCCAAGGTCGAAATGCCGCTGGAAAACCAGTTCTGGGGCGACCGCTACGGGAAGATTCGCGACCCCTTTGGCCACCGTTGGGGGCTCGCCCAACATATCGAAGAGGTAGCGCCCGAAGAAATGAGGAAGCGCTCGGAGGCGTTCACCGCCAAAATGAGCAAGGCGGCCGGTAAGTAGGCGTAGTCGTTTGGGGATGGAGGCCGGGTGAGTTCGTCATCTGGCCTCCCAACTCTATTAAAGCCGCGACCGAGTTTTAGTACTCTGTTCCTAGTGTCTCTAGTACCTCTAACCGCACTATTATGATTACCTTAGGCACAAAGTTGTCCTCTTGAGCCCTTCAAAGGGCAACTTTTTTCATCTGTTTCGAAAATCCTTCTCCAAAAGAAAACTATCTCCTTTATTTTCAATACGTCTCACCCTGACTGTTCTGGCTATTGGCTTGCAATCCTCGTTACCGCAGGGCCCGCAGCCTTGCTTAAACCATGGGGAGACTCGGATGAAATTTGCCAGGCTGCTTGGGCTATTTGTAATTGGAATGATGCTGGTGCCGTTCGCATACGCGGATGGGCCGGTGCAGATGGTTTTTCGGGGCGTGAACGGCGCGAACGACGGCCAGTATTACGTCAGTCCGTATTATGGAACGATGAGTTATGGAACGATGAGCGGCCAGACGGTCACACTCTTCTGCGACGACATCATGAACGACATAACTGTTGGGCAGAGCTGGTCGGCGAACGTTACCAATCTCGGCACGGCCGTCAACACCAACAATTTTTCTCAGACCCGCTACGGCAGCGTTGCCGGCTCGTTGGTGCTGAGCAACCCGGCGCTGGCATACGAAGAAGCCGCGTGGTTGACGACGCAGTTTGCGTCTCATCCCGGCGATCTGGTGAACCTGCAATACGCACTGTGGGACATCATGAATCCCGGCGTGCGCGGCAACGGCAACCCCGACGTGCAGAACTGGCTGCTGCTGGCGAGCGAGGATTACGGCACGATCAATCTCAGCAACTTTGAAATTCTCACGAACGTGGGACCCCTCACGCTGACCGGCCAGGAGCAGGAGTTCATTGTTCGGACGCCGGAGCCAGGAACGCTGGTGCTGCTGATTTGCGGGATGCTGGCGCTGTGTGTGCGGTTGATGCGGCGCGAGCAATTGACGACGTAAGATCGTCTAAAACAATTCCGAACGCCCTCGGCCATGGCTGGGGGCGTTTTTTTGGTTCCAGCTATAGCTCACCCCTTTCAGGGTGAGGGGGGCGTTGCGCCGGCAAGATTGCCCCGTGGCAATGAAAACCCTCAGGGCTGGAACGCCTGAGTTACAAACCGCGTTACCGCGGCGTCCAATTCGGATGGCTGGTGAACAACCCGTCCACAAACCCAATCTGGTAGGAAACAAACAATCCAAAACAAAGGCTCAGCAATCCCGATGCGGTGACCAGCCCGCGGTTCACCCATGCAAAACGCGTTCCCGCGTAAGAAAACGGCAACGCCAGCGCCACCGTAATCAGCATCATTCCCGCAATCGTTCCCACTCCAAAGATCAGCAAATAAAATACGCCCCACCGCGGGTCATGAATCGTGGTCAGCACCAGCAGCGCCACCGCCGCCGAACCCGCAAGGCCGTGCACGATGCCAATCAGCAGCGGCCGCAGAGAATGAAAAATTCCCAATTTTGCGAACGGGGCGCGGAGCCACCCGGGCGCCGCCAGCGCTTCGCCATGATGCTCCGCCGAGGGCTGGTGCTCGTGCCAATGGTAGTGCACATGCGAGCCGTGCCCATGAATGTGCACATGCTCCCCGATGACTCGCGGATGCGCGGGAGAGAATTTCTCGCTCAACCACCGCGTTACGCCAGTGAGATTCAAAATTCCCAGGAGAATCAGCATCAGCCCTACTGCAAATTCCATCGTCAGGCCAACGCGCGTCGGAATCGCCACGTTGAAAAGAATAATCGCTGCGCCGACCAGCAAAATTGTCAGTGTATGCCCGAGGCCCCACAGCGCCCCAATCCATCCCGCTCTGCCAAGCGAAGGCTCGCGGCTGATGATCGTCGAGACCGCGATCACGTGATCCGGGTCCGTGGCATGGCGCATCCCCAGAAAGAAGCCAATCGCCAGTATGGTCAGTCCGCTGATCATAGATAAATTGGGGCCATCTCCGCCCCGCCCGTCAAGTTACAAGGATACGGGAGGCTGTGAATTCGTGCGAGTGATTCGTGTCACACCGCAGGGCCCGATTAGGTTTTCTTAAGCAACCGCATGAACTCCGCCGCCGTATGCGGCAGCCGCGCCCCGCGCCGCGTAATAATATAAAGATGCCGGGGAATGCTCAATTGCTTGATGTGCACTTCCTTCAGCCAGCCGTGCTCCAGTTCCCACGTTACGCACATCCGCGGCACAATCGCCACGCCCATTCCCATCTGCACGAATCGCTTGATGCTTTCAATCGTCGGCATTTCCATGGGCATATCGAGCGCCGTGCGATGGCGCGCAAACAGCTCGATCACTTTCCGCCGGAACGGCGACTCCACAATGTGCGCGATGAACGCTTCTTTCCCCAGCTCCTCCACGTCCACTTCCTTCCGCTTCGCCAGCGGATGCTTCGGCGGGACCACCAGCGTCAGCTCGTCTTTCAAAATTTCCGTGGCCTGCAGTTGCGCGTCGCGCGGAATAAAGGAAACCGCGCCCAGGTCCAGCCGGTAGTTCACCACTTCGTGCGGAATGTCGCGCGAAAACATGCGGTGCACGCGAACCTGCACGCCTGGGTGCGCCTGGCGAAAACTGGCCAGCGCCGGCAGCAGCGCGTGGATCGAGCTCTCGTTCACGCCCAGCGAAAGTTCGCCGCGCTTCAACCCCTCCAGCTCCAGCAGGCCCTTCTTCACCTCGTCGCGGAGGTTCAGCAGGCGCTCGGCGTACTCCCGTAGCAGCGTGCCCGCATCCGTCAGGCGCACTGGGCGCGCTCCGCGAACAAACAGCGGTTGCTCCAGCGAATCTTCGAGCTTGCGGATTGTCAGGCTGACTGCCGGCTGCGTCCGGTAGAGGCGTTCCGCCGCCCGGGAGAAGCTGCCTTCCTTCGCAACCATCAAAAATACCTGCAATTCGCCAAGATCCATGCGTAAACCTCAGATCGGAGGGCGGGTCAGCCATACCCTCAAAAGTGGTGGAATTCAGGGTACCGGCATGCCCGGCGGGGGTGCGGGCAGCGGCTACCCTAAATGCTAGTATAAGATAGAATTATCAATTACAGAATGAAGATAAATTGGACTAGAACCCCCCGCCATGCGTTACTGGTAGCACAGGTCTGGGAGTAGCTATGAGCCACGTACGAATCTTTGATACTACCCTCCGCGACGGTGAGCAATCGCCGGGCTTTTCCATGAACACCGAGGAAAAGATCCGTATGGCCCGGCAGCTCGCTGCCCTGGGCGTGGACATCATCGAAGCCGGTTTTCCGATCGCCTCCCGAGGCGACCTCGAAGCCGTGCAAGCGGTCGCGAAAGAAGTCCGCGACGTTCCCATCGCCGCGCTCGCCCGCGCCCGCAAGGACGACATCCTCGCCGCGGTTGAAGCGCTGAAACCCGCGAAATCGCCGCGCATGCATGTGTTTCTCGCCACCTCCGATCTGCACCTGCAGGCCAAGTTGCACCTCACCCGCGGGCAGGCGCTTGAAGCTATCGGCTCGATGATCAAGCTGGCGCGCAATTACGTCGAAGAAATCGAATTCTCCGCCGAAGATGCCGGCCGCACGGAAATCGAGTTTCTATGCAAGGCTTGCCAGGTTGCGGTCGAAGCCGGAGCCACCGTGCTGAATTTGCCGGACACTGTCGGTTACGCCGTGCCCGAAGAATACGGCGCGATGTTCCTGAAGGTCCGCGAGCACTTGGGCGATCCCGAGCACATCACGCTGAGCGCCCATTGCCACGATGACCTCGGCCTCGCCGTCGCCAACTCGCTGGCCGCGGTGCGCGCGGGCGTGCGCCAGATCGAATGCACCGTCAACGGTATCGGCGAACGCGCCGGAAATGCCGCGCTCGAGGAAATCGCCGTCGCCCTCGCCGTGCGCAAGGACAGCTTTGGAGTGGCCACGAAACTCAACTTGAAGGAACTCTACAAATCCAGCCGCCTGCTCAGCGAAATCACCGGCGCGGTGATCGCTCCCAACAAAGCGGTCGTCGGCGCCAACGCCTTTGCCCACGAAGCGGGCATTCACCAGGACGGCATCATCAAGAATCCGCTCACCTACGAGATTATTTCTCCGGAGGCCGTTGGCGTTCCTTCGCGCTCGCTCGTCCTCGGCAAGCACTCGGGCCGCAACGCCCTGCGCCAGTCGCTCAAGGAATTGGGCTACGAAGCCTCCGACGCCGAACTTGCGGAGTGCTACCGTCGCGTCACCACGCTGGCCGATGAGTCCAAAAATATCCGCGCGCGCGACCTGATGGCCATAGCCCACGAGGTCATTCGCCGCAAAGCTGTTGCCGTTGCGAACGAGGCCTCTTCGGCCGCGTAATTCCTGTAGCTCACCCCTTCAGGGGTGAGGGTTTTCCGAGCGCAGGCAACATCGCGCCGCAGCAGGGAAAGGCCTCAGGCCTAGAAGGCCTGAGCTACAATTCGAAGAATTTATCTCGGGGGCCCAGGCCATGAAGCTGAAAAAGACGATTGTCCTTCTTCCCGGTGACGGCATCGGTCCGGAAGTCACGCGTTCCGCCGCCAACGTTCTCCAGGAATGCGCGCGCGAATTTCAGCACCAGTTCACTTTTGTGGAGATGCCTGTCGGCGGTGCCGCCATCGATAAGACCGGCACTCCGCTCCCCAACGAAACTCTGGATGCCTGCCGCAAAGCCGATGCCGTTTTCCTCGGCGCGGTCGGCGGAACCAAGTGGGACTCGCTCCCCGTGGGCAAGCGCCCGGAAAACGGCTTGCTCGACCTGCGCAAAGGGCTCGGCCTCTTCGTCAATCTACGCCCCGTAAAGGTGATCGAACCCCTGCGCGGTATTTCTCCATTGAAACCGGACCGCCTCGGCGATCTCGACCTTGAAATCGTGCGCGAGCTTGCCGGTGGCATGTATTTCGGCCAGCGCGGCACGGTGAAGGAAAACGGCGTCGAGCGCGCCTTCGACACCGAATCCTATTCCACTCCTGAAATTGAGCGCATCGCCGCCTTCGCTTTCACCCGCGCCGAAGCCCGTTCGCGCCGCCTGTGCTCCGTGGACAAGGCCAACGTCCTGAGCAGTTCGCAGCTTTGGCGCCGCACCGTCGCCGCCATGGGCACCGTCTATCCCAACGTGAAGCTCGAGCACATGTACGTGGACAACGCCGCCATGCAGCTCACGCTGAAGCCCACGCAATTCGACGTCATGCTCAGCACCAACATGTTCGGCGACATTTTGAGCGATGAGGCTGCCGCGCTCGTCGGCTCCATCGGCTTGATTCCTTCGGCCAGCTTCGGCGTCAGCGCGCCAATGTTCGAGCCGATTCACGGCTCCGCGCCCGCTCTCGCCGGAAAAGATATGGCTAATCCCATCGGTGCCATCCTCAGCGCCACCATGATGCTGCGCGACACTTTCGGCCTGAGCCTCGAAGCCGATTGGGCCGAACAATCCCTCGTCCGAGTGCTGAACACCGGCGTCCGCACCGCCGACATCGCCGAACCCGGCAAGAAAACCGTCGCGTGTTCCGTCTTCAACGACATGCTGCACGACGAAATGCAGCGCACCTTCGAGCACGCCGAAAAATACGGCTGGGGCGTCTGACTCCTTTGAATTGCGCCTGAGAATCATGGATTTCTCCGCGCCAGACGCGGCTGGCCGGGCCAGATTTTCCTCAATCTCGGCCTCGCATACATTGGGAGAGGCACTTCCCTAAATATGCAAATCCTTGCGCCAATACATTCTCTGTGGTCCGGTAGCCGTCGACTGTCGTCCGGGGTACCACAGGTTTCATCTGTAGGGGTGTTGATGGCGTGCTCTAGTAGCCACAAAACAAACAAGTTACGGTCAAGGGAAGGTGACTGGGGCGAAACTCGAGTGGCCGGTTTACTAAGTCGTGAAATAGAGCTCTGGTCTAGGTTGGCCTTTCGATTGCGGTAATTCCCACATCTGCACGACAACTTCATTGACGAAGAGGGGGAGTTTGATGCGCACTCAGGTTACCGCCCGTCTTTTGTTGTTCAGTGTTCTGCTGTTGGCAAGCATGGTCCTGATTACCACTCCGGCCAATGCTTCCATCCCGGTCAGGGGTACGGGAAGTTACGGAGTCCTATCGGATCACAGTCCGACGACCGCTGTTCCAATAATCGGAGGCAACGGTAGTAGTTTTTTGACCGATGCTCTTTATCAATGCCAGTATGATGGCACGCCTTGCCCGGTCGATCTGACCAATCCAGATCCGAACCTCACTACAGCGGCTAATTGTACGCAGGCGAGTTCGTCTGGCCTGACGGGAGCGGCGCCTTGTTACGATTTGCTGCTGACCATCAATCCCGGCACAACGTTTACACCGGGCAGCACGCTCTCGATCACGATTCCGGGATTTTCCGATCCAAACGGCGACGAGTTTGGCCTGGTCACCTGTCCTTCCGGTCCAACGCAGGGATTTGCAGGCTTTTGCACTGCCGGTGTGCCCGCGGGCTGCGATACCGCCACTAGCTCCGTCAGTGGCGGGACCGTGAATATCCCCACTGCTTGTTTGGCGGGAGGCGTCACTTTTTATTTTGACGAAACGTCGAACAACTCTGTGGCCTCAGCCTTTGTGGCAGGGCCGGCGACTTCAGCACCAGAACCGACTACGTTCATGCTCCTGGCCTTTGGCCTGGTTACCCTGGCCCTGTTCTCTAAGCAACTGCAGCGCGCCTAAGCAGACCGACGGAGAATCCTTAGGGCGGACGGCCAACCTGCGGCGCGTGCGAGCCACGCGCATCAATTCGCGATGCCCTTCTGCCTGTGGGCAGCCTGCGCGGCAACCAGCAGAAAACCTTTCTCCTTCGCATCGGCTTCAATTTTTTCGAGCGCGGACTTCGCAGTTCGCCTGTCGGCATTGCTTTCGATTTCGGCCAGCGCCAGCCGCACCTGGAATTGCAGATCCAGGCGTTTCTGTTTCCTGGCATCCTCCAGCCTGCCCGCTAGATCGCGCTTGGCGTCCGCCGCTTTTCCGGAAAGAGCCTTCAGGCGGTCGCTGGTGATTTCCAGCGCCAGGAGCGAGCCGGCATCTTGCGCGGAAACTTTCCTGGCAATCGCCAGTTCGGATTGCGCATCCGAGAGCTTGCCTTGCGCGATCAGCGTCCGGACCAGGGCGTTCCGGGCATCCACTTCGGAATCCACTTGTTTCAGATTTACAAAGGCGTCGCTGGCCTGTCGGGCCAGCTTTTCGGCTTCTCCCGGATTGTTTTCCTCCAGGGTCAGGAGGGTCAGGGCGAGCGAAGCGCTGGCCAAATCCTGCAGGTCATTGAGTTTCTGGAAACTGCTGGAAGCCGCTTCGTAGTTTTGTCTCGCGCCCGCCAAATCGCCGCGGGCCATCAGCAAATCGCCCTGACTGAGCAGGCCCAATTCCAGGGTGGTCTGCATTCCCGAAGCTCGCGCGACATCGATCGATTCCTGCAGATCCTTCTGAGCGGCGCCCAGGTCGCCCGCCTGCATCGACAACTGGCCCACGGCGCGCAGACCGTCGCTGATGCCTTCGTTGTTTTTAATGGACCGCGCGGTCTGCAAGGCCTGGCTGTAAATTGTGATCGCCTTTCCGTTTTCGCCCTGTGTTGCGAGGATCGCGGCCAGGCTGAATTGTGCATTCAGCAGTTGGTGCTGGTCGCCGATTGCGGTAGCAATCTGAATGGATTCCTGGCAGTACTTCAGAGCTTCGCTGTTGTTTCCCTGGCGAGACAGCGCGTTCGCCAGCAGGAAGAGAGCACCGGCGATATCCTTCTGCGAGCCGATCTGCCGCGCGATGCCTAGCACCTGTTGGCGCAACTCCATTTCCTCGGATTCCCGGCCTTGATCCTCGCGAATGTTGGCGAGCACGGTGAGAGCTCGAGCCATCGTTCTCTGTCCGCCGCTCAAAGCGGCGACCTGTTCAGCCTTTTTGCAAGCGGCTTCCGCGGCCGGCTGCTGCTGCAGATCGCGTAGAGCCGCGCAATCCAGCCAATTCGCCTGCGCCTCCAGAAGCAGGGAACCCGTTTGTGCGGCTTTCTCCGCCGCCCGAGCGGCGGCCACGTGTTGAGCTGCGGCTCGCGCCAACGACTCGTTGGCTTCGCCTTCCAGATAGTCGATACGCGGGTCATCTTTCCAGCGGGGATTTTTCTTCATCTCATTCAAGGTGGCCAGGGCGTCTTCCCCCTTGCCGGCGCGCGTCTGAACATCGGCCAGATTCAGCGCATAGGCAGGTTCGTCACCATAAACGCCCCTCAGGGAATGGTAGGTCTCGATGGCTTTGTCCCATTGCGAGCTCAGCCGGTAATAGCGGGCTTCAATGGAGCGGCGGGTTTCCACGGGAAGATTTCCGGAGTGGTCAAGCGCTTTCTTGGCTTCTTCGGCGGCATCTTTGTCATAGCCCAGTTGGGACCACGCCTCGGCCAGCGCCGAATGCCCGCTGGCAAAGTCCGGCTCGGCCTGAATGGCGCGTTGAAAGAGGTCGCGCGCGCCAAGCGTATCGAAGCGACGAAGCTTGTCGAGGCCCTGCGCATAATACCGCTCGGCCGCAAGATTCAAGGCGGCAGGTGGATTGGTTTGGGGAGATTGTTCCTGGGGAGGAATCTGAGCGCCCAATTTGCCAAGGAGTTGCACTCCCATCTGTTTGACAAAGGTGGGCAGCTCCACGACTTTGCCGGAGAACTTCGCCGCACCGGTGATCTCGCCGGTTTCCGCGTTCTGCAAGAGAAAATCCACACGCAGCGCATCTCCTTGCTGGCTGCCCCCGGCAAGGTAGGCACCGGACACCACATAGTCCGAATCCAGGTTCTTGCGGATCTTACCCAGCGTCTCCTTGCTGAAGCTGGAATGATTCGCAAGCGCCAGGTTTGTTTTTACGGCCGCGATTTCTTCCCCGGACACCGCCCGCACATTCTGGCTGGCGACAAGATCCGTTGTAAGGTCCTCGGAGAGGGAAGTGGATATCCAATCCTCGGATGGATGCCCGCTGATATTCTGAAATCCCATGACTGCCACGGCTACGCGTCGCTTTTCTGCGCTCTCGGGGGCGGATGTTCCGCTCGGGGCGTTTCGGCGGGAGACGAGGATCCCGGCGGTGATGCCCAGCCCGAGAAGTATCGCTAGAGCGACGGCATACCGCCACCAGACCACGGCGGGAGGTGCTTGCGTCCTGGCTTTTTCCTGAGAAACTTTTGCGGGGAGCGCGGGATTCCCCACTTCGGGCGTATACAGATTGTAGATGTGCACCTGCACCCCGTGCTTGACCTGGACTTCGCCAAGGTCGTGCAGGAGTCCGTGCCATGCACTCAGCTGTCCGAGCACATCGGCCACCGCTTCGGAAACGAGAATATGCCCGGCGTCGCCGCAGTCCATGACGCGCTGCGCGAGGTTGATGCCCCCTCCAGCAATGTTGCGAGCTGCATTGATGTCGGCTAGACGGTAAACAGGGCCACTGTTGATCCCCATTCGCAGTTTGATTTCTGGATGCGAGTGCAGGGCCTTGCCGAGTTCGAGCGCGCATCGCGCAGCCGCCTCGGGTTCGCCAAAGAAAGCCAGGGCCATGCCGTCGCCGGTTGGCAGGGAAACCAGATGGTCCTCGGCTTTGGCGCGTTCAAACTCCGCCGTGGAGCGCACGAGTTTCTGCAACTGCCGCAACTGGCGCTGCTGTTCGTCCATGGCCAGTTTGGAATAGCCCACGATGTCCGTGAACAGCACGTGGGCAATTTCCATGGAAGGAGCCAGGGAGGGAGCCGCAGTTTGCGCCACGCTTCTGGAAGCGCGGGGCTGAATGTTTTCCAGGGCGCATCGCATTTCCTCTGCCGAACGAAAACGTTTGTCCGGATCCTTTTCCAAGGCTCTCGCGATCACCTGTTCGAAGGCAGGAGAAAGATTCGGATTTAGCTCCCGCGGGGGCACCGGATTCTGATGAAGAATGGAGTCAATGAGTCGAGGCGCAAAAGCTTCGGAAAAGGGCAGGCGTCCGGTCGCCAACTGATAGAGGACCACGCCAGCCGAGTAAAGATCGGTTCTCGCGTCCACAAGTTCGCCGCGCAACTGCTCAGGAGCCATGTAGGGAAGAGTTCCCACCATTCCCGTGCTGGTGGCGAAGCTTTGCGTTACATCCAGGTCCGACTGCATCGTTCTCGCCAGCCCAAAATCCAGTATTTTCAACCGGCCATCCAGGGTTTCGCAGAGATTGCCGGGCTTCAGATCGCGATGAATGATGCCTTCCGCGTGGGCGGCGCGCAAACCTTGCAGAAGCTGCAAACCAAGCCGAACGATTTCGTCCTCCGGAACCGGTCCGCTGCGTACCTTGCTTGCCAGACTCGGCCCTTGGATGAGCTCCATTACCAGAAAGCTGGTGCCTGCGTCGGAATCGTAGTCGTGGACCGTGGCGATATTTGGATGATTGAGTTTCGAGAGGGTGCGTGCTTCGCGGCGGAAACGGGCAACGAATTCCTTGTCGTCCGCCAGTCCCTGCGCGAGAACTTTCAGCGCGACATCACGATCCAGTCTTTCGTCGTGGGCGCGATACACCGTGCCCATGCCGCCGGCCCCGATCTGGTTCAGGATCCGATAGTGCGAAAGTTTTTGACCGATCATAGAAAGGGGGTCTCTGCCGAGGCATATTAGGTGCGCTCCGTCCAAGGCGTCAACACCGCAGAGCGGAGCCGCCGGCCTTGCCGAACCCGGCAAAAAAACCGTCGCCTGCTCCGTATTCAACGACATGCTGCACGACGAAATGCAGCGCGCCCTTCGAGCACGCCGAAAAGTACGGCTGGGGCGTCTGACTCTCACAATTTGGGCGCTGGGCATTCGCCCAGCCCAGCTATGTTTTTTCTCGCCTCGTGGTTCAGTTTCCGATTAGCGCGTTGGACTGGACTTAGCCAGTTCTGTTGTTTACTCCAACAGATGTATGTGAAACCAGTTCAGCACCCGAGTTTGCAAGTCGATTTCGTGGGATGGCTCATACATCCAATGACCTTCCCGGGGGTAGGTCACAATCTCAGCCTCAACGCCAAGCCGCTTCAACGCGTAATAGAATTCATACCCTTGACCAGGAGTGACCGCCGTGTCCTGCTCCCCGTAGAGCAAAAGGGTAGGTGTTTTGCATTTTATGACGTTGCTGATGGGCGATTCTTTGTCGTATGGCCCACGGTCCGCGTACGGGCCAATGCCCTTAAACCGAAGGTCGATTGTGGGATTTCCGATACTGGAAGTGCCGACGTAGCTGAAGAAATCAGACACTCCTGCGATCACTATGGCCGCTTTAAATCGGTTAGTGCGCGTGATTGCATACATCGTTGCATTGCCACCGTTGCTGTATCCACCGATACCGAGTCGATTGGGGTCGGCAATACCTTCGGACACGAGGTAATCCACGCCGTCTAAAAGGTCTTGAACGGCCAGTCCGCCCCCGTTGGAACCCATGTCGTGAAACTTTATCCCTCTCCCGATTACTCCTCGCGTGTTTGGAAGGAAGACCACATAACCATGGGATGCGAGAAGTTGTGCCCAATCGCTCCAACTTGCCAGCCAACCTCTGCACCATGCACTGTCCCCAGTGTGCGCTTGCACTATGGTGGGGTAGCGGTGGCCCTTTTGAAATCCCGGCGGTGTGACTAGTAAACCGTCGAGGTCAAGGCCATCCTGCGTATCTTTCCACCGCACGACCGTAGCAGGGCTGAGATTCCATCCCGAAATCTGAGGGTTCAAATTTGTCAGTTTGGTTGCGGACTTATCGCTCCCCACAATCCACACATCATTGGGGGAATCGGTTGTCTGATTCAGATACGCTGTGAGCCGACCGTTGGTACTGAAGTTGAAATCCCCACGTGAAGTGAAAACGTCCGCAAGTCTCACCAAAGCGGAATCACTGGTGTCGATGCTTGCAAGGTACCCCTGCGTGTTTGCGAGAATCTGTGCGACCACGTGGGTAGAATCAGGCGACCATTGTGCGTCGAGAACGTCGAAAGGCTGGTCTCCCAAGATTGGTCGAACTGGACCTCCCGCTGAGGGAACCGTAGCAAAGTACCAGGAGGCGATACTATTGGGTGGTGGCTGCGAGAATTCGTTGAATAGTATGAATTTTCCATTCGGCGACCATTGCAAAGTCGGAAGTGGCCCGGCTTTCTCGCTCAGCGTCCTTACGACCTTTCCTGTCGCTCGCTCTATGACAACGAGCGAAGGATGGAACGCATCATTCAGAATTGGCGTGGGAACGATGAATGCAGCAAATTCTGATTCGTCTGGCGACCAAGCAAATGTCTTAATTTCAAAACTTTGCTGAGGTACCTGCACTACGCTCCCGTCAACGAGCGACAGGACCCATAGCTGGCTAAATGGAAGATTTCTATCTACTTCAAACGCATCGTCTCCTTCCGATTCCTTCTTTAACTCTGCTTCGCTCTTCTGACCTCGCGTCATGAAGGCAATCAATTTGCTGTCTGGAGACCACTCGAACCAGCCAACTCCCCCCTTTGTAGAAGTCAGTCTTTCTGGCTTCGTACTCCCGCCTCGTAACAAATAGATTTGATTTCCTATACTGTCCGAAGATTGGACGCCCTCGGAGAAGAAGGCTAACGAATGTCCGTCAGGTGCCCAGCGGGGAAATGCAGCGTTCTTTAGATGCTTGGCCAGTTCTTGCGGAACTTCAGTGCCGTCCGTCTTCACAACCCAAACTCTGTTTTGAGCACCTTCCTTCAGGCTTTTGGCTTCCTGCAAGTCACGAACGACATAAGCAACCCGATGACCATCTGGCGAAAGTTGTACGTCGCTTACAGTGCGAATGTTTTGTATGTCTTTTGGACTGATACCTTGCTTTTCCTGTGCCAGCAGTAAGCTACTGGCTACCGAGAGGCAGATGCAGGGCAAGAGCGATAGAAATCTGTGAACAGCAAGAATTCGAAACATCATGAGGTCGAAGGAGAAACAGTTCAAACGCTGTCGCCGCAAAATCGGCCCTTTATATCATGGCTGAGAGCTTGGGGACCGCAGTTTTTCTTCCTAACTCCCAGTAACTGTGAACTTCTATGCTTCTGAGGAGAAGGCCTATCGGGCTAATGTGGCGGCCGGAGACTCGGGAGCTGCGCCATGCTGCAGTGCGGAAGACAAACTGCGGCTTGGCCAGACAATTTCCAGGGCAATTTGATGTTTCACAAGCATTCGGGAACGCCGATTGATATGTACTTCCAGCGTGTTGCTGCCGTCAGCGTGGAGTTCGGAATTGTTCTCTTTCTGGGCGACGACTTCCCTGGCGCCGCGGAAAACGGTTACGCGAAGAACATGGTCTCCCGCTTCAATGGGACAACTGAAACGCAAAGTATCCCCGCGATGCGCAGACTCCAGCGGAGTCGTCAGAAGAAGGTTGTCATCCGAGTAGATCGCGAGAGTCTCTTCCCCCACATCCGACACGACCGCAATGTTCAGAGAAGTTTGTCGCACAGCTGAGGGGGTTGCATCCGTCAGGGACCTTCCGGGCGCGGCCGCAGTTTTCGGGCTTTTCGGTCCGGCGTCGCTTGCAACCGATGGTTTATGAGCCACTGCGGGCGGCCCTGCCGCCTTCTGCGGAACTTTTCTGTGCGGAACATCCACATGAGAGGGCACCTCAGAGGGCTGCAGCCCCACAGGTGTGTTCGGGGTTGGCCTCGCGGCGTCACTTGTCGGAAGAGCTTGGGTATCGGAACGCAAAGCAGCGGGGCTGTTTTGTCCGGCCGAGTTGGGTGAAAGCGCGGGTTGAGACGAAAGGGAAGGAAACACGGCAGGCAGTGTGGCCGGAGAAGTCATGGCGCTCAACCCGGTCGCTGGAAGCTTTGCGGAGTACGAGGTTGAGCGGTGAAATCGCAACTGAACGAGGAGCAACAATGCGAGAACCAGAATTCCCGCGCTCGCGCTGGTAAGCCAAACTTCGCTGCCCCGTACCGGACGGCTCCACCAGGAAGTGATGCTGTGCCAAGCGGTTCTTTGGGATGGTGGATGGAGGGGCCTGCGGAGTGCTGTGGTCGGCGCAGGATTCTCCCGCAACGATGTCACGGCTGGGTTTGCCGCCACGGTTCCTGGCCCGGCTACCGCCTGCGTCTTCTTGGTACGCGCCAGTGGGTATAGCGCAGCCGCCAGGTCCTGAGCCGTTGCAAAACGCGCGTCAGGCT
>Ga0210405_10002843_pt1 | contig 17577 bp, 15 predicted proteins | sample IncBWH11MmetaG_FD_155492 | JGI IMG/M metagenome (GOLD analysis project Ga0210405, IMG submission 155492) | Forest soil microbial communities from Barre Woods Harvard Forest LTER site, Petersham, Massachusetts, United States - Inc-BW-H-11-M | ecosystem: Environmental > Terrestrial > Soil >... | reverse complement strand
CCGCACGATCGGGTCCCTGCGGCCGTGGTCGACAAGATACAACAGCCCTTCGACGAGTTGGTCGGCGAAGGACTCGAACCCGAAGATATAGTCGCGGGCCCGGTCGAACAGCATCCGCGTGCGCCGCTCGATCAACGCGCCCAATAGGTTATCGCGGTCGCCGAAATAGCGGTACACGGTGGGCCGGGAGACGCCGGCTTGCTTGCCGATGTCGTCCATCGTGGTTTTCGAGACGCCGTAGCGCGCAATCACGTTCTCGGCTGCGGCTAAGATCTGCCGGCGTGCCTCAGCGGCGTCGCCGCTGAGAACGCTGCTATTGGTGCGCCGCCTGGTCCTGCCTTGCCGGGCGGGGCCACTGGATAATCCCGACGGTGACAGCACGCCAGCGTCGGGCCCGGCCTCACCTCGCACGGGTAAATCGTTGGCCGATGTCATGATATTCCTCCCGGACGGCCTGTTTGGCGATCTTGCCGCTGGGCTGCCGGGGCAGCGGTTCCGACCGCAGCACCACATAGCGCGGCACCTTGTAGTCGGCCAGCAGTTGTTCGCAGTGCGCGATTACCGCGGCCTCGTCGAGGCCCTTGGCTTCGGGTGCCACCGTGATGATCGCGGCGGGAGTCTCGCCGAAGCGCGGGTCGGCCGCGGCGATGACCGCGACCTCGGCCACGCCGTCAAGGCTTGCGATGGCCGCCTCCAACTCCACCGGTGAGATGTTGATTCCGCCGGAAATGATCAGGTCTTTGATGCGGTCGAGGAAGGTGATGCGCCCCTGTGCGTCGCGTGTTCCCACATCCCCGCTGTGTAGCCAGCCGTCACGAATCGCGGTGGCGGTGGACTGCGGATCGTCCCAATACCCCGGGGTGACACCGGGGCCGCGCACCACGATCTCGCCGCGCTGACCCGGTGGGGCCGGCGAGCCGTCGTCGGCCATCACCGCCACTTCAGTGAAGATCGAGCCGATGCCGCACGAGTCGGGGTGGGCCAGCGCGTCGGTTTTCTGCGTGGCGGTGGCGACGCCTCCGGCCTCGGTCATTCCGTAGATCTGGCGCAGCAACACCCCTTTGTCGGCCCAGCGCTTCAGGAGGTCCGCCGGAACGGCGGCGCCGCCGACAATCGCGGTCTGCAGGGAGCTCAGGTCGGCATCTTCGAATTCTTCTGCGCGAGAAAGGGACTCGAAGATCAGCGGGACTCCGAAGATCGCGCGCACCGAGTGCTGTTGGATCAGGTTGACCGCGCGGGACGGATTGAGTTCGGGCTCGACGACGAGGGTTCCGCCCAGCACCGTGGTGATCAGCAGTCCGTAGACCAGGCCCGGGGTGAATGCCAGCGGCAGCACCAGCAACGTTACCGTGCCCGGCCGGAAACCCTCCTCGGTCAGGGTGTTCTCCAGCACGATGGCCAGCAAGGTGTTGCTGGTCAGGATGACACCTTTGGACAGGCCGGTGGATCCGCTGGTGAAGATCACCGCGATCGGCTCCTCGCCGGCACGGTCGACGCGGAAATCGTCGGGATCACCGGTCCGCTCCGCGTCGACGCTGTCAAAAGACAGCACTGCGAATTCGCGGCCGGCTTGACGTGCCTCGTGCGCGATCGCGGTATGGGAGGGCGCGGCGATCAGCAGGCTTAGCCCGGCGTCGTCGGCGATCTTGCGGACCTCGCCGGGCTTCAGGCGGGCATTGAAGGGCACCAGCACCGCCCCGGCCTTCATGATCGCCAGCGCCGCCACCGGCCACTGAAGTGCGTTGGGCGCCAGCAGGCCGACGCGGTCACCGGGCTTTACGCCATCATCGGCCAGCCGCCGGGCCAACCGCCCGGACCAGTCGTGCAGTTGCCGATAGCTGAGCTGGTCGGATCCGAGGAGGATCGCGGGCTGGTCGCCCTTGGTTCGTGCCCACCAGTGCAGTGCGGATCCGACTGTCGCGGCCATATTCTTCCTCGATTCTCCGGTGTGTCAGATTGTGGCTGCCGACCCGAACACCGTCGAGCTGACCAGCGGGGCCATCGGACCGCCGATCAGCAGTGAAACATCTGCACCGGCAACGGGATTGGGCGAGCCGCCGCGGATCTGACGGACTGCTTCGGCGACCAGGCCGATGCCGTGCACGAATCCTTCGGCGATGTTTCCGCCGGCGGTGTTGATGGGCAGGCGACCGCGCTCGACGGTCAAGTTATCGACGGTGAGAACCTCACCGGCGGCCCGCCCTGGTGGGCACAGTCCGTGATCGATCATCGACGCCACCGCGGGCCCGGTGAAGTTCTCATACACCTGCGCCACGTCGACGTCGGCCGCGGTGAGTTCTGCACCGTCCCACAGTCGCTTCACCAGTGCGGGATGAAATCCCGCGCTGGTGTAGTTGTTTTCGTTTTCGACTGACTCGGTCCAGCCCGCGGCGGCGCCCTGCACGCCGGACAGGATGTACGCTGGCACCCCGCGGTAGTCGCCGACGCGTGCGCCGCTGGCGACTAAAATTGCTGTGGCACCGTCATTTTCACGCGAGCAGTCAAAAAGTCGTAGCGGTTCGGAAATCAGCCGGGCGCCTTGGTAGCGGTCGTGGTCGAGCGGTTGACCGCAGGCGACTGCGCGCGGATTGTTTTGGGCGTGGTGGTAACCGGCCAGCGCCACTGCCTCCAGCGTCGAGGGCGGCACACCGTCGACTTCGAGCATCCGTTGCGTGCGCATCGCACACACCTGGGCGGGAGCCAGCATGCCGTGAGCGGCATAGAGGTGGCCCATGTGCCCCTTGTTGTACGCGCCGCGCCCATCGGTAGCCTCCGACAGGCCGCGGTAGACCGCCACGCAGCTAGCCTGACCGCTGTGTACCGCGGCGGCAGCGCAGTTGACCGCCGCTGCCACCGCGCCGCCTCCGCCGCCCCACACCTGCGTCGACCAGCGCACCTCGTGCACGCCCAGCGCTGCGCCGATGGCCAGGCCCTCGCTGGAATCCCCGGCGTAGGAAACGAACCCGTCGATGGCGCGCGGGTCGGTGCCCGCGTCGTCGCAAGCCCGCAGAATCGCCTGCAGCACCAGCTGTGCCGACGACAGCGGGCTGGTGCCGCGTTTGTAATAGTCGGTGGCGCCAACTCCCACCACCGCGGTCGAAGCGCGAAATCCACTCACCGCGCCTCCAAGTCGGAATCAGGGTCGAGGTGCCAGCGCACCAGGGGCCAGTACCGGTCGTCGGGAGGCTGCTCGATGATCCCTCGCACCGCCGCACCTATGCGCGGGGTCAGCCCGTCCGCGTGGGCGAGCACGCCCAGGACCCGGCGGGCGTCGGCCGCGGGTAGTTCGACCAGCACCACGGTGTAGGGCAGGTGGCCGGTGGCCTCCTGGCTGAACGGCTGCCAGGTTCGCGTCCACGAATAGATGATGCCCACCGGGTCGACGGCCTCGAAACCCATGTCGAAGGAATGACAAGCCGGACAGATTGGACGCGGCGACCAGATCCAGGTCGCACACTGGCGGCAGCGTTGCAACAGCAGCTTTCCGGCGCGCAGCCCTTCCCAGTGCGCTGTGTCGAGCCCGTCGGGGGAGGGGCCGGTGAGGCCCATCCACGGCGGTGTGTCGGGGGTATTGCGCACGCTGGACACCCGCCAGCTGCCGTCGGTGAAACACACCCAGCGGCTGCGTAGTTCAAACCAGTGGTCGTCGAGTTTGGTGTAGCGGATGATGGCGTCGTATTGTCCTGGCCCGGCTTCGGTGATAGTGCGTACTTCGGCACCCTTGAGCCGGGCGGGTACGTCGGCCGACGCGATCAACTGACCGATGCGGTCAGGCAGGAAATCGGCCAGTACCGCGTCATTGTCGCCTGCGGCAACGGCTTTGCCATGGGCAACGACGGTGCTGGCCAGGTCGGCCGGGATCGTGTCGGTCATGATTGCCCACCGATTTGATAGCGGACGTCGGTGCGGTCGTGTTGAAAGCCGGCCAGTCGGCAGGCATTGACCATGCCTGTGTCATCGGAGTCGACGTGGATGATCACGCCGGTCATCCCGGCCTCGTGGACGACGGCTGCCGCACCGTCGAGCAGGCGCCGGCGCTGCAGCGCGTCGGCGGCCGGTGTGGCGAAGGCCGAAACGATGGTGGCGCAGTGGCCGAACTCCTCAGATGGCACGGCGCGCAGATCCAGTGCCGCCACCCCGACAATGCGCCCGGCCTCACGCAGCGCGCAGGTGTGGTCGCTCCCGGGGGGCGCCGACACCCAGCCCAGGTCAGCCAGCGCCGCATCATCGATCGGTTCCAGAACCGGTGCAGCGGTGGCGTCCTCGACGGCATCGGCCGAGCGGATGAGTTTCCAGACCCGCCGGGTGCGCGGGATCAAAAACCGGTTGGAAAGCCGGCCGGCCGCGGGATGGTTACCTTGTGCCCACGCGGTCACCGTGTGGGCATCGGTGTCCAGCCAGCCGCCGGGACGTTCCGTGTCCAAGCCGACCCGTTCTACCAGCAGTGTCATGATTCCGATCGAACGTAGCTGCGGGTCGATCACGGCGCTGGCGTTCGCGGACCCGTCTGGCAAGCACGTCAGGCGGATCAACCCGGCGATGCGATCGGGTTGGTCAGGCTCACCCATCGCGGTGGCGTGGGCCAGCATCCAGATCACCAGATGGCGCACTGACGAATCGGATTCAGATATCGCACGATCGACGTCGGCGAAGTCGATTCTGTTGTATTCAGGCTCGGCATCGTACTCGGCGGCCCGCCCGAGCAGGTCGGACAGTTCGGCCGACTCGTCGGGACTGAGACTAGTCCGCCACTCGTATTTGATCATCGAATGATCACTCTGTGGTGTTGCCATGGGCGAGCAGCTTTTTGGTCTCGCGGCGGAACACTTGGTTGGCGGTCTCGTTGCGGCCCAGCAGCATATCGCCAGCATCGGCACTGGCCATCCCGCGCTGCGAATTGCGCAGCAGCGGGAAATCCTCGTTGTGCAGCACGGCCAAAAGAATGTCCCAGTTCTTCTCCCACAGGCGATTCCAGTGGGCCTCGTCCATGCCTGAGTCTTCTTGCCTTGGGACCATCAGCCGTTGCTCCATCCGGGACTTGGTCGGATCGCTCTGATGGGGCCGGAAGGTCAGCAGCTGGAAGTGATCCGGTTGGCGCAGCAACGTGCTGTTGGGCAGCAGGAAGTGTGTCTCGGTGACATAGTGATCCAGTTGGCGGTCGCCTGGGTCTTCCTCCAGCCAGCGGTCGATCGACTTGCGCGGCGCGATGAACCGGCAGTGCCGACCGAAATCCTCGAATGCCATGACATTGGTGTGGATGATCTTGCCTGCGGTGTTGGGGTGGGCGTACTGGATGTGGTAGCCGTCGAGGAACGCGTCCTGCATGATCTTCCAGTTCGTCGGTTCGTCGAACCCCGCCGACCGGACGCACTGGAGCTTGTCGAGGTGATAGCCAGCCAGGATCGTATCCATATCCGGCCCCAGCCAGGCAGCCACATCGATCGAGGCATGAGCGTTGTCGACTACCCAGATGAAGCCGTGCCTTTCCTCGCACGGCACTTCCACAAGACCCTGTTTTTTGCGGTCGATCTCGCCGAAAGTGGCATCGCGGGTAACCATGCGCAGCGATCCGTCGGGATCGTAGGACCACCGATGGTAGGGGCAGGAGAAAAACCGGCACCGGCCCTTCTCGCTGTCCTCCAGCAGGGCGCCGCGATGACGGCACAAATTCACGAACGCCTTGACGCTGTTGTCTTTTTGGCGCACGACGATGATGTTGTTGCGTGGCATTTGCACGGTCATGAAGTCATACGGGCGAGCGATCTCGGAGCCGTGGGCCACGATTGACGGGACACGGCCGAAAATGAGATCGCGCTCCTGCTGCGCGAGTACCGGATCGGTGAACTCGCGCGCAGAAAAGCCGAGAACGTCGTCGAACTTGTCGGTCGTTTCATTACGCAACAGCTCAAGTGCCCGACGGATTCGGTCCTGGCGGGGGAGCGATGCAGTCATGGAACTCACTTCTCTGGTGTAAAGGTGATTGGCATGCGAAGGCAGCCACGCACCTGGGTCGAGTGGAAGGTGGGGGGATCCGATTCCACCAATTGATAGTCGGGGATCCGACGATGCAGTTCCTCAAGCGCGATGGTCAACTCGACGCGGCCGAGATGCGAGCCCAGGCAGCGGTGCACGCCGGCGCCGAATGACAAGTGCCGGTTGGGAGAGCGGTTGATGTCGAAGTCGGTCGGATGGGCAAACGCATCCGGGTCGCGGTTCGCCGAACACAGCATCAACAGCAGCTGGTCACCCTCGGCGATGCTGACGCCGCCGAGCTCGACGTCGCGGGTCGCGCGGCGGCCGGCGGCGATGGCCGCTTCGATGCGAAGAATCTCCTCGACGGCCCTGGGAATCACGGCTGGGTCGGCAACAATGAGATCCCGCTGGGCGGGGTTGTTGACCAGATGCACGATTGCCCATGCCAGCGATCCCTGTACGGTGTGCAGACCACCCATCAACAGCAGGTAGAACATCAAGAAGAGTTCTTGGTCTTCGAGCAACCGGGTGCCGTCGGGCAGTGCGACCTCGGTATTGATCAATGTGGATGTCGCATCTTCCCGCGGATTGCTCCGCCGATCCTCGATCACTTTCTGGAAGTAACCGGCCACGGTCAACCCGGCCGAGATCCGGGCCTGGTCGGACTCCTCCTGGGTGCCGCCCGGCTTGCCGAACAGCACCACATCGGTGGCCTCGGCGAACAGCGCGGCGTCTTCTAACGGCCAGTCCATCAAAGCCAAAAAGATCCTGGCGGGTAGTTCGTGGGCGAATTCGGAGATGAATTCGGCCTGGCCTTTTGGTGCGAACTCATCGATCAACCCGTTGACTACCGTGCGAATGTCGTCGGAGAGCTTCTTCATTCGCTGCGGACTAAACAGTGGCTGCAACACGTGGCGGTAAGCAGTGTGCTCCGGCGGGTCGAGTTCGAGCGGAATGAACTTGCCGAAATCGGCAGGTGTGACCAGGTTGTTCGGGTAGCTGGAAAACGTTTCAGGGTCGGTCAGAACCTGCTGGATTTCCTTGTACCGGGTCACCAGCCAGTGTCCACCGTAAGCCGGCGAATACACCACCGGGCCCTTAGCGGCCAGCTCGGCCACCCGCTGCTGAAACACGTCCACCGGGGTGGCCAGGCTCGGCTCATAAACGTCGAAGTCCGTGACGAGATTTGGCGGTACCCGATCCATTGCTGTAGTCATCTCTCTACGCTCCATTCATTCGCGAAGTCACTTCGGTGCCAGTTCAATTCGCATTGGGAACGGCCTCGGGGTTGAGGTCTTCGGGGAACCACATTCCGACGCGGGCAAGGGTGCCCCCGTCAGTCGCGCCAATGGTGGCCCCGGAGATATAGGCCGAGTCGTCGGAGACCAAAAACAACGCCACCTTGGCATTGTCGAGCAGCGACGGGGGGCGGGGCACCTTGAGCGGTATTGGCGAGGCGGTGCAATTCCACGGGCCCGCAACCTCTTCGTAGGATTGGCCAACCACCGGCGCACCCGGGGGCATCAAGAAGTTGGGTGACATGCCGTGGGTCGGCGCGATGGCATTGACCCGGATGCCGTAGCGGCCCAGATCCAAGCTCAAGGCGCGTACCAAGCCGTTAACGCCGGCCTTGGTCGCGCAGTACATGGCGATCTTCGGGTAAGCGACCAACGACGCGGCCGACGATGTGGCCAGAATGGTGCCGCCACCATTGGCCTTCAGGTGGGGGATCGCGGCCTGAGCGGTGTAGACGACGCCGCTCAGGTTGACACCCAACACGTGCTCCCAATCGGACTCGGTCAAATCCTCAAACTCGACGGCCTCCTCAAGACCGAGGGCCGCGGCGCCACCACGAGACACGATCCCCGCGTTGGCCCACGCGATGTTGAGCTTCCCGAATTGGTCGACGGTCGCGTTGACGGCCGCGGTGATCTGATCTTTGACGGCGACGTCGGCGGTGATCGCGATGGCGTCACCACCCTGCTGCTCGACCAGCTTCAACGTCTGCTCGGCCCGATCGGCGTCGATGTCGACGATCGCGACTTTGGCACCTTCTGCGGTGAATAGTTGCGCCGCTTGCCGGCCAAGGCCCGAGCCCGCTCCAGTGATCAGGGCAACCTTGCCTTCGAGTTTCATCATCCTCCTTTGTTGGCCTGCGCCCCGGTTCCGAAAAGCCTTCCGTTTCGGCTGTTGATGTGATCGTGTACCCACGCGAATAATCGTTGTGACCTGACTACTTGCCCTCGGCGCAACCTTACGACATTAGATATGAGACGTCAATCAAGAAATGTCAGCTGATTTGCAGCGCGCCAACCGGCTCATCGTGACTGGTCCCACGCGGTTGCTTCAATAGTTGTGTCGGCTCCGAGTTTGGCCTGGCTAGCGATGCAGATATGTCCGGGCCGCCCGCAGCGAGGCGAGACCGGGATCCCCAGGTAACAGCCCTGCTGTCCGCCCACAGCCAATGGGGCATAATCTATGACCACAAGGTTACTTATGGTATTGCGGAGGTGTGATGGACAGCGAGTTGTTCGACGAGGACCACGAGCTGTTTCGCGCGTCGGTACGAGGATTTGTGGATAGACACGTGGTCCCGAACCTGCAGAAGTGGGATGCCGACCGCCTTATCGACCGCGAGACTTGGCGGGCCGCAGGTAAACAGGGCATCTTGGGCTTGGCCGCGCCCAACGAGTTCGGCGGTGCGGGAGAACAGGACTACCGGTATCGGGTGGTTATCCAGCAGGAGATCGCACGGGTCGGCGCCTCAGCGCTGCAGTCGGGCTTCTCCACCAACGACGACATCGTATTGAATTATCTGCTACGGCATGCCGATGCAGGCCAGCGTGAACGATGGGTTCCCGGATTCGTGACCGGCGAGACCATTGGCGCCATCGCGATGACCGAGCCCGGGGCGGGCAGCGACCTGCGCGGCATCCAGACCACCGCAAGAAAAGACGGACGCGGCTGGGTCCTGAACGGCGCCAAGACTTTTATCACCAGCGGCATCCTCTGTGATCTCGTGATCGTGTTCGCCAAGACCGACCCGAGCGGGAGCTCCCGCGGGTTCAGTTTGTTCGTGGTCGAAGACGGCACCCCGGGGTTTCGCCGCGGTCGCAAGCTAGACAAGGTGGGGCTGCATGCGCAAGACACCGCGGAACAATTTTTCGACGACGTGCGCCTCGGACCGGAAAACCTGCTCGGCGACGAGGGGGCGGGATTTGCCTACCTGATGCAAAGCTTGCCGCTAGAGCGCCTGGGGATTGCCATTGCCGCCCAGGCATCCGCGGAGGCGGTGTTCGGCTGGACGCTGGACTATGTCAAACAACGGCGGGCGTTCGGCGAGCGGATCGGCGATTTCCAGGCGCCGGGATTTGTTCTGGCCGAGCTGCACACAGCCATCGAGGTGTCCCGGGCATATCTGGATCGCTGCGTGCGCGCATACAATGCCCGCGCCCTGACCGCCGTTGATGCGGCCAAGGCCAAATACTGGGCGACCGAACTGCAGGGTCGTGTCGTCGACACCGGCGTTCAGTTGCACGGCGGCTACGGCTACATGCTGGAATACCCGGTCGCCAAGGCTCTCATCGACGCGCGAATTCAACGAATCTACGGCGGCACAAACGAAATCATGAAAGAGATCATCCGCCGAGATCTCATGGCCACCGGGTGAGCGCGGGCGGCCCGCAGGGTCCGCCGGCGGCGTTCGCGATTGCGCTAGTCCTCCTCCAGGATCAGCGCAAGCTCCGGGCACGCCGCCACACCCCTACGGGTGGCCTCCTCGTCGCCGGGGGCGACAGTGTGCTCCTGCAGCGTTGAGTAACCGTCGTCGTCGATCGGGAACAAATCGGGCTCGACCGCGTAGCACTGCGCATGTCCGGCGCACTTACTGCGTTCAAGGCGCACCTTCATTACCTATCGCCTCCACTTCGTCGGTGTGTTCAACAATCTCAGCGAACCACGCCTGGTAGGTAGCTCGGCGTACCGAGACGCGTTGATCAGTCCGGCCAGTCGCCTGTCCTTGTCCACCAGGATGAGCCGGTCAGGGGTTCCGTGCAGCACGATGGTCGGCACACGCAGATGCGTCGGCCGCGCCATAGGGCTGGGTGGTCATGCCCTCTCAATCTGCGTCGGCTCAGTGTTGGGGAATTCGGCGCTTCTTGCAAAACTATAGGCTTTAGTTATTTTGGAGTCGAGGCAGGATCCATGTGGTCGTTGTTGGGCATCCATACCGCCCCGCCGGACTACGCCATCGTCCCGCCGACGTATTCGCTCTTCTCGTAGAGGCCAACCTCGGCCCTACTGTCCTATGCGGCGCTCGTGACGGGCTGGCCGTTCAGCTCGCGCAGCCCGTCAAAGGTCTCGGCCAGGCGACGGGCGCCGTTGACCGCAGAGCCCATGTCACCTGACGTGACCAGGGCGCCGTAATCCCCGATCATCACGTGCGTGCATCCGGCCTCGATGAACGGCTGGATCATCTTCGCCACTTCCTTCGGTGTGCCTGAGAACCGCATGTTGCGAACCATCTCGGGCGAGACCTTGTCGATCACCTTCAGCGCGTCCTCCCGGCTGACCTCCATCGGCAGCAGGTCCCGGACGTACGCGAAGTCCTCCCCGAGTGGGTTGACCTGTCCGTGACGGGCCCACGCCTGCGGGCCGGGGACGAGCGCGGCCGAGTCCCAGCGGATCACCGGGTTGTTGACGAGCTCGTGCACGTGCGCGTCGTCATCGCCAAGCACGACCCCAAACAGCATCAGCTTGGTCAGCGTCGACGGGTCGCGGTCGACCTCCTCGGCCAGGCGGTTGAACTCAGCGACCTGCTCGACGTACTCCTCCGCGGTCGATCCGGGGAAGTATGAGCACCAGCCATCGGCGAGCTGCGCGGCGTACTTCATCGCCTTCCCCGGGCCGCCGGCCACGAGCAGATCGGGACCGCCCGGTGTATACGCCGGGGTCGAGATACCGCCGTTCTTGATTTGCCAGAAGTTGCCGTCGAAGTCAACCGGCTCGTCGGTCGAGAACCACAGCTTCAGCAGCTTGAGGACCTCCTCGAGCCGTCCGAAGGGGCGGTCCCGGGTGACGCCGTAGGGCGTGTTCTGCTTGTTCTCGCCCGCGCCCAGCGCGAGGAAGAAGCGGCCCTCGCTGTAGTGATCGAGCGTCAGCGCCAGTTGCGCGAGCACGTCCGGGCTGCGGCGGGAGACGTCGCTTGCCGAGAGTCCCATGCGGATGTTCTCCGTGACGATGGCCGTCTCGGTGAGCTGCGGCCAGGGCTCGAGCCAAGCGTCGATGTGGAAAAGCTCTGCCGCTGGCGCCAGATCCGGGGTCCAGATCGAGCGTGGGATCGTCAGGCAGTGCTGATCCCAATAGGTCAGGAAGTCGAGTCCAGCCTGATCGTAGGCCTGGACTGCCTGCCGGTGCCCCGCGACCGGCGGAAACTGGACGGGGGCGACCCCGTATTTCACATCCCTCATGTCTCTCCTCGCCGGCGTGGTGAGCTCTATGGACGCAAAACATATGACAAGAATCAATTCTTGTCAATCATCAGATGGTACGATTGCGATGTGCTCGACACCATCGGCGAAAGCCGCGCCAACAACGAAGCGGCGCTCACCACAGTCGTCTCAGCCGCTCGCGAGGCATTTGCTCGCTACGGCATTCACCGCACGCGGATGGAGGACATCGCCGCCGCCGCCGGCATCCCGCGCCAGTACCTCTACCGGTACGTCGCCAGTAAGGAGCAACTAGTCGAACTCGCCCTCCTCGAGCGATGCCGCGAGTTCTCCGACGAGATCCTCGAGCAGACCCGCATGAGCACCGCGACCCCCGAGCAGGCACTCGCCACCGCGATCGTCACTTGCGTAACCGCTGGCCGCCAAGACACAGAATTCGCCTACCTCGCCGAGGCACTCTCACGCACGCGACTGAGCCTGATCCTGTCCGGATCGGGGTCACCGATGCACACCTACGTCAAACGCTGCCTCTCCCCGATCCTCGAGCGGGCCCGGTCCGCCGGAAGCCTCCGCACGGATGCCACTGACGACGCAATCATCGACTGGCTGCAAGGGCAGATGACTTGGCTCACGCCACGAGACGACCTCGACGAAGCCGCTATGGAGACGCTGCTCCACACTTTCGTCGTGCCGTCGTTGTTCCGCCACGACGGGGAAGATCGCCCCGCGATTCCTTGACTGACAGGTGGTTTCGCTCGGCCCGTGGGGTGAGAGGGCGTCAGAACAGGTCGGCAGACGAGTGCCGCTCTACGGCGGCTCCCAGCCTGAACACCATGCCGTCGAGCCTGTCGCGGCCGCGCTGGTCGGAAGCGTCCCAACGGACGTTCGCCATGACCGGCCACAGCAGGTTGTACGCCGCCGCCCAACGGTATTGCTTTCGGGCTTGGCTAGTTTCGTAGCCCGGCAGGCCGCTGCAGTAGCGGTCGATGAGATCGTCCTCGACGGCCGCGAGCCGATCGGGCGGCACGCTCGTGCACAGCAGGTATTCCAATTCCCGAATCCCGCACTCCTGCGCGACTGTCTGGAAGTCGATGAATACCGGTTGTCCTTCGGAGTCGAAGAGTAGGTTGTCCGCACGCAATTCGCCGTGCGTGATGCAAGTCGGCGTCGCCAGCGCGTCGAGCATGCGGGGCTGCAGTTCGGCGAAGCGATCGGCGATGGATATCGCACCCGGAGGCAGCAGTTCAACGAGGGCGTCACGCCGCAGCCCCCACACATAGGTGAACAGCTGGCCGTATTGCTGCTGCAGCGTACGGCCTGCGGCGGAAGTGATGGGCCAGAAGTTGTCCGAAAAGCGTTGCAGTAGTGGCTGTTTAGTCCACGACCACGAATGGAACCGGGCGAGCGCGTCGACGACCGCCTCGACCTGTTGCTGGCTGAATCCCTCTTGCTGGTCTATCTGCAGACACTCGCCGGCGAGGTCCTCCATCACTAACAGGAAGTCTGTGGAGTCGGCCGCCTGCTCAGCGGAGTAGATCCTTGGGGTACGCACCGGCAGGTTAGGCGCGACCTCGCGATAGAACTGGATCTCGCGGTTATAGACCCCGATACCATCCAGCATCGCGCGGCTATCGCCTTCGATTGGCATCTTGACCAGCACAGAGTCGGGTGTGCCGGGAGGGCCGTCGAGCGTGAGCCGGAAAAGTCGGCACGCGAATGCTGTTCCGACGCCGACGCTTTCGCTGCCGATCACCCGCACCGACGTGCCCAGCGCCTGGCTGGCCCACGCGTCATCGAGGCCGTCGGCCGACTGTGGAAGCTGCCGCACACTCATCGCAGCAGCACCGATCGTTCGGTAAGGCCGTATCCAACCACACCTTCCCAACTGAATCGTGTCATCGCCTCGGAAAGCAGGTGGTGGCAGCCCTCCCCGCGCGCTGCGCCCCGGACTATCTCCCCAGGACCGGCGATCGTCAATGCGCCCACCTCACCGATCGTCGCCGCCAGCTCGATCGTCTCGTTATCGAGTTCGAGGGTGAGCGTATAGTCATCACCTCGCCGATCCCACGAGTCGAGTAGCGGAGCGGCACTGACCAATCGGCCGTAGCGCACACTGTCTCCGTCGCACACGGCTGCGTGGTTCATTCGCCCGGAACCGTCCAGGTTGGCCAGGTACATCAGGCAGAAGGCACGGCCGTCAGGCCATTCGGCGTGGCACCAGATGTGATTGTGCAGACCTGTCAGGTCGCGTACACCGGTGCTGTGATCACGTATCCCAGTGCCGTTCACCTTCACCGACACGTCGCTGTACGAAAGCGTTCCGGTCACGGCACAGTGCTGCTCGTAGTGCCACGATGCCCAATTCTGTTCATGCATGGCGCCGAGTTCGAAGGCCGGGCACATCGCCTCGTAGATCAGCTCGAAGGACAGCTTGACATGTAACCCATCTGCCACACCGCCGCTGCGCAGCTCGTCGCCGGAAACCAGCCGGGCTGGACCGCGGAATGTCTTGCGCCACTTGCGCCACGGTTCGATGCACTGGTACGTAAGGCAGGGGCCGGCCGGCCCCTGGGGCGTTTCGCCTCCGTAGCAGAATCCCCGCGCGGCCAGGAACCTGTCGCCAGGCAGGTAGACGAGGACGAGCTCGTCCCAGGCCGGCTGGTCGAACGACACCCGGCCGATGTGCAGGAAGACACCGATGCGGTCGGCAGGAAAATAAGCCTGGCTCAGGTAGTTCTCGACCCACAGTGCGACGTCGGGAAGCTCGTGCAGAACCTCGTCGACGTCGGCCAGGCGCTGGGGGCGCTCAACCCGGGTCGTTGTCACACTCCCACCCCGGCCGCTTGCTTTATCAACCCCGATATCTCGTTGGTGCGGCGTAGCGACTCCGGTCCCTCCAGCGGCCCGAGTGCCAGTGGCGTCATATCCAGCCAACCGACGAATTGCGCTCCGGCCTCGACGAATTCGGAGTGCAGCTTGGCCATTTCCTTCGGCGTGCCGACATGGTAAGCCTTGCGTGACATCGACACCGGCGTGGCATCGACGATGCGTTGGATTTCCTCGTCGGTCTGCTCGAACGGGGCCCACTTGACCGCGTAGTGCCAGCCGTCGGGCATTACCGGCGTCTCACCCTCGTTGAGCCAGCGTTTCTGGTCCAGGCGGCCGAACTGGCCGGCGAAATACCGGACGATCGGGTTGGCCAGCACCCTGTCGATCACCTCGGGATCCTCGTGGCAGACGTAGAGGCTCCAGATACCGAACCCGAACGCGTCGGGGTCGCGGCCGTAGCCTTCCACTTTCTTGCGCATCGCTTCGACGGTTTCGGAGAACTCCTCCGGGGTCTGGATGGCCTGCGGTGTGGCGGCTTCGAAGCCGTCGGCGTAGCGCGCCGCGATATCCAGTAGCACCGGGCCGCCGCCCAGGGCCCAGAACTCGGGGCGTTTCTCCGGGCGGTGCTTGCCGATCGTGGCGTTCTTCAGATGCCAGAAGTTCGTCTCCTGCGTCCACGGCTGCGGCTCGTCATAGAGACGGCGGACGAGCTGCAGGATGTCCTCGAGCCTCTGCAAACCCTCGGTCCGCTTGTACCCGAACGGTTTTGTCTGCCGCAGCTCACCGGCCCCGACCGCGACCACGACGTTGCCGCTCGTCGCATTGCTTAGGGTGAGAACCTTGCGGAGCAGCTCAGCCGGGCCGCCGCGGATGGCATCAGTCGACAGCCGGATATTCGCGTCGGGGTTGTGCGCCAGTGCGATCGCGGCCTGCACGAACGGGTCGTATGTGGAGTCGCCGTCGATGAAGTCGGCCGCCGGGGTGTTCTCGGTGGTCCACAGCTTTCCCGGGAACCAGCCCGACAATTCGTCCCACAACCACAGGTAGTCGATGTTCGGGCTGTCGTGGACCGCCCTGGCGAACTGCGCGAACGCGGGGATGGGCGTCGTGCGGTGGTTGTCGAGTGGGTACCCGGTCTCTACACGCGTGTTCATCTCGGTTCTGCTTCCTTTCGGGATCTGGTCACGGTGCGCTCGCAGAGTCCGTAGCCGGTCTGACCGTTCCAGCTCAGGCGGGCTTGGGATTCGTACACGACGTGGCTGGCCTGAGGCGTGCGGTTGGTGCCGAGCGTCATCTCGACTGGGCCGACGAATGAAAACGGCATGGGCGCAATGATTTCGCCGCGGATCTCCTGGACCTCATCACCGATCCGCAATTCGATCCGCCACGGGTCGAAGACCTGGCTCTCTGCGTCGAGCAACGCATCGTGGCTGACCAACGACGCATGAGTCATGCCGGTGCCGTCGCCGACGACGTGGAAGTTCAGCAGCGCGTCCCCACCGCCCCGGCGGGCGATGTACATCGTGGAAAGCCAACGGCCGTCCGGGAATTCGCCGTGGATCCAAAAGTGGTTGCCCATCACCGACAGGTCGCGCGGGCCCCACGTATGGTCCCGCATCCCAGTGCCCTTCACATCGATGCGCTTACCGTCGAGGGCTATGTGGCCGCTGCAGCCGAAGTGCTGCTCATAGTGGGTATGCCCGAAGTTGCCCGGGCGCACGTCGCCGACACCGAAGGGTGCCCCCAGCGCGTAATGCGTCAGCTCGACGTCGAGTCCGACATGCATTCCCGAGGGAGCCGGGCCGTCGCGCAGTATGTGGCCGTCGACGAGCTGAGCCGCACCTCGGTAACGGGTGACGTTCTCGTCGAACGGCCGTGGCGCCTCGAAGGACAAGCTGCCGCCGATCTGGTGCGCGGACGGCCCGTAGCCGAAGCCTTTGGCCACCGCGAAGCGGTCACCCGGCAGGTAGACGGCCACCACCTCGCTCCAGAGCGCGCTGTCCCACGAAGCGCGGTTGGTGTGCGCGAAGAAGCCGATCTCGCTGCGCGGGCAGTATGCCTGGACAAGGAAACTCTCCGACCAGCTCGGGTCGCCTTGCGGCGGATGGGCCCGGTCATCGGAATCGGCGAACTCATGGGGTCGGACACGGACGGGCGGCAACGCGGCCGGGGTCATCCGACGACCCTGGACTGCAGCGGCGGCAACGTCGAGGATGCCGCCTTCTTGCGAGCGCGCCGGCGCAGCCGCGATGGGCCCCGCAGCACCGCGTCCGCGGTGTTGCGGCCGGGCCAGCCGCTGATGTAGGCCATCGGGAAGGCGCCCGCCCCGGAATGCCAAACCCGCTCTACCGGGCTCTCGTAACCGGCCAGCGCCGGGATGGGCCGGGTCGGGCCGAGCTGGTTCAGTGTGAGGTCAACGTGCTCGTAGTTGCCGCCGTGGACGAAATAGCGCTCCTCGAAATCCGGCGGCGAGGTGAGGTGGGCGTCGAGGATCAGTTCCCGGGTGCCGGGTGCATAGAGCTCGTAGTGGTCCAGAGCGCGCTCGAAGTAGTCCTTTTTCTCGTCGTCCCAGCTTCGCCCGTTTGACAGCTCGATCGGGGTGTTGAAGCAGTAGAACTTCAGTGTCTCGCCCGCGCTGGAGGGTGGAACCAGGCTGCGGTCGTAGACCGACGAGCTCAACGTGGCCATCGGGATCTCGTCGGTGAAGGTGCCGACCATGCCGTCGACGGTCGACCGCCGCATGTAGTCCAGCGTCGGACACAACATCAGGGTCGAGGTGTATTCGTCGTCGTGGAATCCCGGGAATTTCGGCCGGCCCGCCAATGCCATTTCGGCGTCGAAATAAAGCACGTTATAGCGGCCGACCTGCAGCGACCGGAGCTGGTCGAAGGTCGAATCGGGCACGTCGGACGGGTCGAGCAGCTTGGTCAGCAAGGTGTAGGGATCCACGGCGCACACCACGTCGGATGCCAGGATCTGCTCGCCGCTGTCCAATTCGACGCCGCGCGCGGTCCCGTTGTGCGTGAGCACTCGCTTGACCTTGGCACTGACGCGGATCTCGCCGCCGTGGTGGCGTACCGCGTTGGCGATCGCCTGGGTGAAGGCACCGCTGCCGCCGACCGGCCGTTTCACGCCCCATTGATGGATTCCGCACAGGAACGCCAAGTGGAATCCTGTGCCGGTCTCGGTGATCGGCCCGAACGTGCCCGCCGAGTAGGCGGCGATCGGGGCCTTGATCTCTTCTCTCTCAAACCACTCTTCGAGCACGGCGTCGATCGAGCCGAGCATGACGCGGGCGCCCTTGGCCAGCTTGATGCGACTTTTGGCG